>Ga0307507_10013152_pt1 | contig 10102 bp, 9 predicted proteins | sample 7_EM_MG_FD_207223 | JGI IMG/M metagenome (GOLD analysis project Ga0307507, IMG submission 207223) | Populus trichocarpa ectomycorrhiza microbial communities from riparian zone in the Pacific Northwest, United States - 7_EM | ecosystem: Host-associated > Plants > Roots > Unclassified | place... | reverse complement strand
TAACCGCCAACACAATTCCAAGCGGCCTTAATTCAATGGCTGATAAAACAGATGATGAGTACGTGGACGACTACATTCTTTAGCATTATAACCATAGCCTAATAACATTTTATAAAATATAGTTGTTAATCGAAGAGGTTGTCCATGGACCTCACCTAATGGAAATGTCCCTCGATCCCCTTCTCTTTGTTTCAAATAAAACAATATCTAAAATGAAAGTATAATTGCTGAAATGTTTTTTATCAGCTAGAAAAATAAAATAAAATAAAATAAAATAAAATGGTGCAAGCTTTTTAGATTTACAACTCCAACATCAATAGAGGGAGAATAAAAGTTGAAAGAAAAAAGGTCGGATCCTTTCTTCCCGAGAAGAAAAGAAACTCCGAGCTTGGTGATGATCTTAAACTTCCAAATATATTTCCGTTCTTAATATTCTGCTTCCGAGCACGTGAGATCTACAAGAGAAGCATTTAGTTATCCTCAAAATATTGACATCCGAAAATCTTTTTTTTTTAAATAATAAAAAATAGTATAATAATTGCCCGTCCCAATTAGTCAACATAACTATAAACTGAAAATTAAGTATCCATCGAACTAACTATTTTCAAGAGCAATGCTATGGCATTTAACATACTATTTTTTCCCTAATGACTGGGATTAAGTTTTAAATACATATCCTTAGCAGATAATCTAATTCAATATGACCTAAATTAATTTGGAAAGCAATTAAAATGGATGAGCCATAATATATATACACGTACGTATAATTAACATGTTAAATGTTGAAAGTAATTGTTTTTTTAATTTAGTTAATCCTACAGTTTGATGTGGACAGCAAGCTAAGATTCAGTTAATGAGAAGTTCCTAGTCGTATGCAGTGTTTCATACTGCAGCCAGAATATTATTTGTTTAAAATTTGATTTTGTTTTTGTTTATAATTAATTTTTTTTTTCGGATTGTTTTCATATATTAATAATAAAAATAAATTTTAAAAAATAAAAAAATATATTATTTTAATATATTTTAAAATAAAAAATACTTTAAAATGCTATTTCTACCGTAATCCAAGACAAATTAAATAAAACATCCTAAGATGGCTGGATTAGTTATGTTAACAGGATGTTTTAATCTCTTGGTGTGTCTTGTGGGTGGGTTATGTGTTTAGCGCGGTAGTTTTAAATGAAGGGCTAATAATAACGTCCAACGGAGCAGCTAGGAAAGCAACTAACCACCACAGTTAAGACTCCATAACAACCACTCAGAAACACCCCACTCATTTGCCTTGAAAGATCTTCCATTTAAGACCACAAAAATAGCCCATTAAGAGAAATAAAGTGAAGGCACAAACAATCCTTGTTCCCCCCACCACATTTCCTTCAAAATTCACAAGGTGACATTTTTAGATTTTTTTCTTGTTATGTTTGAGTTGTTGCATGCCAATGCAGCCAAGAAAAAGACTGTTTGATGCTAAAAGTTTGTCTTTTTGGAGTTAAATTCTTGAATTCTGTTTCAAAATCCTATCTTTGTTGGGTTTTGGTTGATAAGATTGGAGAGTTTGATGCTGCAGGGATCAATTTGAAAATTCACTGACAATTTATGGAGGCAGCGATTATTCTTAGAAAGCTCAAAAACATTCCTTGAAAGAGAGCTGTAAGTCAATTCTTTCTCAATTTCCAATGTTAAATTATAAGTTCTGCTCCACTGCTTTTTTGTTTTTTGTTTTGTTTTGTTTTTATATTGAGAATGGTCTGTAATAGAACATGAGACAGACTGCAACAGGGAAGAAAACTCCAACTTCGTTTGTATTTTAATTAGATAAGCAAATGCTTGTTTGACTCAAAATGAATAATGTAATAGCTGATGAATTGGCTTATGTACTTGGCCATGCCTTGTTTATTAAACGAGAAATACAGGATATTAAAGAAATGGGGTTTCTTTGCTTGAGACAATGAACTGACCGAAAAATGCCGGTGAATTTAGCGATGACCCATGATTAGTTTGTCAGATTTAAGATGATTGTGGCTGTTAAGTTTTGGCGGTGGCCCTTACGTTATCTGGAGCCAAACAAAATTGATTTATCAAGTAGATTCAAAGCGTATGTCATTAACTGAACAAGGAAGGAAATGGTTGTGTGGGAGAGCTGAAGAGAAGAGAGTCAGAATGATTATTTATGGTCTATATGAATATGACAATTGGTGATAGATTGACCTCTTTACATATGAAAAAATTTCAGTTTTGTTTGGAGAATGTGAGAGATGGGGGCAGCTGATGCGGATGGGCCAATGCACGGGCTGAGTGGTGGTGGTGAGGAGAAAATTTTTGTTTCAGTTCGGCTGCGGCCTTTGAATGCGAAGGAAATCGCAAGGAATGATGTATCAGATTGGGAATCCATCAATTATGACACTGTCATATACAGGAATAACCTTCCAGTGTCTGAGCGGTCCATGTACCCAACAGCTTATACATTTGGTAAGAAATTGCTTATCACTTTTTTAGTTTGTTTTCATTTTCTTTGTTAATTGCATCTGCACTTCTATTGATGTCACAAATGATTAATAAGGCTGCCATGGTAGGATATAACTTCATCACATCTGCTGTGCACATTACTCTATTCTGCTGAATTATCACAAGCGTTTTGCTTGAACCTTCTTATAGTTTGGGAACTTGCAATATGGCTCTGTCTTTTATTATGTATTCATATTTCTGAGTTCATGTATACGGATCTCCTAATGCTGACTCTTCCCTGAGTTTTGGCCTCAACTTCTTCCCCTTTTCTTTCACAGCAATGTTGTAAAGTTGCTGGATTTGTATTAATGCGTTTCTTTTGCATGTTCACTACCGTTGTCCTTAGGAGCATATTTATGGACGTATACTTTTGCATCACAGAATATTTTCAAATACTCATCCCATCCGTCTTGTTTCTTTCTGTTGTTTGGTTAATTTGTTAATTATAGATAGAGTATTTGGGTCTGATTGCTCCACTAAGCATGTATATGGAGAAGGAGCCAAGGAAGTTGCTCTTTCAGTCGTCAGTGGTATAAACTGTGAGTACAACCTCCTTTAATAACCTGTTCATTGTTGAAATTTCTATTTGTGTTTTTTTATCTTTTTCTTTTTTTATTCCTCACAATGATGAATTTCTTCAGCAAGTGTATTTGCATATGGGCAAACGAGTAGTGGAAAAACGTACACTATGAGTGGAATTACTGAGTACACTATAGCAGATATATATGACTATGTGGAGAAGGTAACGAGAATACTTGATACAATTTTCTATCATTACTCTAAATACTCCATTTTATTTTATTCCTTAGATGTTCTCCTACTCGATGAAAATTTATTGTGTTCCCCCTTTTTGTAGCACAAGGAAAGAGAGTTTACTTTGAAATTCTCTGCCATGGAGATTTACAACGAATCCGTCAGAGACCTCCTTGGTGCAGATGCAACTCCACTCCGACTTCTAGATGATCCAGAGGTGATATTCATTTTAGGTGTGAAGAGCTGCTGTATGCTCCCCCCCCACCCTCATATCAGTAACATCTGACTGTATTGACAGAGAGGCACTGTTGTGGAGAGGCTCACAGAGGAATCTATAAGGGACTGGAATCATTTTAAAGAACTTCTATCTGTATGTGAAGGTCAGTAAAGCTATTGAATTTTAGGAGTTCAGGGGAGAGGCTTGAATCTGAGACCTCATGAGGGGAGGGGGGACATGGATGCCTATTGAGCTAAACAGGCTCATTGGCAGCCATGCTCCTGAGTTTAACGTTACTTTCACTACAAAACTTGTCACTGCATACTCAAGCATCCTGGTGATTTTGCAGCTCAGAGACAAATAGGGGAGACCTCTCTTAATGAAGCAAGCTCTAGATCTCATCAGATTCTGAGACTGGTATGACTGGATGTTCATTTCATTGTAAAATTTCAAATTATCACAACTTGATAACCATTTATTGTATGGTTTACTGATTATTTGCATAGCCAGACAGTTGAAAGTTCCACACAGGAGTTTTTAGGCCATTACAAGTCCAGCACTCTTGCTGCCACGGTGGTATGCGTTGTGAAAAGTTTTTGGATCTCTGTTTTAGCTGGTTATACTGACTGAACAATGTGTAACCATCATTCTTTTCTCCCAGAATTTTGTTGATCTAGCAGGAAGTGAGCGTGCTTCTCAATCATTATCAGCTGGCATGAGGTTGAAAGAAGGGTGTCACATAAATCGTAGTCTACTGACGTTGGGAACTGTTATCCGTAAGCTAAGGTGAGGATGTGTAGCTTGTTAAATTTCAGTAGTACTCAGAGATAGAGTTGGCATCTTCATTTTGTTACTATTGTGATGGAATAGTACTTCAAGTGTCTGAGTTAAGCTATCATTTTCCTAGCTGTCAGATCTTGAGGCTAAATTTATGACATCATATCTTCAAAATAGCACCATGTTCTGCCGTTAGTCATTCTTTCAGCTCTTCAGAAAGTTGCATAATGTTGTATGGTATAAGTTTACAAAATAAAATTGCAACCATAGCATTTCCTTACTAGTAAATGAAGTTGCAAATTGTATGCTCTTGTAACTTGACAGTCAATATGTGTGAATTTTGCTGTAAATAAATTACTATTTCGGAATAATATAGACAAATTATATCAGTTGTCATGGTCTTTCCACAAGCCCTCTTTCAATTTCTTCATAGAATCAAAGGATGTAATCTTCTATTCTTTTTACAACTTCCTATTCCCCTCTTCTTTTGATTCTTTAGGGCGTGCACGAGTCAAGACCTAGAATAAACTGAACCACCAATGCTCTTTCTACTTTATTTAACTTTATGATTGAATGCAGCAAAGGAAAAAATGGACATGTTCCTTTCAGAGATTCGAAGCTGACTCGAATATTGCAGTCCTCTTTAGGAGGCAATGCTAGGACTGCCATCATATGTACCATGAGCCCTGCACGAAGCCATGTTGAACAATCTAGAAACACACTGCTGTTTGCTAGTTGCGCTAAAGAAGTGACAACCAATGCGCAGGTCAATGTAGTTGTCTCTGATAAAACACTGGTGAAGCAACTGCAAAGAGAATTGGCTAGAATGGAGAATGAGTTGAAAAATACACGACCAGATTCTGTCACATCAGATTCCACTATAGTACTGAGAGAGAAGGACCTTCAGATTGAAAAGGTGGGCACAGTTCTTTGGATGACATTAGAAAACTTTTAATATCACAACTAGAGTCCTGCTCCTCCATCTTAATAACAAGGCAGTACTCCAACTATCATAAGAAACGAAAGTACATGTCATGACTGCAAATTACATGAATTAGAGACCAATCATTTAAAACCTCCATCTGTTTAAGTTATTTATGCATCATAAACTCGTAGAATGCAATGTGGGCTTAAACCTTGAAGCAGAAATTCAGGTTCCTTCATACCATCTCTGCTGCATGACTATGACACGTTCAATTCTTTAGTGCTGTGAACATTTGTGGAGGAGTTTAACTAGAGCAGAAAGTGGCTAGCTACTCTATTGAACTAGGCCTGGAATTACCCTACTCTCTGAATTAGTCTCTCTTGTTTTCCTCAAATTTTCTCAGGTGACTTGTGACGAATATTGGTAATTTTTGGCTTCTTGAAAGTCGAGTATCAGTTCATATCCCAAGCATATGCTCAGCATAATTACATGTATATGCATGAGGAAATTTGTTAATGTACTTATTTAATTGTTAAATTTTGGATTTCAACACCCCCAGCCTTTTCCTGCAGCTAATGAATGAGGTTGCAGAGCTGACTCGGCGACTTGATCTTGCTCAGTCACAGATTGAGAATCTACAGCAAGTGTCTGAAGGCAGCAGATCTTCAACAGTATGGGTATGCATTTTTTTTTTACTCTTGGCATTATATCTAGTACCGTTATAAAAAACAAAAAAGATTATTTCTAGCTCAAGCATCCACGTCTATCTCAATGAGCCTTCTCTATCCAAATCTGATATCTCTATGTCCTCATCCAGGCAGATCCAGATCATCACTACAATAAATTGCGAGTGCGAAATTCATTCAGAACTGACAATTCAGTATCATATTCACTCATTTTGGAAGATCCTCCCTCCCTGGATCTCGGTGCCAGGTCTTTTGATGCATCTCAATGTTCAGATGTGCAAAGTAGCCGAAGTTCTGGAGCAAACTTCATCCAATTCCCAGTTTTTGAAGAGAATTTCCTTCCAGAAAGTTTCTCTACACACCACTCAACTAGCACCACTAATTTTGTAGGAAATGATCTGCATGAGAAAAAGGATGCTGACGGACAAACTAATCAAAACTTTGATGATAATTGGAAGGAAGTTCAATGCATTGAAGTGGAGGAGTCGAGCGTAAGCCAATATTCAAATTCAAACACATCAGAGTCTAGGCCATACAGATTTGAGGAGTCTAATATGCCTTCTCCGGATACAAAAACAGATACCTTGGGTTTAACAAAGGTCGGGAATGAAGAAAGAACAAATCAAGAAGTAAAGTCACCCCCGTTGAAAGAACAGAAAGAGTTGAATGGTTTGCAATCCACTTTTATAATACCATCTCCTGAAAAGCTTTCTCCATGGCTGCTGGAAGCAGGCCTTTCTGAATCAAGAAGCTTTTTGAGCAGGAGTAGAAGTTGTAGAGCAACGCTTATGGATAACTCACCAGGTTTCTGTTTCAAGAAGGTAGAAGCGTATGAGAGCACACCACTGTTTGGGTTTGAGAAAGACTTTCCCGGAAGACCTGAGGGTTTTCAAAGGAAACTTCCTGCATTGAAGTATGATCCTGACATTGAAAGGTTATCAAGAAATGTCTCTCGGAATTCTATTTGTAGTTCTGCTGTTAATGAGCTCAAAGAGGAAAGTGGTGGAACTTCAACTGATTGGAGGACTGCCAGTGTTGGTAACTCAGATATGGGTCTGATGTACATGGCTGATTATTTGGTGAGTTTTTATTTTTATTTTCCATCGTCATTTGTTATAATAGATTCAGGCTATGGGATGCTAGATTAAATATTAAATGAATGAGCTCCTTACCATCTTATTTATCTGTCAAGGATGGATCATATTGCAAGATAATGGTTGGAATAATTGAATGTTTTGTTGATGCATCAATATCTAAATGTCCTTGCTGAATCTAGCAGGAATAGAAACGGTTCTGCAATGTCTTTAGGATGTAGTAGACGAGCTTCTTCTTACTCCCATCGTCTTCTTCTTCCATTTTTTTTTTTTTTTTAATTTTTAATTTCTTAGAAGCTGCAGAAAGTTCTGGTTCAGTTAGACCTGTCATTTTCTTCTTTCATTTTTTTATTGGTTAATTGCAATGGTTGATAGGAACAAGAAACAACCGCGGAGGATGCAGAGAATATAGGAGATGATGGCTTGGATGCAACACAACATAATATGTCTGCAAAGAAGGTAAAAGATGTTGGCTTGGATTCAATTTGTTATAATGTGTCAGCAAAGAGTGTTAAAGATGTTGGCTTGGATCCAATTCAAGACGGTGCCTCAGCAAAGAATGTAAAAGATGTTGGCTTGGATCCAATTCAAGATGGTGTGTCAGCAAAGAATGTAAAAGATGTTGGCTTGGATCCTATCCAAGATGACGCAGAAAGTGCTTCAAAATGGCCATTAGAATTCAAGAATATGCAAAGCAAGATTATCGAACTTTGGCATGCATGCAGTGTCTCACTGGTCCACAGGACCCACTTCCTCCTGCTATTTAAGGGTGATCCTGCAGATTCTTTTTACCTGGAGGTAGAGATTAGGAGAATGTCCCTTCTAAAGGAAACATTATCAAGGGGTAGCAGAACTATTGTTCACGGACAAGTTCTAACATCTACCTCAAGGTTTATTACCTTCATTTCCACATCAACTCATATTTATACATATTTTCTGCAAGCATTCTAAGATGAAGTATTTCCTGTAAACAGCAAGAAGGCTTTGAGTCATGAGAGGCAGATGCTGGCAAGGGAAATGCAGAAGAGGCTCACTAGAGAAGAAAGAGAGAATCTTTTCCTAAAATGGGGTGTTCCATTGAGCGGAAACAATAGAAGGTTGCAGCTGGTACATCGCTTATGGACCAAGACAACAGATATGGACCACATCACAGAAAGTGCCGCTCTTGTAGCAAAGCTAGTTGGTTTTATAGAGCAAGAGCAGGCTTTGAAGGAGATGTTTGGGCTGCTCAATTTTACACCAACATATCCTAGCAGGAGGAAATCTTCTATTTGGAAGCGCAGCGTTTTATCCTTCTTGTAAGCATGTTATAGTGGACCTTAAAGTAAAAATTTGTGGCTAAAAGACGATTTCCACAGTTCTATTACACATAGATAGCTTTCTGAGTGCAAGTTTCTCTCCTTTGTAGTCTTGAAATCTAACTGCATTGGTTGGGAGTTGTGAGAAAGCTTGTAAATCTGATGTAAAATTGTAATGCTGGTGCTTCCCTTTCAGCTGTTCTTCTTCTCATCTTTTCGGGTATAAACTGGACCTCTTATAGAATAAATGGTAGCTTCTTGGGTCGCATAATGGAGTTCATCTATCCTTATAATGCGAGAGGGACCTGATCCGATACCTACTGCTAAAAAATTTGGACAGCCACAAAATTTAGCTTTCTTGCGAAACGTTGCCATTCGGGTTGGTATGTCCTTTTGTTTTAAGGGTATTAGCTTTAGCTTGTTGGTAGATGTTTTGCTTCTTGTTTGTTGAGAGTCAGCTCTGTCATGCTATAGGATATTACTGCTTTCAGGTTCGAGGCTTAGAGCCTTAAAAACAATGGGAAATCCTCAAACAATGTGGTGAGGATTGTGGAAATGCAAGTTAGCGTGTAATTGTAACATTAAAGAAAGCTTGAATCATGAATTCTTTTTAGGCATTTGATTCATCTAAAGTCATTTTGTCTCTGTTACACAACCTATTCCATCCAGAGGCATGAAGGTTGTTGCAGTATGGGAGATGCAGAGTGGGAAAGCCGGTGCATGGATCTATCCAATTCATCTAGAGTCACTTCCTGGAGAACGTCTATTGCTTTTCCAAGTTTATGCAGACATTTATTTCAGCTACTTTTTTTTTTTTATTATTATTCATTTTCTTTTTTGGTTAGTTTTTGGTGTTTCTTCTTCGTTGTTGGATCTGTACTTTGGTAGAAAAACTTGTCACCCTTCTCTGTGAATTAGTTTGTCTTGGCATTGTTGATCTTCATACACTGCCTATGCATTTAGGGAACACATTATGGACTCTTTTGTATTGCCTTTTCCTTCTAAATGCACATGCTTAGGCTACATTTTTTTCTCCTATTTATGTTCAGCAACTACAGCGACAAAACTTCATTTTCGTGTTAAAATGTGGCCTGTCTAGTATTACCACTATAAATTAAAAAAAAAAAAAAAACAGGATTGTATTATAAATCAATATTCATCCTCTCACATTAGACCATTCATCCCACTGTTCATCATCAATTATTTTCTTATTGGTCCTAAAATTTTTATTTTTTTACAGATTGGTTGGTTATTGGACTTGGTTTCTTTTCAATTTCATGCTTCTAAATTCTAATTTCATGATTATATGTGTCTGTTTCTGCTTCTATTTATATATCCAAGAAAATGATTCTTGGTGGTGGAAGGAGTAGAATATAAATATACACCACTTTCGCAAATTTCAGCAACTCTTTGATCTGTTGGACACTGGAATTGACAGAAGAGACAGGCCGTGTTGGAAATTATGTCTATAACTACGTTAATTATGTCGCTCAATCAAAATTAAATTCCTTTTTTAAGTTCTTGCACATGCCTAGCATCACCAAGCATCTTTCATAATTATCTACTAGCCCTGTAGAATCTTCATCACATTCTTAATAAGCATCAAACCATTTTGTTTTTTTTTTTGAAAAACTATAGAAGAAACATATTGCAGAATCTAAAATTCATGAATTTTTCAAAACTAAACTATGAGAAGTTAATTTTTTTTTTTTTTTAACATAGCTCTCATCTTCCAAGCTTCTTGTGATTAGCTTCAACTTTTCCAGATCAGCTTTTATCTTCTCACAATGATATTGCATATGGCTCTTTTCATAGCATTAAAAACATTTCGTATCATTATAATCCAC
>Ga0307507_10013151_pt1 | contig 10103 bp, 9 predicted proteins | sample 7_EM_MG_FD_207223 | JGI IMG/M metagenome (GOLD analysis project Ga0307507, IMG submission 207223) | Populus trichocarpa ectomycorrhiza microbial communities from riparian zone in the Pacific Northwest, United States - 7_EM | ecosystem: Host-associated > Plants > Roots > Unclassified | place... | reverse complement strand
ATTTATCTTGATGGGTTGTCTATCGTTACCCTTCCTGTCCTTTCTATCCATTAGTGCAACGCTAAAAGGTTCTGAAATTCGGGCACGAACGAAGGGATAAAGGTAACTAGGGGTATTCAAAGTTAAAAAGATGATTTTTCCGTAACAAGTAAATACTGGAAGTTGCATTAGGTTACTTTATGGTGTTAGCCAATAGTATCCATACATTTTGGGTAGCATCTTTGAATGCCCAAGAGTAATCAAAGGTAAAGTGTGGACAGTAAAACAAATTGTACTAGTATCACAAAAACTCGGTCTTTGTTAACAAAAATCTGAGAATGAGAGATTTCTGCTAGAGAGTGTGGATAATTGCCACTAAAGTGTTCTATAATATTTTAGAACTTTTTATAATTTGTTTTTAAATTTTCTTTATGCATACGTTTTTTTCAGGTAGGTACGGAGGTCTAGAGGTCCGTAACTGCTGTAAAATTCTGTTTACTCAAACGCTGCCAGAACCCAGAAACAATACCCAAGGCAAAAATGAAATTTAAAAAAATTGAGGAAGACTCCTAAAATCTAGTAGCTGATTCCACTGGTGGCTGCCAATGTTTCTTGGCAAAAATCCTGCAAGGCGGAGTTTTTGTTAATAAACACAGCTTTTTTTACCAAGGTTTATAAAATCTATCATACTCTCTACACTGTACTTCCAGTTACCTTTATGCATTCAAATATGATACTCAAACTGTAACCGCTGCCAGGGTGGTGGCCGGAATGGATAGAGTAACGATACTATCTCTGTACCAAAGTGTTACGATCCTCTCCTCTCCGGGTGATACTGGCAGCAGGTAATCGATGGTTTTCCTAATGATCACTTCTTCCGGCCCTTAATATCTGTTGCGATAGCTAAGTCCTTTGACTCCTATCTAGCAACGTCGATCACTAGGCTCATATAAGACCGTTGGGTCTTGGTTCATGAAGATATAGTATATAAAGGGTTTTAGATTTGAAAGTATAGTGCATGAGAGAACTTAGATGGTTGCGTGAAGAACCCAAATCCCAGGCTTTTTTTTTTTTTTTTTTTTTTTTTATATCATGTGCTTTGTATTATTCAACTACTGGGAACAAAGACTATGTGCAGCGCTAGCTATGGTAAAGAAAAAACCCCATCCCCTGTGTTTTATCAACTCCGGCGCCAGGGAAAAAACGATCAACCCAAGTCCCTCTGGTACGAGACCAACCGCACACCAGCCACGCAAAATAGGAAATCAAACTCAGACTAAAGGGGCGGAATAAGAAAATCAAATAAATACATGGGGAGGAATCAACAGGAAAACCCTTGCCGTAGACACCAACAACAAAATAAATAATTGTTATAACCACTATAAAACCCAAAGTAACCGACAATAAAAGAAGAACAATGGGTGTGCGGGGGCCACTGTAAAGCGAAGCGGCGTTGCTAGCATTAGTCAGGACCCAAGGCGTTGACATCCGCCACCAAGGCAGTGCAATACGACGACTGAGCGTAACCGAGGGGCGCGACCGTGGAGAAATCGCAAGGTGAGACGGAGGGGCAGTAGGGTGCCAGCCGAGTGAGTGGATTGTAGCTGTAACCGAGCAACGGGATGAAACCTTGCGGGGGGAGAGGAGGGGTAGACCCAATAACCGTGGAAAATATCGGGAACCGTGTGCGTGTCCAACTAGGCAGTCTCTAACGGAAGTGAAGAGAATGGAGAAATCGACCATAGCCTGTTGAAGAGTTTTCTCCTACTGCTAACTGTGGTCCCAGCAGTCTGTAACATGGGCGAGAGGGTGTTGCCGACCGTGCAAGCGCCAAGCGAGGCAGCGAAACGTGAGCAGAGAGAGGAGGGAGTAGAGCCAAACGACCACTAGAAACAAGGACGCCATGGCCCAAGGACATGATAAGGGAAGTAAGGCGGGAGGGGGGGGTGCAGCTCACGGAGAGTGCGGATGCAGCTCACTGAGAGTGCGGATGCAGTGCACTGAGAGTGCGGGGGTGGTGGATGTCGACGATGAAATCTCATGGTGTTGAGATTTCAATCGCCAGGTGTGTAGAGGAGATGGTTCGTGACCCAAATCCCATGCCCCAAGGGTGCCCTTATATAAGGGTTCTTCCCTCAACCCTAACTCTGCGTGACTCATACCCTCGCGTCACGTGACTCATGACTCATAGTGAGTCATAGTGTGAAATCCATCAGCTGACTCGTTCGAGTCAGCTGCGCCATATCTCGTACCCAATCAAAACTCATAAAACAAGTCATGTGCCCTAACGGGGTCACATGCGTGAAACTCATGACTCATAAATATGAGTCATGTGCGAAATACATTAACCACATGACCACGAATGTGTGTCATGTCAAATATCAACCAATAACAATAAACTAATGACACGCTATTGCGTCGTCATATGAGAACTTATGAGTCAACTGATCGGATAGCGTGAAAGATAATACACCGAGGACTAATAACTATTACTCATGTGAAAGTCTGCCTTGCTTAGTCACCGTTTGTGACATTAGCTCCCTTCCTCCTCTTGCATCGGTCCCACGATGCTAAACTCCTTCCTTCCACAACATACCCCTGATTTGGCGCATTCTCTGTTAAGCTTGATTGTAGGCTTGTTGGAGTTTTTCCTTTTCCTTATCAAGTCGTTCGAGGTCGTTGTCTTTCGCCACAATGATTTGGCCGGCGCAGTCCAGTTGGCTTCGGAGGTCCGAGATTTGTGTTTCCATTGCTTCCACTTCCAGACTGGGTTTTTCACTCACCTCCCTTCCTAGCCGTGTTCTCGTGGCTTTTCTCTTTCTTTGTTTTCTCCTGTCGTTCTTTGACAAGGTCCCTTTTTCTCGCACTTGTCTGGGGTAGTATCCGGCGTCCACCTTTTCCCACCAGTGTTCCCCGCACTTATCATTAAAACAGTACTTCTAGGTCGTGAGGTCTCCATGGGCTCTTCTGGCCCTTCGCTGACAAGGTTGTTGGAGGGCCCAGTCCTCTCCTGGGTTCGCTTCCATCTCTTGTCACCAGTCGTGGTCGTGGGCGACACTTGGTTTTCTTGATCTCCTGGTGAATTGTGGGTACCAGCCTGACCGTTATTTTTCGCCAAGATGGATTTGGCATCCATCTTCAGTGCAGTCCGTCCAGTTCATGGAGGCGTGCGCCACCTCTCCTCTTGATGAGCCCGAGTATTCTGGGCTAGTGGGGGTAGCGTTACTGGCGACGGGCTGGGTGTCGCTCGCTGAGGTGTGCGAGCGTCGTTCTTGTTTGACGATGGGGGGAGGTGAGGAGGACGATATGTTGATTGTGAGGTGTATCCACTCCTGGCTTTCCTGAGTAGCGCCGGTGGAATCCTTGGACGGCGTGTTATGCATTGTTGAAGTTTTTTGCTGGATACCAGACTTTGTCGTGTTCGGGTGAATTGCCTTTCCACTTAGCCCGATATTGGAGCTTGTTGTACTGGTGTCCAGAGTCAATGATTTTGTCGAGTTCGTATTCGTCTTCTCCTTCTATCTGAATAGGAGGAGGGGGTTCTTTGATCTGCGAGAGGAATTGGTTTTCTTGATAGGGTTCGAGAAGGGTGATGTGGAATGTGTTGTGTATGGCCATTGACGGTGGTAAGGCCAGCTTATAAGTGCTTATCCCAATCTTTGCCAAGATTTTCAACAGTCCAATTTTCTTGTAGTCCAACTTTTTCGATGGTCTTGTGGGCTTTATGTTGCGTGGCAACAGCCACACCATATCTCCTGACTTTAGGTTTGGATTGGGTTTTCTGTGTAAATGGTAGTATTCTTTTTGTCGTAATTGCGCGGCCACCATTTCGTTTCTTAATGACTTGTGTAACAGAGTCATTTCTTCTGGTTTCGTTTGGCTTCCTTGAATCAGAAGACCGATCATCTCGTATTCGGGGTGGATTCCGTAGTTTGCAAAGTAGGGTGTGTTTTTGATGGTCTCCTGATCTCCATTGTTGTATGCAAATTCTGCCAGTGGTGGGTAACCACACCAATCGTCTTGTTGATAGTTGAGGTATGCTCGGAGGTATTGTTGCAATATGGGATTGGTCCGTTCGGTTTGTCTGTCTGTTTGTAGATGGAAAGCCGTGCTGAGTCTTTGTTCGATTCCTAATCTCCCCGTAGTTTCTTTCCATCGGTCTGAGGTGAATAGTGTCCCCCTGCCGGTGATGATATCCTGTGGTAGTCCGTGTAGCCTCACTATCTCTTTCATGAAGAGATTGGTGAACTGCTGTGCGTCGAGGTCCTTCGAGCATGGAATGAATTCGCTCCTTTTGGTCAGCCGGTCGATGACCACCAGTATGGTGTCATATCCGCCTGATTTCGGCAGGTCCGTAATGAAGTTCATAGCTATTGATTTCCATGGTCGATCGGGGGCCTCGTTTGATTTCAGCAATCCGTAGGGTGCATGTCGGACCACTTTGGTCCTCTGACATATGTCGCAATTTTTTATGAATCGTTTGATATCTTTTCTTATCTTTGGCCAATATTATCTTTGGCTAATGAGTTTGGTAGTTTTTGCCGTTCCGCCATGTCCCGCTTGTGGGGGTTGATGGTGTTTGGCGATAAGAGTGGTTCGTATCCCTTCTTCGTTTGGTATTCAAATCTTTCCTTGGTACCATAAGAGGCCGTCCTTCCATTGGCATAGTTTTAATGCTATTCCTTTCATCTCTTTTCTTCCTTTGTTCAAGTTTCTTTTGATGTCTTGGATTTCGTCGTTGACGTTGCCTGCCATCTGTCTCTCTCCTTCGTCCTTGTCTAGAAACTCTGTTGTTTCCAATATGTTGAGTTTGATTTCTTGGGTCTCTGGGATATCCCAGTATCGTTCCTTTGGCAGTAAGATTCCCACATTTTGGGTGAGTCTCTTAACTTCTGCGGTGGGTAGGTCTCCTTCCCTTCTTGTGAGGGCGTCTGGCTTTCCTCCCTCCCTTCCTGGTCGGTATTCAATTTTGAAGTTGTATTGGCTTAATTCTTGCATCCATCATCGTGCTTGTCATTAATTTAGTTCCTTCGTTGTCATGAAGGTGACTAAGCTTTTGTGGGCTGTGAGGACCGGTATCGGTTTTGGATTTCCTCTCGTGTATCTTTTCCATTCGTGGAACGCCTGAACTATCGCCAGTAGTTCCTTATTGTGTATATCGTAGTTGCATTCGGCGTCTGACATTGTCTTGGATCGGTACGCCACTGGTCTCCATTTTCCGTCCTGGCATTGTTGTGACAGTATACCGGAGCAGACGTATTTTGAGGCGTCTGTTTCGATTTTGGTTGGTGCGAGGGGGTCTAAGTAGACCAGTACTGGTGCTGTGGTGACTTTTGTCCTTAATTCGTCGAATGTTTGCTGTTCTTTGTCTCCCAATTCCCAGTTGCCGATGCATTTCTTCTTTGTTTTCGCGTATTGCAGTTTGGCTGTCCTGCTGAAACCTTCTATAAATCGTTGGTAGAAGTTGCAAAATCCTAGGAAACATTGGCTTTCCTTGATTTTCTTGGTTGTTTTCCAGTCCCATATGGCTTGTGTCTTAACTGGGTCGGTCTTGACCCCTTCTTGTCCAATGATGAATCCTAGGTATTCTGTTTCGCTTTGGTGGAATTCGTACTTGGATGTTTTGACCTTCATCCCTGATTTTCGTATGGCTGCGAGGATATTGCTGACGTCTTTTCGGTGTTGTTGTAGCGTGTTTGAATATATCAGCACGTCATCTAGATAGACGATGCAACACATGTCGATGTATTCCATAAGAACATCATGGATCCATTGTTGAAACGCCGCCGGTGCGTTGCATAGTCCAAATGGCATGACTAGGTATTCGTAAGTTCCTAGCTTTGTTGAAAAGGTAGTCTTCTATTCGTCTCCTTCTCTGATTCGAATGTTGTGGTAGGCGTCCTTGATATCCAGCTTGCTGAAGTATTTGGCTCCCCCTAGTCTGTCTAGGGCTTCACTAATGAGTGGTAGTGGATGTCGATCCTTCTTGGTGACTTCGTTGAGTGCTCAGTAATCAGCACATAGTCTGAGTTTGCCCTCCTTTTTCTTGACAAACATGATTGATGAAGCCCTTTCTCACTTCATCCTTCGAATCGACCCGCCGCCCTCGTTTTGTTTGATGCATCGATGGAGCTCTTCCAGTTTGTCGTAACTGAGGGCCTATATCTTCTTGATGGGCACTGTTTTTCCTTCTTCCAGGTCGATTCCCAGATCGATGCCTGGTCGGTGCGGTGGTACTCTAGTTTTTTCTCCTTTTGCGAATACATCCAGCAGGTGATGATATTCCTGGGGAACCGTGTCCCTAATATCCTGGTTCTCCTTGTTTTTCTTTTTTTTTATCGCCAGCTCGGTGCTAATGTTGATTGCTTCAAGCTGAACTTCATTGTCGATCTCGTCCCATCTTAGGATGCCGGTCGTTTCTCCGCGTCGGTAAAACTGCCCAAAGGCTCTTGCCCGTATTTCGTTGATCTTCATCTGTGCTTTGGCCTTGTGGCCCGTGACTCTTTGGTGCATGGTGGTGTCTGAGCTTCCGAAACCCTGATCTCCTCTCTGGGTATCGTCCAACTGGGTTACTTCTTGTAGCTCCCTGTTGTCGATTTTTCGATGATCAGTTGTGCGATCGGGTCTCCTTTTTCCACTCAGTATAGTTGGTCTCCTAGGTTGGCTAGGACCACCTTCACTTCTCCTCTGTAGTCGGAGTCTATCACACCTGCATTTGTCGTGAGTCAGTGTTTGACTACCAAACTGCTTCGTGGTGCAATTAGTCCATAGGTGTTGTGAGGTAATCCAATAGCTATCCCGGTCCCAACAATTGCTTGCCCTCTGACAGGAACGTCGGTTCCTTCAATTGCGTACAGGTCGTGTCCTGCCGCTCTTGCTGATCCCTTCATAGGCACTCTGGCCTTAGTAGTTAGCTTCTTAACTCTGACGCTCTGGTCATTCGCCGTCGGGCCATTCTTGACTTAAATCTTGGAGAATCTGGTGATGAGATTCACTTCCAGGGCTTTTTCTTCGGGTATCACATATGTAACGGGCGAACCTTTGACAGACCAAGTCGTACATGGTTCGCTGTTGAATGTGATCCTTTTGTCATTCCAATCGATTGTTAGATTGTGTTCTCTTAACCATGACATCCCAAGGATGACCTCATGGTTTTGGAGATTTGCCACTTGGAAGGTTGCCACTTCCCTATGGCTACTGATGTCCATATGTACTTTCGTCATATGGGTGACAGATCCCATAGCGCTTGGTTTTCCGTCCGCAAGATAAATCTCCCTTGGATTTTTTGCTTTGATCATCTTGATCCCGTGTTTGTTGGAGACTTCTCGGTCAATGAAGTCTTCCGTTGCTCCTGAGTCAATCATGGCGTTGATAGTGACTGACTCCTTTTCGCCGTGTAGTTGTATCTTGACCATAATATGGTCATTGTCGTGTTTGAGGGTTTCCGTGTAGTTGAGTGCCGGGTAGTAGTTCACCAGGATGATGTGTTTTCGTTTGGGTCTGTCCCTCAGACCATCTCTTACTGGAGACATTCGTCGTTTCCCGACTGTTCAGGTTCCTGTTCGACCTCGATTTCCCTAATCTTAGGTCTGGTTTGCCAAGGGGCGATTTTCTTCGTGGGTTGCCAACTCCTCGCTTGTGGGTTGAATGGTTTGGGTCTGTCCTTTTTCGGGCAGCTCCTGGCTAAGTGTCCAGGTTGTGCGCATTTGAGAAATAGTTGTTCTCCTATCCTCCTTTGGAATTCTTCCTTCAAGATATTGAATCTTGGTCGTCTCCGAGTCGCGTCCCGTTCCTTAGGGTCGCCGTAATTTTGATTGCCATTCTTTGTGGGTTGATATGTCCTGTCTGGGTTTCGTGGTGTGATGGTCTCCTGTTAGATATTTTTTGTTAATGGCGATTATTGGATATGTCTGACTGTCGCCAACTTGGTTTTTCTTCTGGATTGTCTATTGGGCTAGGGCTTTGAGCTCCTCGTATTCTTCACTGCTAGTTCCCCAGGCGTTCGGCAATTCTGTGATCATTCCTCCTAGAAGTAGTTCTCCGCAGGTTGAGTCGTCCAACTGGGCTTTGCTAGCCACGAGGCGGAATTCGTTAAAGTATTCCGTGACTGATCGTTTGCCTTGTTTCATGTTTTTCAGTCTGATCCTTGCTTCTCCCTTGCCGTCGATTATGCCAAATTGTCTTTGTAAATCGGCTTTGAATCCTGCCCAGTTGTCCCATATTGGGGTTATTCGTTCTTCTGCGTAAGATGTGATCCAAGTCTCTGCGTCGTCCCTTAGGAGGCTTGTTGCATAGAGAATCTTTTCCTCATCATGGTCATTCTGCCATCCTACTGTCCTGTAGTACACTATGAGTTGGGCTAGCCATCCTCGTAGTTTGTGTCGTTCTCCTCACTAAACCTCCGGTTCCTTGGCCTTGGCCTTCCTGGTTCCTCCACTTAGGGATGTGATGATTTGTCTCATCTGTTCAGGGTTCAGGATCGGGGTTGTTTCAGAGGATCTCGCTCCTCCTTGTTCTTCTGTTTCTTCTGATCCACTTGGTGATAGTGGCTCTGGTGTTGTAGGGCTTGGTGCCCTCTCTTCCGTTAAGCCCTTTTCAAGTCCATCTTCTAGTGATAAAAGGTCGAGATTTTCCGCTAGGGGGTCGATGTCGTTTTCGTTGTTGGTCTCCGCTTTGTCTGTTTGTTAGGTACTGCTGGTTGACGCCAGCAAAGTTACAATCCTCTCCTCTCCGAGTGATACTTGCAGCAGGCAACCGATAGTTTCTTAACAATCACTTCTTCCGGCCCTTAATATCTCTTGCGATAGCTAAGTCCTTTGACTCCTATCTAGCAACCTCGATCGCTAGGCTCATATAAGACCGTTGGGTCTTCGTTCATGGAGATATAGTAGATAAAGGTTTCTAGATTTGAAAGTATAGTGTATGAAAGGACTTAGATGGTTGTGTGAAGAACCCAAATCCCATGCCTTTTTTCTCTTTTTTTCTCTTTTTTTGTACCATGTGCTTTGTATTATCAACTACTAGGAACAAAGAGTACGTGCAGCGCTAGCTATGGTAAAGAAAGAACTCCCTCCCCTTTTTTTTTCCTCCAACCCCGGGCCGGCACCAGGGAAAAAGCCGCCAACCCAAGTCTCTCTGGTACAAGACCAACCGCACACCAGCCACGCAAAAGTAAGAAATCGCCCTCCAACTAAGCGGTCGAAAAGAAAAAGACAAATAAATATATGGGGAGGAATCAACAGCAAAACCCTTGCCGTAGACACCAACAAAGTAAATAATTGATAATACCACTCGCGAAACCCTAAGTAACCCACAATGAAAGAAGAACAAAGGGGGTGCGGTGGCCACTAAAACCGTTCTGGCGTTGCAAAGATTACTTAAGAACCCAAGGCGTTGACATCCGCCACTGAGGCAGTGCAATACGAAGACCCGAAAGTAACCGAGGGGTGTGACTGTAACCATCGCTGGGGCGGTGAGGGCCGTAGGGTGCCAGCCGAGTGAGTCCATTGTAGCTGTAACGGAGCAACGGGACGAGACCTGAGGGGGGAGAGGAGGGGTAGACCCAATCACTGTGGAAACTATCAGTAACCGTGTCTGTGTCTGACTAGGCAGCCTCTAGCAAAAGTGAAGAGAATGGAGAAATCGACCGTGGCCTGTTGGAAGGTTTTCTCTTACTGCGAACTGTAGTCCCAGCCGTCTGTAACATGGGTGAGAGAGTGTTGCCGACCGTGCAAGCGCTAAGCGAGGCAGCTAAACGCGAGTGGAGAGAGGGGGGAGTAGAGCCAAACGACACCTAGAAACGAGGATGCCAGGGCCCAAGAACATGATGAGGGAAGTAAGGGGGGGGGGGGGTGCAGCTCACGGAGAGTGTGGGTGCAGCTCACTGAGGGTGCGGGGTTGGTGGATGTTGATGATGAATGCTCATGGTGTTAAGGTTTCAATCGCCGGGTGTGTAGAGGAGATGGTTCGTGACCCAAATCCTGTGCCTTTTTTTTTCTTTTTTTTATATCATGTGCTTTGTATTAATCAACTACTGGGAACAAAGACTACGTGCAGCGCTAGCTATGGTAAAGAAAGAACCCCATCCCCTATTTTTCTCCAACCCGGCACCAGGGAAAAAGCCA
>Ga0307507_10013150_pt1 | contig 10105 bp, 5 predicted proteins | sample 7_EM_MG_FD_207223 | JGI IMG/M metagenome (GOLD analysis project Ga0307507, IMG submission 207223) | Populus trichocarpa ectomycorrhiza microbial communities from riparian zone in the Pacific Northwest, United States - 7_EM | ecosystem: Host-associated > Plants > Roots > Unclassified | place... | reverse complement strand
AATCCCCATAGAACTTTCAACTATGTAAGGCATCCATAATTAAGGATTTGTAATAACTATCCTACATGTTTTTCCAACTTGATATTTGATAAAGTTGAACATAAGTCAAGTGAAAATAATTTAATCGTTCAAATATCTTGTATAAAATCTCTCCATGATCATATTGTATAAAATCCAAAATTAACGAGTATTACTAACACAAACTCTATCATCTTGAATATTGTACTACCAATCTTCAGCATTATAAGTAAGTTTTCATCTTATGAACATTACCTTCTGATGACTAGAAATATTCTTCAATAAAAAGTATGCTTTCATATATGATATTTATGTAATAAACTATTTCTTCATAAAAATACCACCATATAATGAAATTTGATCAAAATTAAAAACACGTTTATGAAAAGAGCGAATGTGAATTAAGTCTTCAATGCATCACATGTCATATGCATCACTTTTTATATAGATATGATGCCTATATAGGTATAGGTTTATAGAAATACATTTGGGTTTTGATTTACCTTAAGGTACATCTCTAGGCATATCCCTATCTTTATCATGATCTCTATTTATGTCTCTCCCTAATAGTTGATCCAATTGATTAAATCTTTGTGAAATGGTTCTCCACATGGCCTCTTGAGCCCTCATAATATCTTAGATGACCTTAACTTTTTGATTTGCATGGCAAGGTAGGATGACATTGCCAACGTCTTCATTCATCAAATAGGCCAACCTTCTTTATAAACCATTTTTATGAAGACATGATGCCAATATGGATTTGTAGAAATACATCTAGGGTTTAGTCTGCCTTGAGGTAAGTCTATAAGCATATCTCTTTTCTCATCATGATTCTTGTTTGCGTCTCTCTCAAATAAATAATCCAACTAATTAATCTTTGTGAAATGGTTTTTTTATGTAGCCTATTCAGCCCTTATAACATCTTAGATGACCTCTACTCTTTGGTCTGCATTGTAGAATGGGATGATGTTACCAACGTCTCCTTCCATCAAATAGGTCGCCTTGCTCTATACAACATTTTCTATACAGACATGATACCTATATAGGTTTGTAGAAATACATCTAGGGTTTGACCTGCCTCAACGTAAATCTCTAAGCATAATGGTTCTCTATTGATCTAACTAATTAAATCTTTGTGAAATGGTTCTTTACATTGCCTTTTAAGCTCTCATAACATCCCAGATGACCTCTATTTCTTAATCTGCATTGCAGGATTTGATGTTGTTATCAATGTCTCCATTCATTAAAAATATCAATCTACTTTATACCAATTGGTATAATATACAGTGAAAAGAAAGAAACCAAAGTTTCATTAGACTTAAAAATTACAATTAAATTATAGAGATAATTTTCATTTGATGAATTTTAAATATAAAAAAATTTATTTTTTTAAAATATAAACTACGTAACTCTATTTATATTATTACAATGCCTAAATTATAATCCAGAAAACAAATCCTTTTTAAAAGCTATATAACTAACATTAGGATTTTTAAATTAAACAAATCCTGAGAAAACACAATAACAAAAAAAAGTAATATAATAAGAATAAATATATCATAAATTACGTGATATGCGTTCAATGTCATAAGCAAATTCATGGGTTCCCTTTAATTTCCATTAAATTGCTAAGAGTTCGTTTATATTTTATTTAAGATGAATAAAAAAGCATCCAGTTCTCCAAATACATGCATCGTTAGCTCAACATAGTGACCTTCTTTATGCAACGGGGGCTTGCAACTCGACTAGTGGTTGCTAGAACAAATATAAAAGGAGACTCAAATCATTCATAGTTCATATGTTGCGCCTATATATGTTTTGTTTTGGAGAAGATGTGCCAAAACCTCAGGATTATTAATTAAAGCGTAACAAATTATTCAACTTAATCAGTTTTTAAATAAAAAAAATTCAGATCCAAATGAAATGAAAACTTGAACTTCCATGGTCTTCTTAATTGTTTTTACCACTTAGCCAGTGAAACATTGGCAAAGACACAAATCAAACACTGAAAATTTATTGCAGCGAGGCCATAAGGTTGGTGATGTGATATTAATTTATATTTTGAATTAAATTCATAATGCAAATATATAAAAATGTTAGATGGTGTGGACGAGAAGATATTCCAATCACATCAGTCACTTCAATCGTGACATGCGTACAAGGTGTTCAACAAAATTTGTTCTAATATATAAAGAATATAGCACGTACAATGCACTAAAAATTAATTAGACCAGACAAAGTTTTGCTTAGAGTGGTGGAAGAAAATTATGCTTGATTACTGTCTGAAAATTGGGGTCCAAGTCGACAGTAATCGGAATCACTGCCCAATTTAGCTTAAACAAGGGAATCGAAAAGAACAAGAAAAAAAAAATGACAAGAAGAATTAAGAAACCAAGGTGGCATCCGACCGTCCATGGTGGAGCCGATAAATACAAGGTTGAGATTGAATTTCAAAGATATAATGATGAAAATGAACAATTCACCATTTTTAATGATCATGGAAAATTTAATTTCTCCACTCAATTTTCCTTGTCCATTCCTCTTTAGGAAAGTGGGAAACCCCCATTTTTAACTTTACTTGATACTATTACCCTAATTAGAGGACTAGTTCGATTGTTGATAATTGCAATCCGGGTCCATATGTTTACCACTTACTTTCATTTTATGCACCAAATATTAAAAATCTTTGTTTTCCACGAACGGAAACACGAGTCTCGATTTAGAAACATATTATATTTTTAATATTTTAATTATAATTCTGAAATTTATAATGGTATTGATTACTATTATGAATAACATAAAGAAGAATACGTTTCCAAGTAACAACGAGCACATAGTTTTTTGTTTTTTCGAACTCACACCATTTATCTCATTGATTATTTATAGGAAGAATCCCAATTCAACCTTAAATATATATTTAAATATTCTTAAATCTATAAATTTTATCAATTTGATTCCAAATATTTCAAAAAATATTCTAAAATATCGTCTTCTTATTCATAGTTTTATTATTTTTATCTTTATAATGCATATATATATATATATATATAACAAAAGTGAGTTAACTTTTTCATTAAACGTTTTTTCAAATAAATGTTGTTTTAGTGTATAAAATATGCAAATTAGATTTAAAATATCAAAAGAAATTGACAATAGAACATGTTGATGTCTCAAAATCTAATATACTCAGGAACAAGGTTATTGATGTTTGGATGATGGTTAATCAAATATTCATTTCAATATTTCCTTCTTCATAATACATGAAGTACATAATTGATGGTAAAAGGATCGTTTGATATAAAGTCAATAACTTTAAATGAGGATTATAATAAATAAATAAAAGAGCTTTAAATTCTAAGAACAAGAGTATTTGTTCTTATTTTTGTATAATAAATCCTCTAAGGGTTAATGTATAAATGCTTGGAGAGTAGAAAAAGTGAACCATTTATCTGGGTAGTTTATGGGGTATTTATAATCCATGAACTTGTTGTTTTGATTGAGTGGAGGGACTAGAGAGTCATTTGGTTTTGATAGCATTAATGAGGATAAAAAAATCTCTGACACATAATTAATAAGAAAAAAATATCTCTTACAGATCATTAATGAGATTAAAATGTGGTAGACAGAAAACCTAATGGTTCTAATATGGATCTTTAACGACCTCCAAACTAACTGAGTTTGGTCCATAGCTAAGTCTATGAGAGATAGGTCTGTCAGTTTATCATCATGTTGACTTGAGCTCAATACATGGCTAAACCAAAGTACATTGAGTTTGGCAACTTGCTAGACCCACGTTGACTTGGGCTCAGCTCATGGCTGAACGCAAATATATTGAGTCTGCAACATGTCAAACTCATGTTGACTTGGGCTCAACACATAGATCGACCCAAGTATATTGTTGTCAGACCCATATTTTTGGGCTCAACACATGGCTAGATTTAAGTATATTAGATCTAACAACTTGTTAGACCCGCACTAACTTGGGTTCAAGACATGGCTGAACCCTGAACCCAAGTATATTGGCTCAAAAATCTTGTTAAACCCACGTAACTTGGGCTCGGCACATGGCTGAACCCAAATATATTGGGTCTGACAACTTGCAAGACCCATGTTGACTTGGGCTCAGCACATGGCTGGACCCAGGTATATTAGGTCTGATAACTTGTCATACCTACATGGATTTGGGCTCAGCATATGGCTGAACCCAAGAATATTAGGTTTGAAAACTTGATAAACCCATATAATCTTGGGCTCAGCATTTGATTGAATCTATGTATATTGAGTTTGGAAACTTGTTAGACCCACGTAACTTAGGTTCAACATATGATTGAACCTAAATATATTGGGTCTAATAACTTACTAGACCCAAGTTAACTTGGGCTCAGCAAATAGCTGGACCCAAGTATATTGGGTCTGCCTACTTGTCAGACCTATGTTGATTTGAGCTTAACATATGATTGAACCCAAGTATATTGGGTATGACAACTTATCAAACCCACAATGACATGGGTTCAATATATGGCTAAACCCTAGTATATTGGGTCTGGCAACTAGTTAAACTCACGCAACCTTGAGCTTAGCATATAGCTAGACACATGTATATTGAGTCTGATAACTTGTAAGACCCACGTTGACTTGGGCTCAGCACAAGACCCTTGTTGATTTGGGCTCACATGGCTAGACCCAAGTATATTGAGTTTGGAAATTTATGGGACCTATATTGATTTGGGCTTAGCACATGGCTAAACCCAAGTATATTAGGTTTGACAAGTTGCCAAACCCACATAACCTTAGGCTTAAGAAATGGCTTAACTCAAGTATATTAGGTTCGATAAATTGTTAGACTTACACTAACTTGGGTTCAGCACATGATTAAATGCAAGTATATTTGGTCTGGCAATTTGCCAGAACTATGTTAACTTGGGTTCAACATATAGCTAAACCCAAGTATATTGGATTTAGCAGCCTGCTAGTTTGCTTGGGTTATCAACCTATGATAGGTTTAGGCTCTTTTATAAAACATCAAAATATTGAGTCAAAAGTTTGACTCATTAGTTGCCCCTCAAATCTTTATGTTTTTTTATGCGAAAAGACTTGAAAAGCCATTTAGAAGGCAATCAACCTGATTTGTCTTGTCTTCTTTAGAAAGAATAGTACCTCCCTATATTGATCTTAAATGCTATTATAGGAAGGCAAAACAATATTTTTTAGAAGACCATTTGGCTGTGTATAATCAATTTCATATGTGTTTAGCCTTTTTATGGTTATTATGTGATGCCACATGTCTTTCATGTATTGGTGGGAATAAGAGGCGATGACTTATATAATCCTTTATCTTTCTTAATCCTATTTTTTACTTTTGCTATAATTTCTCTCTATATTATCAATATTAGGAGCCTTAGATAAGGAGATCAAGTTTTTTTGTTGTTTTGTAGGAGAGTCATCTTCTAAGTAAACACAGAAAACACACTTCAACTTTTTTTTTCAAATTTTCTTAAAAATGACTTCTTGAAAAGGCAAGAAAATCATGTCTTATAAGGGAGATTTTAGTTTTCATCCTAAAAATGGAATTACTCTCTATGGATCTTCGACCATTAGAATAGGCCCTTGATTTACAAGTGGCTCTACTCAACCCTTTTCCACTAGAAAAGAGAATGAAATTGTCCCTCATGAGGCTTTAAATCTCAGGGGACAAATAAAGTTACTTAGGACACCTCAGGATGAGGCAGAGATCATTGTATCATATGAGCAAGTAACCCTAGCCAATTATAGACAACCAGAGGACTTTACGATACTCTTGCCTAAGGTTGATAATCGTACTACCTAGGTCACTAGCAAACCCGTTGACAGTAATTTTATTATTACTAACCCCATATGTATATACGAGTTTGGGTTCTTGTTTCTCTTACAAGGGTTTATGAGGGATTTTTTTGTTACTTCAACTTGAGTATAGCTTAGCTCCACCCTACAATTAGGGTGTTTAGACACTATTATTCGCTAACCAGTAGTGCTAAAGGTAGGCCTTTCATTCCTTGGTTCTTTACCTTTTCCACTAGGTCAAGAGGGCTTATAAAAGGTACCTTTCGAGGAAAATCCACTTAATCAAAGAAATAAAGGGAAATAAGAGTTATTGTGAAGTTTGAGGGTATGACTATATCTCAAGAGGGGTATGGTGCTACCTGGGTTGTTCTCACTTTTAGAAAGTGCCTTATACTGGTGTGAATGACAAACCTCTTCTCAATGAGAAGTAAATGGTATTCAGTAGGTTACATGCACTCCAAAATGAGTATAAAATCAATTACATAGCTCAAGGGTTTTATGACGCTTCTGGTAATTTTAATTTACTGTGTTATTTTAGTTTCATATGTTATTCATTAACAGATTTTTTCCTTGTGTAGGATCATTACCAAGAGTAATCAAATAAGAGTTCAACAAGTCTACACAATGCATGCCTAGCCATGTTACCTCCCCGACACCCAGTCGTGCCTCTTCATGTGAAGATCTTTTAGTCTCCCTTCTAGAGAACCCTTAGTACATAGAAGGAGGGGTACAGACATAGCTTTTATGGATGTTGAGGAGCTCATAATGGCTACTCCTTCAACCAAAGTTAGGCACCAAGACATTACAATAGGAAGTTGAATTACGAAGGAGAGTCAATCTTCTATATTAAAGGGTCCCAAGGTGCCTACTGTCACATCGATCATTCTTGATACTGGTTCTTGCTGGAAGAGAAGGGTCTCTATTGCTTTTAACTCTGATGTAGAAGTAATCCCTCCTATAACTACCACTCTAGTTTCACTTAGTCTAGTTTATATGCTTGTTGGGTCTTCCAGCTAAGTTCCTTACACTATGAGGGTTGAGGACTTTTTCTCTAGGCTAAACTTAGATCGTACTCCCCTTTACTTTCCTCACCTTAACAAGGAGAAAAAAAACATCATAGAGTCTATCCTATAAGGAAGGTCCATTATTGGGCCTGGAGGTGATTAACACCTTGGACAAGCTTCTCACTCTTCTTTCTGATATTAACGTGTTGACAAACCCCAATTATTTATGTCATTTAGCTATAATTAGGTAGATGGCCTTCTAAGTATGAAAAGTCTTTGCACAATTTTCATTTTCTAATGTACTAACTAGTCTTAGTTAATAAGAATTTGAATTTATTTTGTTGTTTGTTATTGTTTAGACCTTTATAATGTATGCTCACTCGATAAGTCGATGGGCTGAGAAGAGAAAGGCAATAGAATAGGCCATTAAGTAGTATCACGCTGATAGGATATAAGTACGAAGACTAAAAGAGGAGAATCTGCCCATGCTCAACTATAAAAGGAGCTAATTGGATATGCTTTACTGAGGAGAAGTTTGGGGAGGCGTATAACCAGATAGACTTCTTGGAGAAAAAGGTAACTAAGTTTAGGGAGTCCAAAGAAGTCTTAATGGAGGAGTTGATGATGGATAAAGAAGAGGCTCTCCAACTTGTACTTTTTAACAAAGACTATAGGGGATAGACACTTTTTATCCATGTACAATTTTTACTTCTTTAACCTCTTTAAAGGAATGCAAGTGGACTTCAGGAAGTCCTTTCCTAACGGCCAAGTTCTTGATTTTAAGGATGTCTTCCTTGTCAGTGCCGCTGCAGTCAAGAATGGTATCTATCTTGCCCAAGAGCTGGGCATTGATATATAGGAACTTTTTGTTTTGAGTAGACATTATTTTCCTTAATCTTATGGGCATTTATCATTTAATGAATATTTTAGCTTTAAGAACTAAAGTTGGCCCTAAAGTCTTTAAGTGTTTATTTTTATATTTTATAAGTATGAATGTAAGGCCTTTAGTAGATCTAAAAAAAATTAGGTAGTCTGTATCTCAGCCTAGATGGGTTTAATGCCCTATACTTAGGAAAATATAAGAGATATTCATTTAAGCAACTTGTATGGATCTAACACCCATAATTAAAAACAATTACCAGACAGCATGGGTCCAATTTCTATACTTAGAACAATACTTATTTTTTTATTGGTCAAGCTGTATCTGCCCCTCGCCTATACTTAGAAAAATTTTGAAAAGACTTTTGGCATTTTATATGGGTCCAACACCTATATTAAAAAACATATATAAAGTTTTATTGGCTTTAAGCCTTTGTGTCCTTTTAGTTGTTGCCCCTTACCTAGGACAATATATCTATATTTCAATTTGGCCATTCTTGATAAAGACCCTAGTGACTAGGTATGATGCTAGGGGAATGTGCTAGGTGAGGACTATATTGGAGAGTGGTGTTATTTCGCTAGGCAGACCACATACCAATCCCTTGGAGACTATAGGGATATTGCCTTTAGGGAGACCTCATAATCATCCCTTGGAGACTGTTGGGCTACTACCCTTAGAGAGACCTTATACCCATCCATTGAAGATTATGGGGCTTTGCTCTTAGGGAAATTACACACCCATTTCTTGAAGATTATAGGGCTATTTCCCTTAGGCATTACCAGGATAATATAAAAACATTGTTATTTCAAATAAGACATTCATAGATTATAAATTTACGTTCTTATTTACTATGATATAATTTTGGATGATTAGAATGCTAGACATGAGGGAGACTCTTCCTTTCTATATCTTATAAATGATAATTGTTCATCTTGACCACTTTTATGACTTTAAAAGGACCATCTCATTTCGGTGCTAGCTTGCCTATTCTTTCTCTATTTCTTGTAGCCTTCAAGTTTCTTAGGACCAAATCTTTAAACTTGAGTATTCTATTCTTAACCCTAGCATTGTGGATCATGACTTCAGTCTTATAGTTAATGAGAAATGGAGTTCATCAGTGGATGTTTTCTGAGTTATTTTGTAAGCCCATAAGATTTCATTTAGTAGTTTGCCTATTCTAACTTGGCATCTTTTATCTTTTTATTGAGTTCGTTGAGCAAGACTTTGTTAGTTAGCTCAACTTGACCATTAGTTTAATGATGTGATAATAAAGAGAACTTATCATTAATATGAAGCCTTTGACAATGCTCTCGTATCTTATGGTTATCAAATGGTGTCCTATTATTAGTTATCAAGACCATTGGAAGTCTAAATTGACATATAATATTCTTTTATAAAAATAAAAGTACTTTGTTGGTGATAATCTCTACTAAGGCTTATACTTCAACCTATTTAGTAAAATAATCAACATTTACTAGGACAAACTATCTTTTTCTTGTGGCATTAGGGAATGGACCTAATTTGTCTATCCCCTATTGGGCAAAAGGACATAAGGAGGTTATGGTGGTCATTTCTGCAGATGACTGACAAGAGATTGAGGTAAATCTATGATATTGATCACATTTCATTACCAAGTCTATGGCATCATGGAGTATATGGTTGGACAATAGAAATTGTTCTTGTACTCTGAGCAGCAAAAGCTCTAGAGCCTATATGTAGGTCATATATACCCTCGTGTATCTCTCTCAAAACATAAGCACTTTCTTCAAAGGATAAGCACTTCAGTATTGGAGTTCAGGTGGATCTTCGGTATAGAACATTATCAATGACATAATACTCCGCTATTCGTCTAGTTAGATGAATGGGTTTTTTTTTATTTAAGGATAATCCTTTAGTAAGCAAGTAATGCATGATTAGGGTTCTCCAATCTTCTTAATGTTTATGGGAACAACGACAAGCTCTTTATCGCCCATACTCAGTTTTTCTAAAATTTCAACCTAGATATCCATAGAGAGATGTACATGATTGGAGCTTGCTATTTTAGGTAGGGGATCTCCCAATGATTTTCTTCCCTTGGAATACGAGTGATTGAAATGCTTTTTCCTTCAGCTTCCTTGCAGGAATAAGATTGGACCTTTTAAAGATATTGCTGCATATTTGGTTATTTGGCCTTATATATTCATTGGCATTAACTAACCACCAGTTGGGAGTCATTATGAATTTAAAGTAGGTATGTATCAAGGCCTATGTAAGGTTTAATGTTGTTAGGAGAGCTTTATGCTCTGACACATTATTTATGGTTGGAAACTCAAAATGGACTCTATATTTAAATATTTGATCTTTAGGACTAACAAGTATTATCCCTTCTTCACTCCATTAACAT
>Ga0307507_10013147_pt1 | contig 10106 bp, 7 predicted proteins | sample 7_EM_MG_FD_207223 | JGI IMG/M metagenome (GOLD analysis project Ga0307507, IMG submission 207223) | Populus trichocarpa ectomycorrhiza microbial communities from riparian zone in the Pacific Northwest, United States - 7_EM | ecosystem: Host-associated > Plants > Roots > Unclassified | place... | reverse complement strand
CGGTGTAGTTAAAGCTGTAGAAAATAAAACGAAGATAGAAGCTATACCAAAATAGGAAATTTAGATACAACTTTAGGAGTAGTATAGGGTGATACTTAAGAGTCTTTGTTAGTTATAGCAGTGATCTGATATTAAATGTCTACTAGATTTAATTGCTTTATCTATACCTTATGCCTTTGACGGGGTAGGATCTTGGTAAGACCGTTAGTAGGCATCTTGTCTATAGGGACCTATTGTACGTTAATCTTTTTGTCTTGGACTTCCTGTCTAAGCCAGTGCTAATAGACGTCGATATGTCGTAGCTTAGTGTCAAGCTTTAGTATATCCTGTCTTAGGAGTCGTATAGTCTGCATATTGTCGCATAGTAGGGTAAAATCGCGTTCTAAATTAAGACCGATTGCCTTAAAGAAACACTACCACCAGATAATTTCAACAGCAGCTATAGACAGGGAGAGAAGCTCCGCTTTGGTAGTTAAGCGAGTTACTAATCGTTATAGGGTTGCCTTCCAATTGATTAGTCCTCCAAATAGCATAAAAAGGTATCCTTAAGAGCTCCATCTAGTCTCTTTATAGTCCGCAAATGCTGCGTCAGATGCTCCGTAAAAGGTAACGTCTTCTCCTTTGGGGTTTCTGAAGTAGACGTGTGCTCCAAATACTTTGCCAGAGTATTTAATAGCTGTAGATTTTGTTCCAAGGCAATAGGTAATGGCTTGGTTTAATGCATTAAGGTGCTTTTAATTTGGATTAGTAAGAAATTTGGCTAGCTTAGAATACATCTTTGTAATATTAGGTCTTCTAAATATAGCGAGGTACGCAAGAGAACTAACCCATTGCTAATAGGCTAGTGTTCTTTAAGGGTTTATCTACTGGTCGGACGGAATTAGTTCTTTAGCAGGAAGTAGTGACTTAGGAAATCTTCCTGGTTAAATATTAAATTAACTGGCTATCTTTTTAATATATAAATCTTGGCAGAGCCAGAGCTTTCTATTTGCACGATCTCGTTTAATTTAAATTCCTAGAAACCATTATAGGTCTCCTAGTGCACGGATCTTGTATTAATATAGAAGTTTAGCTTTAAATTCTTCTAATCTTTAAAGGTCCTTTTTGGCAAATAGAACGGCAATATTGTCTATATAGAAGAAGACAATAAGTTGTCTATTGGTGTAAAGGCAGTTTATACCTAGGATAGGCTTTAATCCGAATTTAGCCAGTGTACTGGTGAGCTCTTTATACCAAAGTAGTGGTAAGACTTTTAATCCATATAGCGCCATGAGTAGCTTTAGGATATATCCGTTTTAATCAAAGCCTTCTGGGTAATAGCAGTAGACTGGCTTAACTAGTCTTACGTTCGTAAATGCGTTCACAGCGTTATACTGTCAAATCTCCAAATCGAATGCAGCTGCTATAGCCATAAGGGCACGGAATATTCGAGCAGCTAGGGTTGCTGCATAGGTCTCTTCTTTAGTAATCTGTAGGTCTCTACGGATACATAGTCAAGCCTTTAGCTTTTAAAGGTAACTATCGCTGTTAAACTTGTATTTAAAGACCTATTTCAGTGGAAGGATCTGCTTATTATATACTTCTTCTTTTAGTACAGTCTTAAATGTCCCTCGGCGTTTTAGGTTATTGTATTCTTTTTCTATAGCCTTTTAAAAGCTGGTAGTTAAAGGGTGCTTTCTTAGCTCTTTTAGGTTCCTTGGTTTAGGAGGAAGATTATCTCTATATAGGGAGGATTTATTTCGGTTAATATCTTTTACTAGTCCTATAGCAAAGCCAGCGTAGTAACCAAATAGGGTAGGTATATTGGCTAGTGCTGCTGCGTACGCTTGATATTGAATTTGTTTGGAACCTTCTGGTAGGATAAGGTCGGCAGAAGGATTGGCCGAGACCTTATTAGCTTATGGAGCTGTATTTAACGGTTCTGATAAACTGCTTGGCTAGGTAGAACCTATTTCAATTATATCTAAGATATCGTCTTAAAGTCCTTCTAGTGTGGTGTTTGTTTCTGGTAGATCCAGAGATACCGTTCTGCTAGGTGTTGGTAGCTATTTAATGTCCTTTATAGGAAGCTCTGCCAAGTTGTTTAATATAGTTGTTTAATCTGCATTTGAGGTAGATCTATATAGGATAGATTTATCCTTAGATTTATCCTTATAGAGAGGTTCTGGTAGACTAATTGCCTAGATGGTGTCTTTTAATACTTCCCTGAGTAGGTAATTGATGTTTTAACCCTTAGGGTTATAGAACGAGGTCTTGTTAAATATAACGTCTCTGGTTTAAATAACTTTATAAAGGCTTAGAATCTAGATTTGATAGATATTTGTTAAATTATAGCCGACTAGGTGTTCTATTAATGTATAAGGAGCTAGCTTGTCTCCCTTTTTAACTTATTTATTTAGCGTATAGGTCTTATAACCGTATTCGTGCATATAGGTAAGTAATGGCAGCTTGCTATAGGCGACCTCGTATAGAGTTTTCCACCCTAGCTACTTATTTGGTGTTTAATTAAGTGTATAGCCAGCAGTAAGGAAAGCTTCTGGTCCTAGAGATGGGGGTAAGGATGCTTCTAGCTGCATAGACCTTAATCGTTCTATAAGGGTTCTTCCAGATCTTTTAGCTCCGCCATTTTGTTCCTTAGTATACGGTGCTCAGCATTTAAAGGTAATGCCTTTATCTGCATACTATGTATCTAGGGTGTCTTCCGTTTGTCTAAATACTTGTTTGTTATTACTCCAGAAAAAGACAACGTCTTAGTGGAATTATATCTTAATTAAGCGGTAAGTCTTGCGAATAGTAGGTAGGATAGTAGCTTTGTCCTTATTTTTAGAGGTAAATATAAAGTTAAATTTAGAATACGTATAATAGAAGTACATAGCATATCTATTACTATTGTACCCTGGTACTCCGAGGTAGATAATATCAAATGCTAGCCATTTAAATAGTTAAGTGGCTGGAAATTCGTGTTCTCGTCTTTAAGAGATCTGCTATGTGTGCTTTGTTAATAAGCAAACTTCACATTTAATTTTAAGCGGTGCTCGTTTGTTAGTTTCAAATTCGGTCAGCTCTGCGCTAATAACGTACTTAGGAAGCTGTGTAATAGCATTAGGTCCTATATAGCCGAGTATTTTATGCTATCTTGTAGCTGTGGCTCCGATTAGTTTACGGGCTATTTAGCTTAGTTAAAATCTTCCTATTAAGAAGGTTAATTGAGTTGTTAAGTCTAGGGTATTTTTAGGCTCTCTATATATTAGTACCCAGTAGCCCCCTAGTCGTTTTACATAGCAGACTGTTTTACCAGTTACTAGACGGTATAGCACATTTCATCCTAAGTCGAAATGGATGTCGTTATTAGTAGCTCTTAAGAGTGCTACAATATTTATAAAAAAGGTAGGTGCTAGTGCTATATAGGATAGCTTTATTTTTGACTTCCCAGTAGGTGTATTAACAGTAATGGTTACTATTCCATAGGCTTAAATTTTCACGAAATTTCCGCTAGTAATTAGGTAGTCGTCTTCTGCTACTAGGTATAAGAAGGTAAAGTCTTCTTTATTATTATAGACGTGGGTATCTGCACTAGGGTCGAGTATCTAGGTGTTCTGGAGTTTAAAAGGAATTTAACCAGTACTAAACACAGCAGTATGGCTAGTTGGTTTAGTAAAAGGTGGAGTTTTAAAATTAAAATTAATTATAAATTCTATATTCTAATTATTCTCCTTTGCTTCCTATTCTCTTTTTTAAATTTAATTAACGATGCGTTTAATCTAAGGTGTAGATAAGATAGCTTTATCTACTTTCTTTTAGATGTCTGCCCTTGGTCTCCATCCTTAAGGGCGCTTATGCTTAGCAATATAATAGTAGTCATTAAACTGATGTACGATGCCGTATATGCATTCCTTGTTCTATCTCGAATTTAAATTACTGTTGGAATTGGAATTGCCATTAGAGTCTAAATTGGAATTGTTTTAAAGGGTTACAAATGTAGAGTTATTAGCAGTTGAGGTAGACGATGCTTACTATATGTAATAGTGCTCCTTAAATTCCTTAATAAGGTTAATAATGGATAGGGCTTTTTTATCTTTTTGTTTTTTTCTAATTAGGTCTACTTCCAGTGCTCCTATAAAACTAGAAGAGATGGCTTTAATGGCTTATATAAAATTATAGTGGGGCCTAAATTCCTATATGTTTAGAAGCTCCAATTCCTCTGCTAGCTTATAGACACTCCTCTAGTTATTTAACCATTTTTCGATGCTCTGCTTTTTATTATAGGCTTTAAGAGCCGTGTATTAATTTAGGACGTCGCGCTTTTAACCTAAGGTAGTAGGGGCGAGTATAGTCTTTAACTCTTAAAGGCGTTCGTATACTATTCCAAGGTCTTTGATGAGAGGGAGATAGGCTACTAACGTTGTGCGGACAATATAATTGCTAATATTATTTATGGCTTGCTCTTGCTTTTAGTACACGCGGAGGTTATCCTTGTATTCCGCGTATAGTTAATTATAGGCAATAAGTTGGTTTGGATCTAGCTTAGCTATTAATGTAGTAGTAGGAAGCACGTCTCTTGGTATAGGCCGATTTGGAGGTTCCAGCTTTAGAAGCTTGTCTTTCTTCTTTAATAGGTTGATGTACTGCCATATATTATTTGTTTTAGCAGTATCTTAAATAATAAAGAACTATTATATCCAATCAGATGGCTTTTTAAGGATAAGGTTAAATTTTAAATAAGGTCCGTCTGTATTGGTTATTATTTTTAGAATTTAACAGGTTAAGCAGGGTCCTAGGTTAGCGTCTTAGTAAAACCTTATTTTAACGTTTTAAGCTTTTGATTTAATTCGTTAGTTCGTTTGTCTGTTGGGTACATTTATCGGTTAGGTGCAACCGTCCGTTTGTTTAGTAGGTGAAGAAGCTTAAGACACTTGCAAAGGTGGTAGAAGTAGTAACTTTATAAATAAGGTAGTAGATTAATTGGTTTAGCAGGTAGTGCAATCTGGACTTATAACTGTAATAGTGCAAGTGTGGGTATTAAAAGAACGACTTAATTCTAAATCTATAGAAATCAAGTAAACTAAATACATGAAAGTAGACCCGGAACTCCGTAGTCTATGACTTAATATTTGACCGTATCCGAGACATACGAGGGTGGCGTCGATTGTGTCTCGGAGCCTCTTAGGCGACGGTCTCGTGTCTTAGCGTAGTGCTGGTGAACTGTTACAAGATCGATGGTCTCTTCTGATTTATCCGTCTCTTATAAAATATGACTGCATGGCGGTGAGGGCGTTTAACAACACTTTTATATCCCCTCCGGCTTCATCAGTCGGATCGGGCACGGCGGAGTCCATGGTATCCGGCAGGCACTTAACGTTGCCTGCATTAAAAATATAGGATAGACAGGATACTAGGCACCTTTATAACCTCAATAACCTTTTTGGTTGACGTTGGATGATAACCGCTTGGATAAGATGGAAAATAGAATATTACTCCCTTCGTTTTAATTTCGTGCAATCCATACCTTCTGATTCCAGTAATGTACTGTGGCGACTTATTACTGGACTCAATTGATGAGCGGATTGTGCAGGACTTTGTTAGATTAAGTGAAAAGAAGTAAGTCACTTCCAGAAATTTGATCTAATTGGCTTCGTTGAGTTTGATCACTGCTTATCAACAAAGGAGATTCCATCGTAGGTGTTCGCCTCTGCAGCCTTCATTCCGGTCTGACCCAGGATTACAACAGCACCATGAACATGGATGCAGTGATCTTTTTGGACTGGAGCCAACTTGGAGCCCCAGATTGGATCCGTTTCTGCATTGGATTTAGAGCTGTCGATTTTAACGCTGGATTGGAGTGGATTTGACTTGATCTGGCTCCTGGAGCTCCAGTTTACTAACCTAATAAGGCAGGGAGGCAGGGGGGTAGGCCGCTGAGGAGTCAGTGCTTAGTGTTGAGGTTGGGGGTAGGCTTCCTGCGATCACGTGATAGCTTCGCTTGTGTATAGATTCGTTCTTTGTGACGACTCCACCTTACAAGGGGGTAACATCAATGCCTCAGACGCCCCCCCTGCTAGTACCGGTCAAGAAATAAGCGAGTCCAAAGTGACATAGCGGGACCAGGTTATTTCGTTTACCATACTAGCAGGGGGGGCGTCTGACCCATTCATGTTACCCCCTTGTACAGTCTCCTTACGCACCGCCATACACCTGCTCCCCCGTGTAACCATACTTACTGCTTTAGTGTTTCCCTTCCTCGCCACCATAACAGCTAATATTACCCGCTACCTGGCTATTCCTGCGTCCGACGACGTTATTCTCGCTCCTTCAACATGGATATATGCCACCACTAAAGGGTATATTTAATAATAAGGACATTGGCAAATCGGAGGGTGAGGAGTAGGGCCCGCAGGAGGCAGAGCTCTCACCAAAGGAGCAAGCTAAGGCTCGCCTTGCGACCGCAGTTGCTGTGGAGGCTGCTGCTCAGGAGGAGGACGCCGCTGCGGATGAGGAAGCTTTGGCTGAGGGGGGGAGGCTATTAAGCACGACGGTGAGGTGGAGGATGAGGAACGGGAGGGCGGCGAAGTGGAGGGGGGGGCCTCCTAATGTCAATTGAGGTGTAATATAGGCGATTTATATATTTGGTAAGGTTCGCTACCTCTACTTTGATCCTTAACACTATGATATTGCCAAGACTTTACCATATTAGGTTTAGCGAGTAGACTGGAGCTCCATGGAGCTCCTGGATCCAAATCTGGTTTCCATAGGACTGGACTGGATCGATCCTCAAATCCAGTCCAGTCCAGTCCAAAAAGATCGCTGCATGGATGGGTGGAACGGTTCGTAAAATTTTCATTTCTCTGGGAGGAAGTATATATGGAAGCAACCCTGGTTTCATTGCCGTGTTTGCTTATCTCTACTGCAATGTTTTATGTCTCCTCCTTCACGTTCTCATCAGCAGAAGCATATCTCTGACCTCCATCCATCAAAGACTGCGTTGCCGGCAAAGCTGGAAACTGTTCGAACACAATGATCACGGTTCATTATTCTGCTGATTCTCTTCCTTTGTTTCAATCTTATCATCATCCGACTCGGTGGTCCAGTCAAACCAAAAGGCCTCTACGCGTCGTCCCACATGATACTCGAGAAGCATGGGGTTTAACGATTCGAGGGTATCAAAGTAGTATGGACTTCGCTGCTGCAGTTGCTGGAAACTCCATGAGTACGTAAACCTCAAATTGCATTTGGTCATAACAACTTACCCTATGGCCCATATTAGGGTTGTTTTGGGATGTATACGTATACTCCAGTCTTGGAGCCAACCAACTAATCTTGTTGTTGGTACCAAGTTCGTTGCGAGGATCTAGAGTCTTGGTCTTGACAACCACTTCTGCGCCTTCTCTTAAGGCATATCGTTTAATGAACAATTCCACTCTGGTGGGGTAATACGTTTAGCGGGACGTTATGGGGACCAGAGGAGGTCTACGAACCTAACCATGGCAGTGTTCGTCGCTTTTGTGCCGAGAACAAGATTACTAAGGCGTTGCGGAGAAGAAGAAGCCGCATTGGTTCTACCAAGCCCGCCGTAGGAGAAAGCTGAACGATGTAGCCACTGGAAGCCAGATATTTAACAACAGCTACAATGAGATGAGGCTTCTTGAAATACTTACCTCAGCATCATTTATGGTCCCAATTTCGCTCTTCCAGATGTTTCTGGCTGCCTGGGATCGATGCAAGTCAGAAAGAGCATGACTTGAAAGGAGATGTGTACTAACAGCATTGGAACCGATCCCCATCACCCCGGCTTGATCTGGCCTTCGTGCCATATTACGAGCCGAATTGATCTTGATCGATGTGACAACCGTCTCTGTCCCATCTGTCCAGGATCCTTTAGGAATACTCACTGTTCTATTATCACTGTCTCTCAGGCTGACATTATTGCCAACTATCGGGTTGTTCTTGAAGGCGGTCGAGATCTCATAGTGTCGGTGATACATACCAGCCGGGCCGAGCGTGCTCATCAGCGTGACTCCGTCGACCCAGACGTCGTACAGATCCTCGGGGTGTCGGCCGATCATCATTTTCCCATTTTTCCAGTCCGTTGTGTCGCCAGTGTATGGGTCTGGGTACGGTAAGTCGAGAAACTCGCATTCCTCGGGAATGAATGGCTGTTTGGGATTCCAGTTTGTAAGGCTTGGAGTGCCTCTCGCCCTGGCTTCCGCGATGACCCCATCGACTATTTGCCTAAATAGGTTGCGGTCAAACAATGGGTTGACCCTGAAGAAAAGCTTGATGCCGTCCACCTTTGCATCGAAGAATCGGGACAAGACGTCCCAAGACTCCTTGACCGGATACGTCGCAGCCGCTGCGAGATCTGCAAAGAGAAATGTGAGACTTGATATCAGCAGAACGACATCGGGGAGCTCACCGCAAAATTTGGCGAATAGTCCCTCGTCTTTGTTCAATTGCGGAACTACATCTTTGGAGAAGTCTACCGTACCTAGAGGCTTATAAAGCACCAGGTAGTAGTTCTTCCAGCCGGCGTTATTCTCAGAGATGCGATGAACATTCGTCGCCGCCGTGCCGGTACCCGCATCCCATACGTTAAATGGCAGCTGCTTCCATTGTTCCAGGTCCCAGACCCCCCCCGCAGCCTTTTTTGACTCTGCATTAATCGCTGCCCCGTATACTTGGCGATCGGTGTTATATTTCGTCTGACAGCCGTCGCCCAGCCTCGCCTCGAGGTCGCAAAGGCGCATATAAGTGTGCTGAAGACCTGTGAAGAGAAGTCTAGAGTATCCAATATATACGAATTCCTGATCAGCGTTGTAATTATTGCCCAAGCCTTTATAGACGATGACTTTGAAGGTGAGGGCCTTCTTTCCCGAGGCGTTGGAGGCTTGGTTGGCCTCCACGAAAGGTCGGCCATAACTTGTTGACCAGGCAAAGTTTTCGTTCCAAGGGCGTGGGGTAATTACAGCAGTCCTAGAAGGATAGAAACCGGCTAGAAAAATCAGCAAGTTAATGGGATTCCCAGATGAACAATCCCTACTATAATTCAAATTTCTCGTGTCCAGGGCTGGAACATCTTGGCTTAGCTGCGGGGTGGTTTGCTTAGGCAATATATATTTCTGGCCCACCATCGTGTCACTTTCAGGTCACGTCTTGTGACTTGGATGAGTAGGGTACTTTTCACTAAAAAGAGAAGAGAATTTGATGGCTAGCAAAGATCCGCTCCTTGTAGGGGTTAAAGAACAGCATTCGACTTTAGTGGACTTTATATACCCAAATTCATCTCGTTCGTGCGGTGGCAGATATCGAGGTACCAGAGCTGATTACTTTATTTCAGCTGAGTTCAGCTGAGTTGCACGTAGATAATAGTGGATGGATGGCGGGAGTGGAAATTGCTCACCATGCTTCTATGTCGAAGCCTAATGCAGGAAGGGTCACACATGGTCATGCAACATCTGTTCTAGAATTTTCCGACATGCCAATCTAACACCGTGGATTGCTGAGCGCATGTCACTTGAGCAGCAGCATGGAGCTGAAGCTGTTGCACTCAGATCTCACTGCGAAAAGGTTACCCTACATCTTCTAGCTCGCACAGTTGGAACTTTTGATCAAATCTCAAATGCTGTGCTTAGCCGTTTGTGTCCGTTGACCGCTCTCATAGGCTTTAAATTTGCATGTAACAAGCTATATAATCGAGCATCTCTCTCTCTTACTCTTATGCATTTAATTACAGGAAGAGATGGCTAGTACTTCTCTCGCTCACATTGAAAGTGTGGCTGCAGGAGCTTAAATGCAAGGCTCAACAACCTCACCCTCTGGCTGGAAAATTCGCCATCAGTAGATACTGTCGATCTGACGTCCGTGCGCAAATGTCAGGAAAGAAGCAGTGCTGGCACCAATAAAATCTTATCCAATACGAACCAATAAAATATCGGTATTGCCAATATTGGCAATATTCGGATAATATTGCAATATTGCTTGGCATACCAAAATTTTACATTACACCTAAAGGTTATCTTCTATCTATATAATATTATATTATATATCTTCTAAAACTTAAATTATCTCTTATTTTTAATATTATTATAGTAGGGGGGGTTATAAGGGGGGTA
>Ga0307507_10013146_pt1 | contig 10107 bp, 11 predicted proteins | sample 7_EM_MG_FD_207223 | JGI IMG/M metagenome (GOLD analysis project Ga0307507, IMG submission 207223) | Populus trichocarpa ectomycorrhiza microbial communities from riparian zone in the Pacific Northwest, United States - 7_EM | ecosystem: Host-associated > Plants > Roots > Unclassified | place... | reverse complement strand
CGCCACTCGTCTGGGAGGCATCATGAGGGCATCCAGATATTACGTAGGAGCGTACAGATAGAATAGAAAAAGTCAAGCTACGATCAGGACACACAGCACGTAGAGAGTGTGAAATCAGGATAATGGTGCGCCGGCAGAGAGTGTCTGGAGGTAGAAGCCAAAGGAGGGAGATACCAGGACTAGAGAGCTCAGGATCATGGGATCCTGATGTGAGGCGTCGGAATGAGCGAAGCCCAGGCGCGGAAAATAAAGATTGGACGTCAGGACAGAAGACGCCAGGATCAGTGGTGATCAGGATGGAGCGGCGGATCATCAGGCGTCGCCTTGGTGCAGCAACTGAGAATCAGAGGTGTTCAGGACGCAAGAGCAAAGGACCAGGCGCAGTCAGGGCCCAGAGAACGTAGGGTCCGTGTCAGGATGGCGTCAGGGCGCGGCACGTCAGGTGACGCAAAATCAGGACGCAACGTCAGATCGACGTTGCGTCCTGATTCGCGATTGAAGTTATGTGCGCTAGGTGCGCCAGAAGCATAGGGCGCCCCTGGCGCAGAGTATTATTTTTGCTGATGGTTGTCCTGCAACATCAAGACCACAAGACCATCAAAGAAGCTGGACTTCAAGAAAATTGGACCATTCGAAATCTTGGCAAAGATTGGGACAAACGCATATAAACTGGCCTTTCCACCCTCAATGCCTATACACAACACATTCCACATCTCTCTCCTTGAACCTTACCAAGACAACCCATTCCCCTCTCAGATCAAAGAACCCCCTCCTCCTATTCCGATAGAAGGAGAAGACAAATACGAACTGGACGAAATCATCGACTCGCGACTCCACTACAACAAGCTCCAATACTGCGCTATGTGCAAAGGTTACTCACCAGAACACGATCATGTCTGGTACCCCGCAGAAAACTTCAACCATGCAGAACACACAGTCCAAAGATTCCACCGGCGCTACCCAGGAAAGCCCAGAGTGGATACATGTCACGATCAACAGATCATCCTCCGCACTTCCCCCCGTCGTCAAACAAGAACAACACTCACGCACACCGGAGAACGACGGCCAGTGCGTCGCCCGCAACGCTACCCTCACTAGCCCAGATTACTCGGGCTCCCCAAGAAGAGAGGTGGCACACCCCTCCATGCACTGGACGGACTGTACGGACGATGGATGTCAAATCCATCTTGGCGAAAAACAAGGGTCAGGCTGGTACCCACAATTCACCAGGAGATCGAGAAAACCACGTGTCGCCCACGACCACGACTGGCGACAAGAGATGGAAGCGAACCCAGGAGAGGACTGGGCCCCACAACAACCTCCCCGAACAAAAGCCGGAAGGGCTCATCACGAAATCACGAGCTGGGAGCATTGTTTCAATGACAATTGCAGCGATCACCGATGGGAAAAGGTGGACGCCCGCTATTACCCCTGACAAGTAGGAGAGAAAGGGGAACTGTCGAAGAATAACAGACTGGAGCACAAAAAGAGGAGAGCCGTGAGGACACGGCTTTGGGGAGAGGGGAGCGAAAAAACCATTCCTGACGTGGAAGCTCGGGAAAAAACAATCTTGGACCTAGGAAGCCAACTCGATTGCGCAGCGCAAACCATCGTCGCAAAGGACAACGACCTCGAACGACTCGATAAGATAAAGGAAAAAATCCAACAAGCCTATAATCGATGCAAACAGAGGATGCACCAAATCGGGGGTATGGTGTAGAAGAAAGGAGTTTAGCATCGTGAGACCGATGCAAGAGGGGGAAGGGAGCTAATGTCACAAACGGTGACTAAGCAAGGCAGACTCTCACATGACTAATGGTTATTAGTCATCCGTTTGTTATCTTTCACGCTATGGGATCAGTTGACTCATAGGGTTTCATATGACGACGCAATAGCGTGTCATTGGTGTATTGTTATTAGTTGATATTTGACATGACGCACGATTGTGGTCATGTGGTTTATGTATCTCGCACATGACTCATAGTTATGAGTCATGAATTTCACGCATGTGACACCGTTAGGGCACATGACTGGGTTTATGGGTTTTGATTGTTTGCGAGATAGAGCGCAGCTGACTCGGACGAGTCACATGATGGATTTCAGACCATGACTCATTATGAGTCATGGGTCGTGTGACGCGAGAGTACGAGTCACACAGGGTTAGGGTCGAGGGAAGAACCCGTATATAAGGGAACCCTCGGGGACATTGGATTTGAGTTCTTCACGTAACCATCTAAGTTCTTTCATACACTATACTTTCAATACAAAGATCTTTATCTATCACGCTTTCGGGAATCACGACACGACCGTCGTATATGAGCCTAGCGATCGAAGTTGCTAGATAGGAGTCAACTGACTTAGCTATCGCAACAGCTATCGGGCAAAGAAGAAGTGATCGTTAGAAGACTATCGGTTACCTGCTGCAAGTATCACCTGAAGAGGCGAAGATTGTAACAACGCCGAGATTACCACCGCAATTCTTGGGATTTGCGAGTTCGGCGCAAGAATCGGGTACACCCGTCAATGCCACAATATCCCAAGGTACCGCAACCTTGCCACTGCCCTTGATAAGCCCCAACTTGTAACTATTGATATCGCTGCGGACGAAAAAGTGACTTGCTTCGAGGCCTACCCGAACTATACTGCCCTCCCATCAGAGTTCATCGCTTCTCGGCTGGGCCTTGTCGATAAGGCTGATGGATCACAGTGCAGAATCCACCATCTTTCTTTTCCGTCCAATAGGCCAAGTCAATAAATGGCGGGATTTCAGAGGAATACGGTACAATCTGCTACAGGACTATTAGCGTGGCAATAAATGCTGTTTGGAAGTTTGAAAAACGGGCAATGCTCGTCAAAAGGGACTTCGAAAGCGCTTTTCGCCATGTTCCTGTTTCACCTTTAGATTGCCCACCCCCTTGGTCTGAATGGCAGGGCATATACTATGTAGAAAGGTTGTTACCTTTTGGGTTGCACACCGCACCATACCTGTGCAACCTCTTCGCGGAAGCCTTTCATTGGATCTTGAAGGATCATTTTAAAAGAAATGAAACTGAAGCCGAAGTTATCTACTGCCTCGACGATATTTTAATTGAACTACCCCCCGATAGTAATCCGGATGCATGGACCACTACATGCAGTAACCTCAGTACCGAGGTTGGACTCTCAATCAAGGAAACACAAAACGAACAAGGTAATGTGGCAAGCTTGGCATGTATCGAATTGGATAGTCACAACATGGTAATACGGCTCCGCACAAAAAACTTGCTGAAAGCTTGATTGCTGGTGAAGCAAGCAATGAAATGCGACTCCTTGTCCTTACGGGAACTCCAAACCTTGACAAGGTACCTCAACTTTGTCGCTCTCATTATCCCTCTCGGAAGGACATTCCCACGCTGGTTATACAACCTGGAAATCTTTTTCCCCTCCCATAGAAGCACCTACCAGAAACGGACGTCAGGAACCGCTGGGAAGGACCTAATTTGGTGGCTGACAGCACTGTCACAAATGGTGACTAAGCAAGGCAGACTCTCAGATGACTAATAGTTATTAGTCATCGGTTTGTTATCTTTTACGCTATGAGATCAGATGACTCATAGGATTTTACATGACGACGCATTAGTGTGTCATTGGTTTATTGTTATTGGTTGATATTTGACATGACACACAATTGTGGTCATGTGGTTTATGTATTTGGCACCTGACTCATAATTATGAGTCATGGGTTTCACGCATGTGACCCCGTTAGGGCACATAACTTGTTTTATGGGTTTTGATTGGTTGTGAGATGAGGCGCAGCTGACTAGAACGAGTCAGCTGATGGATTTCACACTATGACTCACTATGAGTCATGAGTAGCGTGACGCTGGAGTATGGGTCACGCAGGGTTTGGGTTGAGGGAAGAACCCCTATATAAGGGCACCCTCGGGGCATGGGATTTGGGTTCTTCATGCAACAATCTAAGTTGTTTCATACACTATACTTTCAATACAAAGATCTTTATCTATCACGCTTTCGGGAATCAAGACCAGGCGGTCTTATATGAGCATAGCGATCGACATTGCTAGATAGGAGTCAACGGACTTAGATATGGGAACAGCTATCGGGGTAATAAGAAGTGATCGTTAGGAGACTATCGGTTACCTGCTGCAAGTATCACCCACAGAGGAGAGGATTGCAACATTTCGTTGCGTCAACCAGCAGCACCTAACAAACAGACAAAACGGAGAGCAACAACGAAAAACGACATCGACCCCCTAGCGGAAAATGTCGACCTTGCATCACCAGGGGAAGCACTTGAAAGGGCCTTAACGGAAGAGAGGGCACCACGCCCTACAACACCAGAGCCACCATCACCAAATGGATCAGAAGAAACAGCAGAACAAGGAAGGACACGACGAAACACCATGGCGGCTATAGCAGAACAAGGCGGAGCGACCTCCTCGGAAACAACTCCGATCCTGAACCCGGAGCAGATGAGACAAATCATTGTATCCTTAAGCGGAGGAACCAGGAACCCCAAGGCCATGGAACCGGAGGTTTACCGAGGAGAACGACACCGACTACGAGGATGGCTAGCCCAACTCTTAGTGTACTACAGGACGGTGGGATGGCAAAACGGACATGATGAGGAAAACATCCTCAATGCAATAAGCCTCCTCAGGGACGCCGCGGGGACCTGGATCACCCCTTATGCAGAAGAAAGAATCACTCGAACATGGGCCAATTGGGCAGGATTCAAAGCAGAATTACAAAGACAATTTGGCGTAATCGACGCCAAGGGAGAAGCAAGGATCTGGCTAAAGAACATGAAACAAGACAAACGATCGGTCACGGAATACTGGAACGAATTCCGCCCTGTGGCTAGCGAAGCCGAATTGGAAGACGCAACCGGAGGAGAACTACTTCTAGGAGGAATGATCTGAGAATTGCAGAACCCCTGGGGAGCTAGTAGTGAAGAATACGAAGACCAGGAAGTCCTAGCCCAATGGGCAATTGAGAAGGAAACAAAGCTGGCGACGGTGAGGCATATCCAAGGATCGCCATCAGCAAATAACATCCAACGGGAGACCACTACACCATGAAACCCAGAGGGGACATATCGACCGACAAATAATGGCAATCAGAATTACGGCGACCCTATGGAACTGGACGCGACTCGGGAACGACCCATGTTCAACATCTCGAGGGAAGAATACCAAAGGAGGATACAAGAACAACTATGTCTCAAATGCGCACAATCTGGACACTTGGCCAGGAGCTGCCGGAAAAAGAACGGACCCAAACTATTCAACGCTGAGGCCAGGAGTTGGCAACCCACGAAGAAAGTCGCCCCTTGGCAAACGTGACCTAAGATTAGGGAAATTGCGATCAAACAGGAACCCGAACAGTCGGGAAACGACGGCTGTCCCCAGTAAGAGATGGTTTGAGGGACAGACCCGAACGAAAACCCATCATCATCGAAAACTACTACACGGCACTCAATTACACGGATACACTCGAAAACGACAATGACCATATTATGGTCAAAATACAACTACATGGCGGAAAAGAGTAAGTCACTATCAACGCCACGATTGACTCAGGAGCGCCAGAAGACTTCATCAACCGAGAAGTCTATAACAAACACGGGATCAAAATGATCAAAGCAAAAAACCCCTGGGAGATTTACCTCGCTGACGGGAAACCAAGCGCTATGGGACCTATTACCCATATGACGAAAGTACCTATGGACATCAGTAGCCATAGGGAATTGGCAACTTTCCAAGTGGCAAATCTCCAAAACCATGAGGTCATCCTCGGGATGCCATGGTTAAGAGAACACAATCTAATGATGGAGTGGAACGACAAAAGGATGACATTCAACAATGAACGATATACGACTTGGTGTCTCAAAAGTTCACCCGTTGCCTATGCGGTACCCGACGAAAAAGCCCTGGAAGAGAATCTCATCAGCAGACTCTCAAAGGTCCATGCCAAGAACGGCCCGACGGCCAGTGACCAGAGCGTCAGAGTTAAGAAGCTATCCGCTGAGGCTCAGGGTGCCTAAAAAGGGATCAGGAACCGCGGCAGGACACGACCTGTACGCAAACGAAGGAACCGACGTTCCTGCCAGAGGGCAAGCAATTGTTGGGACGGGGATCGCTATTGGATTACCACACAACATCTATGGACGAATTGCACCACGAGGCAGTCTAGCAGTCAAACACCGACTCATGACAAATGCAGGTGTGATAGACTCCGACTTCAGAGGAGAAGTGAAGGTGGTCCTAGTCAACCTAGGAGACCAACCATACCGATTGGAAAAAGGAGACCGCATAGCACAACTGATCATTGAAAAATTCGTCAACAGGGAACTACAAGAAGTAACTGCGTTGGATGATACGGAGAGAGGAGATCAGGGGTTCGGCAGTTCAGACACCACCATAGACCAAGAGGTCAAGAGCCAGAAGGCGAAATCAAAAATGGAGATCAACGAGATATCAGCAAGAGCTTTCGGACAGTTCTACCGAAGAGGAGAAACAACTGGTATCCTAAGATGGGATGAAAACGAAGACGAAAATTCAGTTGGAAGCTATCAACATTAGCACCGAATTGGCGATAAAAAAGCAAAAAAGAGAACGAAGACCAGGACGTGAGAGACACGGTCCCTCGAGAATATCACCACCCGTTGGATGTCTTCCAAAAGGGAGAGAAAACGACGGTACTTCCCCCCCCCTGCCAGGCATCGATCTGGGAATCGACCTGGAAGAAGGAAAGACGGTACCCATAAAAAAAAGTATTTGCCCTGAGTTACGACCAATTGGCAAACTCGACCGATACATCAAACAGAAGGAAGATCGAGGATGGATCCGAAGGGTAAAGTCGGGACGGGCTTCACCCATCATGTTTGTTAAGAAAACGCATGGCAAACTCAGGCTAGACGCCGATTATCGGGCACTCAAGGAAGTCACCAAGAAGGATCGACACTCACTACCGCTCATTAGTGAAGCACTGGATAGACTGGGAGGAGTCAAATACTTCACCAAGCTGGATATTAAGGACGCCTACCACAACATTCGAATCAGAGAAGGAGACGAATGGAAGACAACCTTTTCAACAAAACTAAGGACTTACGAATATCTAGTCATGCCATTTGGACTATGCAACGCACCGGCGGCGTTCCGAGTCCAACGATAGATCAGTGAGGTCCTTATCGAATACATCGACATGTGTTGCATCGTCTATCTAGATGACGTGCTTATATATTCAAACACCCTACAACAACACCGAAAAGACGTCAGCAATATCCTGGAGGCAATACGAAAATCAGGGATGAAGGTCAAACCATCCAAATGCGAGTTCCACCAAAACCGGACAGAATACCTAGGATTTATCATTGGACAAGAAGGGGTCAAGACCGACCCAGTTAAGACACAAGCTATCTGGGACTGGACAACACCCAAGAAAATCACGGAAATTCAATGCTTCCTGGGATTCGGCAACTTCTATCGACGATTTATAGAAGGTTTCAGCAGGACGGCCAAACTACTATATGTGAAAACAAAGGAGGAATGCATTGGCAACTGGGAATGGGGAGACAAAAAACAGCAAGCTTTCGACGAATTAAGGACAAAACTTACCACGGCACCAGTACTGGTCTACTTCGACCCCCTCGCACGGACCAAAATGGAAACAGATGGCTCAAAATATGTCTGCTCCGGTATATGGTCACAACAATGCCAGGACGGAAAATGGAGACCAGTGGCGTACCGATCCAAGACAATGGAGGACGCCGAATACAACTATGACATACAGGATAAAGAACTACTAGCGATCGTTCAGGCATTCCACGAATGGAAAAGATACACGAGAGGAAATCGGAAACCATTACGGGTCCTCACAGACCACAAGAACTTAGTCACTTTCATGACAACGAAGGAACTAAATGAACGACAAGCACGATAGATGCAAGAATTAAGTCAATACAACCTCAAAATTGAGTACCGACCAGGAAAAGAAGGAGGAAAGCCAGATGCCCTCACCAGAAGTGAAGGAGTCCTACCCACGGCAGGAGATAAGAGACTCACTCGAAATGTGGGAATCTTACTGCCGAAGGCACGATACTGGGATATCCCAGAGAGAGAAGAAATCAAGCTCGACATATTGGAGACAACCGAGTTTCGAGACAAGAATGAAGGAGAAATAGAGAAGGCAAGCAACAACGACGCTGAAATCCAAGACATCAAAAGAAACTTGGACAAAGGAAGGAAAGAGATGAAAGGAATAGCATTGGGACTATTCCAATGGAAGGATGGCCTCTTATGGTACCAAGGAAAGATTTGGATACCAAACGACGAAGGGATACGAACCACTCTTATCGCTAAACACCACGAAAACCGCAGAGCTGGACACGGCGGAATGGCAAAAACTACCGCACTCATCAAGCGACAATATTATTGGCCAAAGATAAGGGAAGATATCAAACAATTCATAAAAAGCTGCGACACATGTCAGAGGAGCAAACCGTCCGACATGCACCCTCCGGATTGCTGCAGTCAAATGAGGTCCCCAATCGACCATGAAAATCAATAGCTATGGACTTGATTACAGACCTGCCGAAATCAGACGGATATGACACCATACCGGTGGTCATCGATCGGCTGACCAAAATGAGGCATTTCATTCCATGCTCAAAGGACCTCTACACACGGCAGTTCGCCAATCTCTTCATGAGGGGGATAGTGAGGCTACACGGACTATAACATGATATCATGACCGACAGGGGGACACTATTCACCACAGACCTATGGAAAGAACCTACAGGGAGATCAGGAATTGAACGAAGACTCAGTACGGCCTGCCATGCAGAACCGGACTGACAGACCGAAAGAACCGACCGCATATTAGAACAATACCTCCGAAGGTACATCAACTATCAACAAGACAATAGGTGTGGTTACCTACCACTGGCGGAATTTGCATCCAACAACGGATATCAGGAGACCATAAAAAACATACCCTTCTTTGCAAATTACGGAATCAACCCCGAATACCAGATGATCGGTCATCTGATTCAAGGAAAGCAAACGAAACCAGAAGAAATTACCCAGTTACATGTGTCATTAAGAAACGAGATGGTGGCAGCCCAATTACGACGAAAACAATCTTACGATCAACAGTGAAAACTTGATCCAAACCTACAATCAGGAGATATGGTGTGGTTGCTGCCACGTAACATCAAGACCACAAGACCATCGAAGAAACTCGACTACAAGAAAATCCGACCATTTAAAATCTTGGCAAATAGTGGAACAAGCGCATATAAGCTGGCCTTACCACCGTCAATGGCCATACACAACACCTTCCACATCTCCCTCGTCGAACCTTACCAAGACAACCGATTCCCCTCACAGATCAAAGAACCCCCTCCTCGTATTAAGAGAGAAGGAGAAGAGGAATACGAACTGAACAAAATCATCGACTCTCGACTCCACTACAAAAAGCTCCAATATCGAGCTAAGTGGAAAGACTACTCACCAGAACACGATAAAGTCTGGTACCCCGCAGAAAGGTTCAACAATGCAGAACACACAGTCCAACGATTCCACCGGCGCTACCCAGGAAAGCCCGGAGTGGATACACGTCACAATCAACAGATCGTCCTCCGCACCTCCCCCCGTCGTCAAACAAGAACGACGCTCACACACACCACTGAGCAACGCCCAGCGCATCCCACGCAACGCTACCCCCAATAGCCCAGACTACTTGGGCTCACCAAAAAGGGAGGTGGCACACGCCTCCATGAGCTGGACGGATTGCGTCGATAATGGATGTCAGATCCATCTTGGCGAAAATCAAGGGTCAGGCTGGTACCCACAATTCACCAGGAGATCGAGAAAAGCAAGTGTCGCCCACGACCACCACTGGCGACAAGAGATGGAAGCGAACCCAGTAGAGGACTGCATCAGGAAAATGTCGGAGCGTGGTCCACGGTGGTCCTGAACGCTCCTGGTCCACCAAGGGGGGTTGTGGTCCCGCTGGTCCACCTGGTCCACTCCGATCCATTCTGATCCAGACTTTTTGAAATTTTACCGAAAATGTGGACCAGGGTGGATCAGGGTGGACCAG
>Ga0307507_10013145_pt1 | contig 10107 bp, 10 predicted proteins | sample 7_EM_MG_FD_207223 | JGI IMG/M metagenome (GOLD analysis project Ga0307507, IMG submission 207223) | Populus trichocarpa ectomycorrhiza microbial communities from riparian zone in the Pacific Northwest, United States - 7_EM | ecosystem: Host-associated > Plants > Roots > Unclassified | place... | reverse complement strand
CCCCCCCACACACACACTTAATCTTCAGTCTCCAGTCCTCAAAAATTATAGTCCCGAGCAATATATCATCAAGAATATCCGCCCAGTACCAGATTCACCCCCCCCCTAGCATAGGATTCGCAGCCCTGCAGTTGGCACAGCGAATCTCCTCCATTAAACTCAGATAGCACCCTTCAAGTTTAGCTATTGGGAGCCTTTACATCTATCATTAGTGCATTGCGCAGGATCAGGAACATGCGGACTGCTTAATCACACCCAACCTACAATCACAATTATTTTCTACTTGTATCACTCTATAACCTCGTCACCAAATATCACTCTACAATCATAAGTGCTCACTCAACCCTCCTTGTGCAACGCCAAGAGTACTCGAGTCCTGTCACGAACTGAGTTGTAATTAAGAAAAGATAGAATGTGTGTTTGTATTGGTTTGTCGAATCAAAGAAGAGGGAGAGAATAACGCAAAGAAAGAAAAGGAAGCAAGTCACACTACTTGAAGAGAAAAAATAGAAAGAAATCATCCGTATGCAGGAATGCATACGTAGTCCACAAAGTATGCGTTCCTATTACGAGAATAAGTTACCCAACATTTCATAGTAGGGACGCCCTGGCTATGATAGGCAGAGAACAATGCAGCAATAAACCAACCCAACACAAAATCCACATTCTAAGTTAATAGGTACGATACCACAAACTAGCCTACCTACACTCCACCAAACATAAAATGACCCAAATGCATACCCGGGACGGTTTAATTCTAAGTAGTCGGGTTCAACTAAATAATACTATTATTATAATATATGCGAACTTTAGCGGGCTACTAACCGTACATACAAGCGCCCGCGTACCATCACCAATCTTTATTTCTCTAATACAACCAAAACACCACCACCACCACGGCCTAATCTACTATAGTAGCACCCCCAAATAACACCCAAGTTATAATACCATATACGGCACCGAATCCCCTTTCAGCCCAACTATGATACCCAACCGAACACCCTATGATACTATCCCCGAAAGGCACAACGTGACCCGGTACCGGTTCCGTTGGACTTATGGACTGCGGTAACTTATGCACATCCCAACCGATACGATAAACCCATCGTATAAACACCAAACCAAACCAAACCAAAAAAGAAAAAAGAAAAACCCCCATCATAAGTAGTGAAAAAACGAAATGACAATCTTCTTCTTTTTCCCTCGAAGACTCCGCCCCAACACCAAATAGCTTGCCATCCGTTGCAGATTCGTCGAAGAGGTAATAAGTATAAGTTTAATAAACCAGTTTGCCTAGCCATGCCCAACCCCACACCCACGCAAATCATAACGTTCGACAAATAAATAAACTGAACCAACCCACCCGCTAAGATAAGCCGTCGTTCAATTTACCGTAAAAAAAAAGTTGTAAACAGATGAGTAAGTAATAAAGTAATCACAAAATCTACCTCGCCATGCCGATTCTTAAGAACGAATGAAATAATGATAAAAGACACCACCCAGTTCGCCTGCAAAAGGAATAAAGGATAGAAAATATGAAAAATGAAAGCAGAATATAGGTAAAGGATGTATACTGTGTGGGAAGGGGGGTATTTTTCGCTTCCTAGGGACAAGGCACGCTATAGTGATGCGTACGGTATGGTGGCATGGTGTAATAACAGTTCTCCTAAAATACTAAATGCAGAATAAAAACAAAACAAAGCAAGGTATCATATCACTTCTTTATCTTCTGAACCTCTTCGAGATAGATATCCCCCCCCTTACCGCTAACCCATCTTCTCCACGCTTCATGATAGGCATCTTCTAAATCGCGCACCCAGCGCTTAGTGTCGAAAAGCGCCGACTTCCACCGATGCTCAAACAGCACCTGCCTGATAGCTCCCAATTCCCCAATTCCCCTCCCCTCATCATTATCATAAACAAGATTAGATACCAGCGCCACCGCCCGGTCTTCATACCCCTCCTCGCTGCTGACAATAAGACTATTGGCCATCCTCTTCCCCTCCGGGGTCTGCGGGACTGCAGCGCGGAGAATAGAAGCGGCGATGCGGGAACACATTTTGTGCTTGTGTCGTGGGAAGGTTAGTAATGGTGTTCCAGACCAAAGGACGTCTGCAGCGGTAGTGTGTGCGTTGCACTCCGGCGTGTCGAGGAAGATGTCGCAGACTTGTGCGCGGGATATGTGCTGGAGCTTTGGAGCCACATCTGTAAAGATTATGCGGGAGGCGACTTCTTCCCCTGCCCAGGCTACTGCGAGGGCTTTTAGGTTGCCCTCGCCGAGGTCAGGAAAACGGAGGAGCCAGAGGATGGCCTTAGGAACGCGGGAGAGGATTCGAAGCCAGGTTCTAAAGGTTGTTGGCTCGATCTGTGGTAGTGATTAGTGGTGATATTAAATGAAAGTGGCGATATGGGAGACGGGGGTTTCGTACCTTATATAGCTGGTTAAAGTTTCCAAGGATTACATTATCCGGTTTGAGTTGAGGGAATAGCTCCTTCCTTTTAGCCCACCGACGTGTCTGCTCTTCCTCCCAGCTTAATTGTCTTGATTTCGAATCTGGGGCACTCTGCCTATGGTCGCAACAGAAAAAGCTGTACTTGGCAAATATAATATTCTCCGAATAAACCCACTCCCCGTTATCATTTGTTGTGTCCTCATGCCCTTCATCCTCAAGATCGACGTTTCGTCTACAGGGTCGCAGAGTTTCCGCAGGAATCGCTGTCGAGTCGGCATAAAGATAATCACACCATTCAGCCCCTAAAGTGCCTGCAAATCCCATAAAGCTCATCTGGATTGGTGCTGGCCTAGCAGCGAATATCTCATTCCGGGCGCCCCGTGTAAAACCATTAAGATTAATTAGAATATGGATACCGTCGTTGACAATCTGCTGGACTAGACGATCTGGCCCCCAGCTGTGGGCATCATGGAAAACAGGCGATTCCCTCTCGATCTGCTTCCTATGCTCTGAGTTATCACTCGCAGTGGTAGCATAGCAGTAAGCCTTGGCACGAGCTGGATCATGGAGACCAAACACAGACTGCATTAGATGGGCTAGAGGGTGATTATTGAAGTCCGATGAGACGTAGCCAATTTTCAGGTAGGGTGCTGGTGGTGCTGGTGGGGGGAAAACATGAGGCGGAAGCCATGGCGCTCGTAATGTAGAACAAGATATTCGCAAACCATTCCTCTGAGAAATCATCCTGACTTGCTTGGCCGAAAGCGGACAGGTAAATGTATGGAATGGAAGAACTGTTGGAGCGCTAGGGGTTGATAGGCTTAATGGAACTGTGGGCCTAGAATATTCACTCAAGGGCTTCTCAACACCTTGGACATATTTTTCCTGATACCACCTCCAGACAGTCCTCCGAGATGCCCTCTCAATAAGCCGGATGACCTTTGCTCCTTCAAACTGCTTCCCAACCCAACCTTCAACTCTTCTTCTCAACGAACGCCTCCTTTCCCCTGACCATCTTGCCCCATCCGCCTTCTCAAGTTCCCTCAATAACGTGTCCGCGACCTCCGAAACAGCCAGTACGCCTTTTCCCCAATGTTCCCCATCTACCAATTGTTTCTCTACAATCTCCACAACTCTTTTCATCCACCCACTAGACTCTATTCCAACTCCCTTAGCATCTATCAATCTCCCATTGTCATCAACATGCCATCGATCTCTATTCCCCTTATCTCTCATAATACCACCTCTTCCCTTCCAATCGCAAACGCTATTGAGGGCATTTGCCAATCCGCATACAGCTTCCGCAAACTCCGGGCTAGCTTTCACGGCCCTGCGGTAAAACCCGATGGCGTCACCGATGCGACCCTGATCCTTGACCGCATTGGCTAGATTCGCAAGCGCAATATCGAAGGTAGGATCGCAGACAACAGCCTGTTCATACATCTTGATTGCTGCATTCAATTGGTTGATATCCTTGAGCAGACTACCTAAATTGGTATATAAATGTGCGTGCCGTGGATCGAGGCTGAGCCCGTAGTAATAGTACTGTAACGCGAGATTGATGCCAGATCCCTGCCCAACACCTGGTGGCCGCTGGATTATAGGCGCTGGCGCTGTTGTCAACGCAGACACTTGTTGAACGCTAGCCAGCAAAATACCGACATTATTGGCTGTCGAGGGGCTTGGATGTAACGAAAGGGAAAGATAGTACAGGGCTAGGATATCTTTGACGTCGGCACCGGACTTTGGCCCTCCAGCACCTGCCCCATGTCCGGATGACATACCGTCTTGGAATATTTTTGCGAGTGAAAGCAAGGAATTACTTGCGGTGGATATGGCGGCTCGCTTGGCTGCCGTACTTGGAATATCGCGTAATCCTGGAAGTTCTCCAGTGGGTGGGAAGACAAACTTGGTAGTGAGAACGGCCTTCTCCGGAGTGAGCAGAACTGGACCTGGATCAGCCGTAGACAATTTTTCCGAGATGCAGACACTGTCAGCGGCCGATCTAAGGACAGCAAGGATCTTGTTTATTAACCCCCTTATTCCACCACGTTGCATACCTGCACCAAGCAATACAGCATCTTCAAAGGCTTTGGCTGCGCCAGCATTATCCCCCAGTGTGTAGAGCATGTTTCCCTTTGCATGTATCAAAGCTAGCATACGACCGTTGTCGGAAGAAGGAATAAGAAATTCGCTCGATCCATGGTATACAATACTTTTAGCTGAAGGGAATTTGGCGTGGCTTTCCTCCGTGTCGTGATCAAACTTTAACTCTGGTGACACTGAAAGGGACGTCGAAGCTGATTCATCACTAGACCCGCTGCTGCTAAGGCTAAGATTTCTCCCATTCAAGCGGCTTGGGCGGCGAAGTTTAGACTGGACGAAACTAATGATATCGACAGCCTCTTTCCCACGGTGCTCGCCACAAAGCAGACCAACTAAATGCTCAACTGCTTCGAAATAACTGGGGCGTTTCTTAACTGCACGAATCCAATACTGCTCTGCTTCCTGACGTCGATTTAAAGAAAGAAGTGTCGCAGCTAAATTTGATAATGCTTCCACGTGACTATGTACATGAGAGATGTCAGCACCTTTAGATGAAACGAAAACCGGACACCATGAGAGGTTGTACCCGTGATCCACCTCCAAAATTTTGGAATACCACTCAATCGCTCTAGTTAGATCACCCAAACCCTGCTTGAAGATTAGACTAGCCCCTTTTGTCTAGGGATAAAAACTCGGTGAAAAAGGCACAAACATATGCTAAACATCCTCCTAAAAGCATCCCGTCAAGCCAAATCCAATTACTATTCGCACATAATTCGTTTAACATATCCAGCGCTGCCACAGCCGAAGCGGTCGCAGGTGATGGTCTTTGATTGATTACACTACCAAAGCCACCAGGGGGTGTGATATTGAGCATATGTGCCGCATTATTACCAATACCACTAGAAGCCCGGTGTAATGAGCCAGCAGAATAGCAATCCCTCGGCTGCTTCCTCTCGTAAGATTGCTCGCCGCTAGGCCAAATAGCATGAGCATTGTGCTCAGAGGGATTGTCGCTGCCGTCATGAACGTGCTCTCCATCAACTCTGTTAAAATTATATCCATCATTATTTTCAAATAGTGCAATTGAATGGGATGAAGATGTGCCAATTTCTGGGTGGTTTTGTTCCTGGCCGACACCAGGCCTCATCCGTTTCCTTCGGTCTGTAGCTTCTCTGTTCATAACAAACCCCCCAGGCATAGCATTTTGGGGCGACGGCACGGGGCTTGGGGCGGAAATTAGCTGTTGAGCGCGGGTATTGTCAGATCGCCGGTTATTCGCCTGAGGCTGTAACGGAGGCCGGGGAAACAACCCAACCTTCAACTGTGTCCGCGGCCTATTAGCTTCCTGAGGACTACCCTCTGACTGTCTTTGCTGCGCTTGCAGAGCAGCAAGAAGGTCAACATAAACTCCATGGGCCCATGCCAAGACCTTATCCCGAAACTGAGGGCTTGTAGTATCATGGTGAGCAAGATTAGGGCCTGGCCCATCAAGCTGGAGATGCTGAAGTTGAACCTCCGGAGTATTTACCGAGGGGGAATTCAGCGGATAGGGTGACGTGATGTGTGGCGGAAATGTCGATACAGAAACAGAATCTATCGCCGGAAGTTGTTGAGATGTCCATAGCGGGGCACCATTCATTTGATGTGGCGATGGAGTATAAACCGAGTTCACATAGTATATAGGGGCTTGTGGTAGCTGCGTAGGAGTCGTGTTTCCATTTCCCCATGCACCATAATGGCCATACCAATTGCTATCCCTCGGCACGGGATTGTAGTTGGCGCAGCCCATTAAATCATTAAGATCCTCGCAGGGAGCGGTTGGTGCTGTTATAGGGTTGTAGAAAGGTTGAAACCCACAGGGCCTTCCCCCCATGTAAATATTATCGGATATCGGTGGGACCATCTGATTTTGTTGAAGTAAAAACTGTCGAACATATGGGTCCAAGTTGTCGTCCAGCGATGGCTGACTACTTGGCTGGGTAACCCACATCGTTGGGGCAATATCCCCTCCACCGCCTGCCATACCCGCACTTCTCAATTCTCCCCCCCCATCCCAAGGCCTCACTCCTTGACCGATGCTATTATCCCAGGATAAATGTCTTGTAAGCTGAGGATCTGAATGGACTTGTGGGCTATTTGATTGAGGTGTAGGAAGGAGAATATGTTTAGTCGGCCTTGTGGACCACTCCATCGGGGCCGCGTCATACGCAGCGGGGAGGGTCCCAGATGGCGTCTTCCGCCGAAGTAAGTTCTCCTGGTACGTGTGTTGGGAAGGGGTAGGTACGGCTGTCGAGAAGGGCTGGGCTCGATACATTGGTCGAGTGGATAGGCCTTCTTGTGAAATATTCGGGCGTTGAAGATTTGGTTGGTGATGTTGAAAATGGTGCAGACCTGGAGTGTTAGGGTTGGAAGGATGGAAAAGTTTGGACAAAAGTGTAGGTGCAGTGGCAGCTCGAGCTCCCGTCTGATCACTCTGACGTCGATGGAAAGCGGGTGAAGGCAACATTCCGAGAAACAGTATCTATGGTAAAGCTCAAGGCTGAAGTAAGTTTGCGGCGACGGTGACCGACGCTGTAGAAACGAAATAGGGAAGGAGGTTGATGAAGGCGACACCAGGCGGCGGTCGCGGCCGCGGGATGACGCGAGACGGTGATGGCGGTTTCGTCCTTGTCAAGAAGGAGTCCTGCTTAGACGGTCGCTGCATTAATTAGCTGATCCGTCCGGCGGTTTGTATCTCTGCTATTCTTGTGATTTTCCTTTTCTGTCTACTACTCTTCTATCTGCTCGCGAATGTGGTGAAATAAAAGTGATGATAATGACGGAGATGGTGGGGGTAAAAAAAAAAGCTTCTAGGCCACTAGAACCACTCCCCACCTCCTCTGCGGGCTTCACTACCACAGCCTCCTTATTGTGTGAAATCGGGGCTTTCCTTCTCTTCCTCGGAACAGCTTCTGTGATGATGACTCTGAGTGGCTGGCAGGGCTGGGGTTGGGGGGGGGGACGAGGAATTTCGATGGAGACGGCAGCAGCGGAGATAGATAGCAGACATGTGAGACGGCCAACCGTCTCCCTCCTGTCAAGATCCGCTTACCTCAAGGAAGCCAGTCCAAATCCGACCCAAGCTTGTATTTTTCACACTCCTCCTCGCTCCCCTTCTTCTCTCTTTCCTCCAAAAAACCTTCTCTTACTTTTCGTCCAACCGACAGAGCTGTTCTCACCCGTACCTCTTTTTTTCTCTTCCTCGCTCTCAGCTTCCTCACTCGGGCCCTGTGCCCTCCCTTTCAACGGCTTCTCACCCCAGCACTTAAATCTCGATCCTTAAACGAGCTGGATCCAAAAATAGGCCAACCGGAAAAGAAATAAATGGGAAACGGGCAAATAGAAATAGAGGAGGAGAAAACAAAACAAAGGGCTTAAAACAGGGGATATGGATAGGAAGAAATGGTTAAAAAGAAGAAGTGATAATCAGAAGTGAAAAAGAGCGGAGCCTGCTTGAAGCAGAAAGTGATGAGATAAGAAGAAAGGAAAAGGAATTGTCGGCGGCCTAAAGCTATTGATTAAATTATTTTTTTCCCGTACTCTTCCTCTTTCTCTCACCTCTCGGCCTCCTTCTCGACAAGGGACAAAAAAATTGTACGGCACTACGTCGACGTATCAGTCCGTGGTCTTCTAAACTTCCATCACCTTCTTAGCGCTGGGCAAGCAAGCAGGGCCACTTGTGGAGCAGTCCGTTGCGCAGGGCGAGCACAGCTCCCCTGCCCACTGCCTTTTCAACACAGCCGAAGCAACCACAAACACTGGTAAATGCCGGTAGAAGAGACCAACTAAAGAGACGAAGTGGAAAACTCACACCAAGAAGAGTATCCGCTCGGCAGGCTTCTCCTGCGAGCACCGGGCCGAATGGAAATGCGACGATCCTAGAAAATCTGACCACTTCACGATAAAACTAAAGGTCCGCCTGCTACCGCACACCGTTTTACGATGCAGATTTCAATCGAAGATCATCTCGCAACAAACAATCAAATATAAACACAAGTGAGAAGGCTGGAGGGGGAGGTGACAGCAGAGAAAAGTCGAGTTAGATGGAAGGAGAAGAGAGAGAGGAAGAGAGAGAGAGAGAGAGAGAGAGAGAGAGAGAGAGAGAGAGAGAGGAATATGAAACAGTCTGAGGGGGGGACGACTTGCTAATGAAATGGCAGCTTGATGAAGCTGAGCGAGCGTCTTTGAATAAACTGTGCAAGGTCAAGAGTACTGTACAGTACGGGTGTGCAGGGGTATGCATGTATTTGGCTGCATGATGCAGGTGTGGCAGCCCGCAATTATGTGGCGCGAAGGAAGGCTTGATAGACGAATAAAACGCCAGTTCAACGCCGTTACCCCCCCCTCCCCCCCCACTACCGCCCAATCCGACCCAATCGCCCCCAAAAATGGAGGAAACCGACATCACATCAAATCAAAATCATATCACTTCCTTTCAATTGCCCTTGGAGCAGAAAACAAAAGAAAGGGCCTATTATGCTACGCTACCCAATTCTCATCTCATGCGCCAACCCACCGGTCTAATAACCGAAGAAGCAGGTTCCAGCAGGAAATCACCACAAAAACCGTTACTCCTACCCGGTATTCACAAGGATCTTGCCCACTATCCCAAGGGTTATCGTACTGTATGTAGCTTGCTCACATACCGGTACAGTACGGTATTGTAGCAAGAGCAAACGGTTCGTAAAAAAATAAAATATAAAATGAAATAAAACTCCAGCCTGAGCAAGTGGGGCAATTGATCCTCCGTGACGCGAGCCTTTCCCTAAACAACTACCGCTCACGCTTTTCTTCGGCCTCCTCTCTCTTGTGGGAGAGGAATGGCAAAACTCTTTCCCCTTTGAGCAGCTCGACCGTTGGGGGGCCCACGCCTTGGCGGACGATTGATTGCTTATCCTTGGTTGCATGAATCATATGCGGCACAGATCATTACATTCCTGGAATGAATTGAGGCTGCTTAAGAGTGTGCGTGCAGTTATTACTCCATCATTCTGTTCTGCTCCTGCCCTCTCATTCTGTAAGTATCATCATACAGTACTCGTACTAGTACTCGAGCACGCAGCGGATGAGTAACTACTAGTAAGCCACGATACCAGCGCCATATTTCGATTTCCTAAAAGTGCTAGTATTTTGCCAAGTAGCCGAGCTCCTGAAAAATGATATTGGAGTGCCGTCAAGGGAAAGGAATTCCCCGTCTCCGCCAGTCTTACCATATCACAAGTGCAGCGCCGCGTCCTATGGCACAACACCAGCAATAGAACGCTGCGCATAAGAACACTTCTTGCTCTCCTTCTCCTCCTCCAAAAGTACTGTACAAGCACTTTGTGCCCTACCGTAGACTGTTCGCGCACAATAAGGGAAAAGAAAAGAATACGGTAGCCTTTTCCCAACCCGCATGATTCCATACCTGCGCCATAGCACTTGTGACTTTGTCACCTTTCCCTCCTCCTCCGCCTCTCCTCGTGCAACCAACAAAAGCGCACTTTCCCTCTTCCTCCTCCTTCTCCTCCTTCTCCTTCTCTCCCCCTTCCCCCCATCCCATCATTTCTACCGTACCGCATCCGCA
>Ga0307507_10013144_pt1 | contig 10108 bp, 6 predicted proteins | sample 7_EM_MG_FD_207223 | JGI IMG/M metagenome (GOLD analysis project Ga0307507, IMG submission 207223) | Populus trichocarpa ectomycorrhiza microbial communities from riparian zone in the Pacific Northwest, United States - 7_EM | ecosystem: Host-associated > Plants > Roots > Unclassified | place... | reverse complement strand
TAACTATGAGTCATGTGCGAAATACATAAACCACATGACCACAATCGTGCGTCATGTCAAATATCAACCAATAACAATAAACCAATGACACGCTATTGCGTTATCATGTGAAAACCTATGAGTCAACTGATCTCATCGTGTGAAAGATAACAAACCGATGACTAATAACTATTAGTCATGTGAGAGTCTGCCTTGCCTAGTCACCGTTTGTGACATTTTAGCAGATTTTTTCAGAGAATAGTATTTGCAAATTAACATATGTAATATCTTAAGAGTAATCATACTTGACTATATACCTCTTATATGTAATATCTTCTAGTCTCACCTTAATGAGAAAAATTGATGATATTAATTTTCAAAGAAAGAGGAGTTATTTGATAATTGATAAACAAGGAAAATATTACCCTTAAATGGCCCAGTCATATTCAGAAGTGAAGAACTTAATTATTCAATAACAAATTCTCTACTCAGCAAGGTTATGTGAATACAGTTCACAATAACAAATCCTTTGTAACCGGTACTAGTTACTAGATTGGTTTCGAGTATCATTTGATACTCAGTATAATTTATGTTTCGTTTCGAGTATTGTTTGATACTTAGTATGTTTGATGTATTGTGTCAAGGGATTATTTAATACTTGATATGTTTTATATTTTGTTTTGAGTATCAGTTAATACTCAGTATGTTTTATGTATTGTGTCAAGATATTGTTTGATACTTGATATATTTTATCTAACATTTTAAGGCTACCGTTTAGGAGTGTTTATGGTTATTGTTTACAAGGCTCGGGTTCAAGTTAGCCTGACAAGTGTATTTAAGACCTGCTATTTTCCAGACTTAGAGAGGGCGGACTTCAACAGACACAGTTTTTAATACTGGGTTGAACAGTTACTTTTTTAGTTCACTTCGAGAATTTATTAAGACTAAACATACTTAGCTATTAGAAACTACTTGGTAGTTGCGATATAGTAAGAAGTTTGTTACAACAACTTAGTCTCGTTAGATACCGCACTTTAGTATAGAGATAGTATCGTTACCCTATCGATTCCCGCCACCACTCAGGAGGCGGTTACATCCTTCCTCTATTAATAATTACTTGTTCTATTCTTTATTATCTTGCAAAATAATATACAATAATTATCAGCTTGTGTAAATACTATACTCTTAAATTATAGTTCTACTGTGGAAGTTATGATTGCAAGGTGTCATTTTGGAACTCATAGTGATATTTTACACAACTTTCATTAGGAGCTTACAACTTGAAGATGTCATCTTGCATATTTTTCTCTCTTAATGTTTTGGCTTATAAGAATCGATTAGTCAATTTTCACCTGCTGTGCAGATTGGTATACTTAAGTTAGTCTACTTGAAATCCCTTACTTTTATTTTAAATATTAATAATTCTGGAAATATAATAAAGGTATAGAGAAATATGTATCAAGATGGGTATGCTTCAGATATTAGAGATTTATTTCCAGGGTGAATGTAGAAAATATAGACTATTCAATTGGGGCATTACGTGAAGTGGCGAATAATACTATCTTGCAAAATTGGTATAATAGAGTATTAACTCATGAAATTGCTATAATTAGACAGAAGGGTGAAATATTTGCAGAAAGAGAGGATTCTAGAGGATGTATTGCTTTTTTCTTCCGCAAGTGTGGATTGTGCCCAGTTTTTCTTTTAAATATGATGAGTACTGGAATGAGTACGGTGAAAACTAGGTTCTTAATATTGGCTTCTCGGTAGTCTTTGTTAAATATTAGTTGAATAATCTCCTTCAACTTCTCAAAATTACAGAATTAATTCATTTGCTTTCTCTTTTGCTTCTTGTACTTCTTTTCCTATAAGAGTGTCAAGTTTGGCTTTCTAGTTAGTGATGGCTGAAATGATTCATCTCACTCAAGCTGGATACTTGTTGAAAAAGTTTGCAGAACAAAATCGAATTATTTCTCTGTTTGTCTGTATGAAAGCTTTGAGTAAGATATTTTATACCCAAGACCCACTTGCTGCTAATTCTTTAAACCATTATAGAGTTCATTTTATTAATAAAGTAATACATGTTAGCTTGCTTAATAATAAAGAAAAGAAAATAAGTGTATTTCCTACTTGAGTGAAATAATATATAATATTAGTATTTTGACCCTGCTTCACTGAAACAGCATCTCATAATGCAGCCTATAATATCATCATAATTAGAATTATTTGCAGGCTATTAAGAGGTTAATCTAACTAGTCTAATAAGGAGAATTCTTTTAGCTAATGCTGAATGGGCTTGTAGGTATTACTGATAGGTATAAGTGGTTTTGGTACTATGAACTTGGTGATAACTGGAAGTCCAAGTATCACTACTGTTTGTTTTTAATAATTTAGTACTAAGTTGACAGTATTCATAAAAATTGCTGTACAAGTTCCCAGTATATATAATCTCAATATAGGAATGAAGGATTTGTATAGCAAATTGTCTATACATATCTGACTACCTACATGAAATTCTGACTTAAGTATTCAGGTTTCATATATTTGTTATTGGTAAGATATTAAAGAGACCTATTTTATTCAGGCTCCATTCATTCCAAGCCTTAGTGAACAAACTAAATTTTTTTCCACTCAGTTGTACCATTATGTGAACCTTAGAGTGAGATCCTACTCATGCAGGTAATAATATAACAGGTAGAGAAGTTAGAACAATTGTTAGAGTAAATATCTTCTCTGATTCTGGGAGAGCACAGGGAACAGCTGTTGGATTTAATACAAAAAAGAAACCTTGTTCAAAGTGTGTCTGCTGGTATGGTAGGGTGGAGAAGGTTTGGGAAGGATATCGCCCTACTTATACTGAAGGACTGATTACTAATTCTTAGCTTCTGATGGAGACTCAGAACCAGAGCATGCCAAGCCTCTACAGCTATTTTGCGATTGGAGAATTTCTTGCAAAAGCCTTTGAGCCTCCATAAACACCCTTTTGACTCTAGGTACGCTTATCAATGCAGCTCTGTATTCAACGCCTCCCGTTTCATTCCTTCTTTCAAGTAGTCTTCATTGGCGGATAAACCGTACTCTTTGAGATACTTCCCAGAAGCTGGCTTATCTTTTTTTTATTCCTGGAGGGTACTAATTTGTACCTGCTTTCCAGGTATTATAACTGAGGATTCAATACATGAGTCGGGTCTTATATTAGTTGAAGTATCGAGTATTTTTGTCCCGCGATCATGAGTTATCACTCACTCACTCACTCACTCACTCACTCATTACTAACTCCCAGTACTGCTCACCCCTTCCCGCTTGAGCCCTAACTTACTCTCCCTATGATCCTGTGAAAATTTATAGGATCCAGTCCTAGCGCGATATAAATTGATTTGAAAATCAGGTTCTTAGCCAGTCAAAGCTTTTGCTTGTGAAACTCCCTTCCTTTCGGAGGGGAATGGATCGGGCTGCCCCCCTCCTAATCATAAAGGATATAATTATCCCTGTCTGGTTATGTATACCAGTATCATACCTGAGTAATTCTACCCTTAGCTTTTATTCAGCAATCAAGCAAGCATAGTGTTATGCCAAAAACATGTGGCCAAGCCATACCTGTCAAACAACTCCGGTTTATCCTACTCCTCCCCCTCCTATCTGATATTTCACCTATTATACTCAATCGCTACCGCCATACCAAACCCAAACCTGTTGGAACTTAAAATAATATTGGGAGGTGAAACAGTGTGTTCGTAATGAAAGCTTCGCAAGAGAGGTCCAGCAGGTTTATGAGTAAATAAATAGAGAGGTTGGATGTAACAAGTACGATGCATAGAGTGTGCACTTAAACTTGTGAAGAATAGTATGAAGGGTTGAAGAGTAAAGCAAGGAAGGGAAGGAAGGAGGCAAGGAAGCATTTATAAACAAAGAGGTTGTGACTCTAGCATGCCCTAATGCGTTATGATCTACTTATGCCCAGCGTTCTAGTGCCTAGCTATCCAGGTATGTTCAACAAAACCCTAGAATAGGGCTCGAGTGAGCCTTCATGACCCACCACATGACCTACAAACCCAGAGTATGATACATGCTCTAGCACCGAACATAGTAGGGCGAGACGAGATAAATGTTTGACAGAGGGTACGCAGTGAGACGGTAAATGAAGGCGCATTCACCTAGCAACTATGGAACATACCCATTTTTGAAGGTGGTGTATTCTAAACAGGTCTCGTGCGAGTGGGCTAGGGGGTTTTGTATCAGGAAGAGTATTTTCCTCGCGATGATGATGGCTAGAGCTGTGGATAACAAGAGATTCATTATCTTCGAAGCATGGAGGTGCTTAATGTAGGACTGTTTTGGGGAGAGGGCATACTCGGGTGTCTTATTGTCAGTGATTACGAGGGTGAGATTTTGCGTCCTGAGTTTTGATTCCGGGTTTTTTAAATTATAAGCCTGATCTCATGTCCCTCTCGCAAAGCCCCGTCTGCAAGAGTATGTTGTGCCCTTGGGCTAGTGGTATGATCATGGAGGTTCATATTTCACAAACCCCTATAAAACGCCATCACGCGCCACATCATAGAGAATCACACCACACAAAACCTGTGCTTCATCCAGTAACACTGCTACCCACAACTCCCCACTTCCCCAATCACCTAATCAGCTTTTCCGTTCCATTCCACCCAATTCATACCCACTCACCCCCGCCCCCGACCAACTGGAAAGAAACAATAAGAACCACAAACCCCGCCGGGGCGTCTCATCTCAAACGAATGCAAGAGTGGAATCATACAGTAAACACAAGGAAAAACAAGGAAAGAGAAAATACTCATGCAAAGTAAAGTTGGTTGATTCGTTGCACACCGCCGCTGCCACCACCACCACCACCACAACAACACAAACCGCTCGTGAAAGGCTAATGAGAACAAAATCGCAAACAAAAGGAAATTCCACAAGCAAATTGAGGGACCTTTGATATGGGTAAAAAGGCAAAAGACAAAAAAACCACCTTCCTTTCATTTCTTAGTCAAGACGTTCGATTTTAATCCGTTTATGCATCCGAAACGAGTGAATTCACCGCCTGTGGGGGATTAGCAATATCCTAATAGACAACTATAGATGCCTTACCCGATCGAGGTTGTAACCGTGCTTTTCGAGCGCCTTCACCGAACTCTCTCTGTTAAATCCCATTCCGGTTAACTTGATAACTTTTTCTTCCTCTCCAAGCTGGCCGCCGTCCTCACCGCCGCCAAGAGCGACGCCACCAGCCTCGACATCGGGGCCCGTACCACTCTGTTGTCTTGTATCCCCAGACGTTTCACCTCCCACATTGCCGTTCGTCTGTGTTCTCGGGGGCTGGCCCTGCGCCGGCTCCTTTGTATCCAAGTCGGCAAATATCGCGTCCCAGTCCTGCGTGCTCGCTGTTGTCACTTCTTGTTGCTGAGGTTGTCCAGCGGGTGGGTCAATGTTGAAGTCAAAGTCGGTATAGCCGTCATCCGTAACCGCAGTTCCAGGCGCTACATTACCCCTGGGCGACGCTACATCAAACACTGGATCAAAATCACCGAATGTCGAGTTAGTTCCAAACTCGTTGTCATCAGCCTTATCATCAACTTCCTTAGCTTCTGCGAGATCTCCGAACTCTTTATCAAAGTCATCCCCGAAGGCAGTCTTTGCTGGCACAGGAGGGTTTCCAACAGGCACTGGGCTCTTGGAAGCCGTTGGAGGTGAAGAAGAGAACATGCTATTGTTTTGAGCACTGGATGGGGGGTTCTTGTTGGTTGACGAAGGAGAAGAAGAGAATAGAGAACTGCCCTGGCCGAATACATCGGCATTTGAATTTCCTGTAACGGCTGGTGACTGATTCAATGCTGGAAAACCAATGGCGTTACTACTACCACCAGGAGTGCTCCCCTCGTGTTTCATCGCATCGGATCTTGAAGGCAAAAGTCCGCTGTATTCAGCTGGAAAGTTTCCCTTTTCCATCCCTCCCATAGGCTTTGGCCCTGGGGTGTATGATGGAGGTAACTGCTGAGCCGATATTGGAGGGGGTGGTGCATTTCCGGGCCCAGTTGGTGCAGGGCTGGTAGTTGGAGGAGGCGCTGTGGTGGCTGGTTGTGTATGGCTTGGTACGGGGTTGGGGTTGAAATTGTCCTCAAACCCCTTCTCATTGTCGCTATCGCTATCCTCATCACGACCAACCTCCACGATCGGTGGGAATTCCTTGTTAAACTGGACGGAGCTTATCCCAGAACCACCAGTGTGTTGTCGTTCTTGGGTCCTGAGATTCTTGAATGTATCATCAATGCCGGAACCTCCAGTGTGTTGCTTCTCCTGACTTCTAAGGTTCTTGAAGGCTTCATCAAAATCCTTGTTACGGTCTTCCTTAGCACTAGAGTTGTACATTGGCTGAAAATCAGATCTACTCATTTGGCTGGTCCTGCTTCGGTTGCTCTTGATGCTTTCACCGGTTGGATTCGGCTTGATGGGCGAGGGGAAGGCTCCTGGAATCGTCCCACTTGTTCCAAATGCTGATCCAAAAGAGTCCCACTGTTTCCCTGATTGGCTTTGCTCGTCCCCCCCGGTTGTGTTGCCAGTGGTATTACGTTCAACAGGTGCCGCAAACGGAGATCTATCTTCAATTTTCCTAGAAGGGAAGGGAGCCTTGGCGGAAGACTCTGTACCGGTGTCGCTTCGGACGCTCATGCTACTTCTTCTGTCATCTGGCTTGAACGAGTCTCTCTCTTTCGCCGGGGTTTCGCTAATGGAACTGCTGGCCCAATTGGTTGGTGTATCGGGTCGAGAGAATTCGTGGTCGCCTTGGTTACTAGCCGATGGGTTGACTTGCACAGACGAGGTGACTGAATCGGCACGACTAATGGGCATGGGCAAGAACGGTGTCATATGGGATGCAGTCCCAGGAGGTACGGCGTCCGTCTGAGGGGAGTTGTGGTAGGACGTTGGTGGAGATGTAGGGGGAGTTGAATGCGAGGGTCCTTCGGAGGCCGATGGTGCGGACGGCCCAGCACTGCCCTCGGTGGTGGACCTCTGGGAGAAGCCGGTAGATGTGGGATTAAGAGAAGGTGTTGCTGAAAAAGAGGGGCCGAACACATCCTCCAGAGTTGTAGCATGCGCCGGCGGATTGTTACCGGGAGCCAGCGGTGATGGCGGGAATGCAGCTTCGGGAGCGGCAGGCGGCCTTCGGTGGAAAGGGTTGTTATTGAGGCTGGCTTGGGAAGGTGTGGGGCTGCTGGGAGGAGGAGGACTAGCAACATTTGACCTTGTGTCATCAATCTCACTCTTTAGTCGCTCACGTTCAACCTCGCCAGTGGAGACTTGTTTCTTGTTGATGGCAACCATTCCTCTCTGCTGCCTTGCCTGAGGTTGCAACTTCTCAAGCTCTAGGCGTAGGTTAATGTTTTCCTGGTTGATCACCCTCATGCGCTGATTCAAGTTCTCATTTTCTCGCCTATCAGACTCGAGGGCCGAGGATATCTCCTGCTTTCTAGACTGAAGATCGGTGTACGATTGCTCAGCAGTACGATATTCGCCCCTCAGAGTCATCAACTCATTCTTCGATTTAGCCAACTGATCTTCTGCCTGCTTCAGCTGTTCTGCCTCGCGCTCGTAAGCAGCCCTAAGTGATGCCAGTTGTCCCTCAATGTGATGCTTCTGAGAGCTCAATGTGGTTAGCTCTTGTTCCGCCGAAGACTTCTTGATCTTGAGCTCTTGAGTCTGCTTAGTCAGAGTACCAATTTGGTTCGACAAATTGGCCAATTCTGTGGTCTCGTTAGAAAACTTTTTAGTGATTTCAGGATCAGCATCACCAAGTAGATCTTCCACCATTGATTGTGTCTGACGAGTCGCCGGTGGCGCAGAGTGATTTGATCCCCCGGTCCCCGAAGGTGAAATCATCGACTGCCCAAAATTAGAGGATGGTACAAAGGCACGACTTGGTCCGAAAAAGTTTGGGGGCCCTTGTGGGATTGGCGCCTTGGGTTCAGGAGCAGAACCTGAGGCATTTGGCGAAATTGTCGGCCTGTTTGGCACTCCAAAGACGTCCGTGTCAAAAGGACTAAGTGGGCTCTGGTTCTGAGTAGATGGGGGTGCCGAGCTTGTTTGTGGGGCCGGAGACGAAAAATCCAATTCGAATAGGTCTTGTGAGGCCGGCTTGGGGGGTGGCGGGGGAACAGGCGGTGGGGGAGGCTCAAACGCGGCTGCATGCACGTTAGCGGGTAATCAACGATAAGCGAAGGAGCTGTGAATCATACATGGACCTACGAACTGCCCAGGCGCACGCATGCTAGGAGGAATTAAATTTGGAGGAAGGACCTCTGGCAGAGGCCCACTGCCATCGGGAAAGTTGCGCTGCTCCCGGATTAGATGCATAGCGATGGCAAACTCCTCGCGACTCAAGCGTCCAGACCCATTAGTATCGGCAAGATCCCAAATGCCGGCAAGAACATCCTCCGGAAGCCTGGAGTTAGAGAAAAACGGCACCGCCTCCTCACCTAGTATTCAAATTAGAAATGCGTATCGGTGAATAATCTAAACGTGGTGCTTACCAGTAATGAATCCCTTGTTCTGCTTGTCGACCGTCAAGAAAACCGAGTCAAATCGCTCCTTATCGGCAGGCGTGATGACCCATTCTCCAGTAGCTTCGAGCTGGACAGGTTGTGTTATGGGAGGGGTGAATGTTCGGGGCGATTGCGCGCGGCCTTGCTGCAAAGGTCCACTATACTGTTGGGGAATCGGAGGGACAGGAGGCATAGATGGCGGTGGAATGCCTCTCCCTGTTGGTCTCCGATCGCCGTTCCGTGTGGGACCACGTCCTGCGGCAGCTTCATAGAGTCCAGGGGGCAGAATCTGGGGTAGTACAGGGAGAGTGCCATTCTTTGAACATGTGATAAGGTGCATGGCTACCACGAACTCTGCGGGACCTAAAGCACCGCGATGCTGCCGGTCGGCGAGGTTCCATATTATACCCAAGGTCTGATTCGGGAGCTTAGCGCGTTGAAATATTCCCTTTGCAATATCACCTAGTTACAAATTAGTCAGCCTCGAATAGACAAAGTAGACAGCAGCTGGGTCAATCCATTACCTGGTAGATAGCCATCGACAGCCCCAGATCGTTCAAATAACCCGGTAAACTTTTCCACATCCTGAGGTGTAAGTGGCGGTACTCGAATCATCCCGGGGCCCGGGATCGCTGGTTGGGAAACAGGGGGCGGCGGTGGGGGAGGAGATGATGTAGTGGGAGGAGGTAACGGGATATTGAAGCCCTCAAATCTAGGAAGTGGGCCAGCTAAAGTAGCGGATTATACCCAAGTCAATATGTGGATCTCAGTTACGGCTGTCATGGAGAAAATAGGAACCCCTTACGATTCTGTGCTAATTCGGGCCGAGGGTGCTGCCCATTCTGTGCATACCCGATCAGTCTCAGAGCAACACTGAATCCAACTTTTGTGAGCAGCCCTCGATTATCGGTATCTGCGATACCCCAAATCTAAAGATATGTCAGTACAATAGCCCGAATACGAGGCCATAGAGGGTTGACAAGGATTTACAAACCTCTCCCAAAATCCTCGGATTGAGTCCGGACTTTTCGAAAAACTTTACGGCGAGTTCTCCCGTCACGACACCAAGTTTGTCGCTATCAGCGGCTTGGAAAAGTTGTCCGAAAACCTTCTTCTCCTCTGGTGTAAGCACAAGACTGTGGGGGCCCGATGCTGTTGGTCCGAGGCAGGGATAAACAAATCAGCCACAGAACTTGAACAAGAGTAAAAAGATGTTTATTGCAGGATTTTTTTTATTTTTTACCGGACTCTGATGTACTATCCCTCTCACTCATGTTTGAGGTATGTTTGGATAACGATGGTAGATGAGCAGCTGATGGAGGAGCTGTGGAGGGTTGTGATGGAAGATGGAGATGAGAAAGCAAGAAACGGGACGCGCAATCAGATGTATCGATGGTGGGGTATTATGATTATGATAGGTGGGGGGATTGGGAGAGGAAAGGATGGAGGCAAAGGCAAAGGCAAAGGCAAGGAAGAACAGCAAAGCAAACAGGGAAATAAGGAAAATACAGATGTCGGTGAAGCCAGAGAGAGGAAGAGAGAAAGGCAAACGGTGGGGGGTTGTGAGAAGAACTTGA
>Ga0307507_10013143_pt1 | contig 10108 bp, 8 predicted proteins | sample 7_EM_MG_FD_207223 | JGI IMG/M metagenome (GOLD analysis project Ga0307507, IMG submission 207223) | Populus trichocarpa ectomycorrhiza microbial communities from riparian zone in the Pacific Northwest, United States - 7_EM | ecosystem: Host-associated > Plants > Roots > Unclassified | place... | reverse complement strand
ATCCATCACTTTTGTAACAAGTGGTATCAGAGCAAACCTTACACTTACCTTAATGCAGCTAACTTTAAACAACTAGAGGATTCCATTGAAAAAGTTAAGAAGAAAACTAGTCAGAAGTATAAGCAATCGGTGGACCTACTAAAAATACAAAGTCATAAGTTTGATCATACCATTAAAAGTTAAGAAGCTTGTATTGGAGATATCAGGACTATGACACAATTATAGATAAAGTTCACTTTGCAAAAGTTTTCTCCAGTTCCGGATAGCTCCAGCCAAGGCAAAGATAAACAGACTTGCATCTAGGAGGGATTAGATTCCAGAGCTCGTCTTGTGAATGAAGAAAGAATCCCTGCTTATAAGGTACATAAACCCAAACACTTCTTTCCAGTATTTGAGGGTGAAGATGTTCATAAATAGTTGTATAAATGTACTTAATATTTTGAAAAGCTTAAAATAACATCCTATTATCTAGATGGTATTGCTCTTTACTGCTATAAAGAAATTATAAGAAGTTTCGGGGACCAAAAAGTAAGTTGGGAAGAATACGTAGAAGCTATATGTTTACAGGTTTGGAGGATAGGAGGATGGATCATTTAGAAGAGTTGATAGATTTGAAGCAAATTGGAGAGTTGGAAATGTATATCTAGGATTTAGATATATTATGGATTAAGACTGAGATTAATGAAAAACAAGTCTTAGTCATCTTGTTGGGAGGGTAGGAAGTATAGATTAAAAACACAACGAAGATGTTTGATCCCATAACCCTTAAACACACATATAACTTGGCCTGATTACTAGCAAATACTTTAGCCTTTAGATCCATCAAGTCAACCAGGTTATATAGTCAATTCTAACACGGTTAAAAAAAAATTTCTTCTAGGAAAAACATTAACAATGTCTAGATATTTTTTTTACATTTAAAAAAAATAATCTGAATCATGACGTGGTGTGATCTAGTTAAAAAAAAACTGATAAGTATTTTACTATGCACACACTCACATTTCATTATGGATTCACATAATAAAATTATTTTCCTTTAGAGAGCAAAATCATTTAGCTTGGCTCTTTAGTCATTACAAGAATGAATGAGGCTAATCAATATTTTTACATCTTTGTTACACAATGTAATTACTAAATCACCCTTAAAAGAAAAAAAAAATTGCTTCAATCAAGGGGCAATTTTAGTTTTTCGATTTCTTTTGTATAGTGTAATAACTTACATGCCCCTGAGAATTAAACTTTTCTGGCTTTGGATGCAAAGGTACCTTTATCATTTTGTCCTGGTTTTTTTTTTTTTTGTTAATCTCATGTGGAGTTAGGGGTAATTGGGTTTTTTTTATTATGTATAGAATATAATTTAAATAAAAAATTGGTTGGTGCCACTGTAAGAACTTTGAACGTCGCCTTCCAGGGAGGCATTCGAAATGCATTATCGCCTTTGTCATGGTGGTTAAGCGCGTGTCACTAGAAGATAAGCAGTTGAGCTCTGGTTGTGCCTTTTCTCTCCCCTCCCTCTTTCCTCTCTCCCCTCCTAGAAAAACACGATGATCATTGTAAAAAAACAAAGAAGTTTGGTTATTTGTTTGTTGAATCAAATTAAGTTCTCATTTTTTTTTATTGTAATGTATTTAGTCTTGAATATTTTGTTGAATTAGTTTTTGTTTTCAATTTCATCACTTGACATTTGATTTTTATATCAAATTTGGTCCTTATTCTTTTGATTTTGATTTTGATTTTTTCTTATCCTTTCTTAATTGAAATTATTTCTCTATTCCATCCCTATGATTTTATTTTATTTTTGTATCAAATTTGATCCTCATTCTTTTCAAATTTACTTTTTTTTCTCTTTTTTTATTGAATTTTTTTTTTCAATTTTGTCCCTAATTATTTTGGTTGGTTGGGAATTTGATATTTTTTTTGTTTACCTTTTATGTTGTAATATCCGATCTCATGATCCGTGTCACAAGTCTTGAAGATTAGACCAGGTTGGCTTTAGTCGTTTTTAAGTCCTTTTTAAAAAATAATTTTGTAAATTTTATCTATAATTATTGGGTTAATTGGAAATCGATATTTGTTCTTTTTTTTAACTTTTCTTTCTATGAATTTATCCTGGTATCATGTCTTAGGTCATGAATTTAGCAAGTTCATTAGGGTTGACCCAAACCTTTTTTTTCATTGATTTTCATTTTTTTACAATTCCACCTTTCAATATTATTTTGGTTTGAGAATTGAGCTTCGTGAGTTTATTCAGTTTGCTTTTCACGGGGTTATCCGAGTTTCACGGCTAGGTAATAATTTTTGTTTGATTTTCACTCAAGTTAGATGATAAAAATAGTTTATGTCTGGTTCCTTTGAAAGTTTTTTTTTCTAAAATTTCACCTATCTTTTGGCTTGGATATTCTCAAGTTAATTTCTTCTTTGTTTTTTAAAATTATTCTCTTTTCAATTTTGTCATTTATAATTTTATTTGTTGGGAATCGAGATTCAATTTTTTTTCTATGCAATTATCCTAATTTCATTTAATTTTTACTTTGTTAATAGATAAGATTATTGAGATGTTTTAGGAATATTGTAAGGATATATTTTCACAATATTGACAAGTATTCATCTTTTGCATTGAATCATTGTTGATTTTTTTTTCTGCTTTATTTATTGTCAATATATGATTTTCTAATCATGTTATTAAATTAGTCAAGCTTATTAAACTCATTCGAGTTAATGATTAAATTCATATTTTTTTTCTTTTTTCAAAAATGTTTACATCACCTTGATATTTTTTTTTACATTGAAAAAATAAATAAATCAGCCTGCGACGTAGCGCGAGCCACCTGTGCAATTAAATTTAAATTGAGTTATGTATATAGTGTGAAGAAAATCATTCACCCGAGGTTGGAGGCAGAAAAAAAACATAGCTATCAAACCCTTCCTGAGGGTTGACCCGACTAAGAAGCCAGTTCCTGTTCACATGGGTTGACCCGGGTCAACCTGAGAAAGTAAAAAAAAAGTGTTTGAGGTTTTAATATCCCATATGAAAAAGTTAAAAAACAATATATAAAGATATAGACTATACATGTTGTAAATAATAAAATTTAAATGATTATTTCAAAAGTTTTTCATCCCACATTAAAAAAAATATTATCTTCTCTTTTTAAATTGAAGTATTTGAATCAAAAATATTTTTCTCCTACATTGAAAAAAACATAATTTTTTTTTATAAACATAATATATATATTAACATTTATCTTCTTTTTTTAATCGGGTCACAGGTTAACCTCATCAACCTCATAAATGAGATAGAATTCACCAGATCAATTGGAAGCCTAGCTTTTACTTACCTTAGACCTTGCCAAAATCCAGGTCAACCCGAGTCCGGTAACCATGGAAAAAAGGTGATGGGTGATGGAGTCAAACAATTCAAATAAAGGGGAGGTGGAGCTAAATGGTCGTTTTCATTGCCATTCTTGCAATGGGGACTTGAGTGGTTGACCGATCAGGAGGGACGTCTTTGTTTCCGACCCTCCAGGAAACTCGGCCACGTATAATTAGCTTTGCTTGCCTAAGAATTAAAAACTTTGACATAGAATTTCCACTCGTGTGGAGCCCACCACCAGAACCAATGCGCATGGGATTGACTAGAAGAACCCACATAGATCTGGGAAATTCATTTCCTCAACAAGTGCACATAACAGGAACCAGGGAAGAGACGCCCAGATTTATTAAACTCTTCCAGAAAACCTTCAGAAAACGAAGCAAAATTCAGAACCATAATACATAATTCAATTTTTTCCCAGTCAGTTTCACTGAGGATGGGGTGTCGTAGGTTCGGTGGTCACAATAGATTTTCTCCTTTGGATATTTCTTACACTACTCGCTCTATTTTCTGCTGAAGCTACTGCCTTAACCTTACAAGATACATAAATTAGCGAAGCACATAAGATCCTCACAATTCATCCTTCACATCTCTCGTGCTGCTCTCAATGCCGTCTTTGGCATCTGAACTTTCTGCTTTTGATGCTGAAGCTGGCTTTTGGAGCTTGAATGGAATCGATGCGTGTTTCTTGATGAACTTATAAAATGCAACCACGGTACGATCAGTGTCCACGGTGATCTGCCCAACACCAATTATCCAAAACATATCACAAAAATATACTCCAAATTTAAATGCTATAATGGGCAGAAGCCATAGTGAAAACACAATGTCAAATTTGTAACAGCCACTTACTGGATCAAAGCTCTTGTTTCCAGCAGGAAAGAAGAGGAGCGTGGGAAACCCATCCGACTGCATGGAGAAAAAATAAGTGAGTAGAATTTCACTACAAACTTCCTCTTACTTTTAGCTTTGAGATTTTGCACTCCAACACCATTAAAAAAAAAAATTATTGTGCATTGAATTGAAAAGCAAAAGTACTGAACAGTCCACTTTCCACTCTATATAGAAGTCAATGTTTTCAGAATTGCCAAGTCATTGATTTGGAAAATGGAGATGATCAAAGATTCAGAGATTGAACCAGGAAAAAACAAATTAAGTAAATTGATTATATTTAAAATATATGAAATATAAATATGCTCCAACACAAACAGCTTTGGAACAGTAGAGGTCTTAGTTCAAGCCTCTCTCCTGTAAAAGTTGGTCTGTAAAGCAAACCCAACCAAACCGCGTTTACTAGTTTCTGGTCAAACAACTTCATTCACCTGTCTTCAACTGAGTTTGACTTCTCCAGGTAAAAACTAGGGGTTGCAAGTGGTATTCATGGTGGTACATACCTAGGCATTTTAAGGCTCCCAACATTGGGCAATTATAAGTAGGAAACCATGGGTATCCAGTCTGAATTTAATCCTCCATAGAAGTTTATCCCCACATTATTTTACTCACAAAGGACACTCATCTATTATAAATCCAAGTTCTAAAAACGACAAACTGCTATATTAAAAAAAACAAAGGCAAAACAAGTTCTTGGCATTTTCAAATCCCACGCCATAGATCAAATTGAAATACAAGTACCTTTGCCCTGGGATGCTCATTTGTTGTTCCATCCATCTTGGCTATAACAATAGACTCAATGCCCCTCAAATGTGTGGCAAGTTTGTTGTATGTTGGCTCCAAAGATTGGCAATGCCCACACCATGGTGCATAGATCTAGTCAACCAAACAAACATTTAGAAAGCGCACAAGTAAAAAGAACCAAAAAGAGAATGGGTATATTCATGCATTTATCAGTTGCAACAATACCTCAAGAAGAACATCCTTTGACTCATCCAAAACAATTTCATCGAAGTTATTCCCAACCACTATCTTTACATCCCCATCATTCTATAACAATCAAACACCATAAAAAATGTCAGATAATAAGACAAAATAAAATAAATCAATTAGTTCTTCTCGAATAAAAGAATGATTAAATAAATAACCTAGTTGAGAAAACAAAACCTAGCAACTCACTGATTCAGGAACTGGATCCGACTTGAAGAAAGGCTTGAGCTTGTCTTCAATGAAATCCTCCCCAAAAGCCTGAGAGAAGATAAAAAGATCAAAATGTTACAGATTTTGGCATTGGCATACCTGTTCATTGAACTCATCAAAATAGCAGGAAAAGCAACCTATGAACGAACAAATGGATGCATGAAGAAGAAGAAAAACCATTACCCAACCACAGTTAAAGCTGAATATAAATTGAAGACCATAAGGAGAAAGTTCCCACCTTAATCTTGTCCAAGGTAACATCCCCATCAAATACAAATTTTTTAGCATCATCATTTCCTGTGTATGCAAGAACCTAGATAGAAATTGATACCAACAAAAGCTTCAATTGCACCAAACATATGAAATCACCAACAATCAGTATCATAAATTCATACTGAGAAGAAAAATTACTTTGGGGGCAGTTCCACTGATACCGAAATATTCTGAAACAGGTTTCCCAACATCTTCGTTGTCCATTTCCACGTATACAAAGATAAGCTGCAGTCCATGATATATTACAGTTATATCCCACAAAGTTGTCTAAAAAATAGTTGCATGTCTATTATCACCAGCAAAAGGTATTAAAATGAAGGTTACTGGTTATTGAACTCAAGTTACCTTTCCCTTGAATAATCTGGCTGCCTCTTGAAAAATTGGGACAACCTTTTCTGAATCATTTGAAATTGCAAACAGCAAAAGCTGAGAATAAGAAAATATGGGACCATTGTTCAGATTAGTACACTATTAGAAACAGCATACTTGCACTCAGAAGTCCAAAACAAAGCAATGTGTATCCAAACCTGCTTCTTAATTGTACTCTCAAAAATCAAAGGGGCACTTTCCCTAGTAAAAATGGTCACCAATGGCAGTTTGTTGGCAAATACGAATTCAGCTATCTCAGACTTGGAAAAATTACCATCTGCAGAATGAGAAACTATATATAAGAGCAATGCCTATTAAAAGATTAATTTTAAGAGCTCCAACAAAAATGGGAGTAGGGAAGAACAAACCAAAAACACTCAGTTTCTCAGCCTCTTTCTTAAGCATGACTAAAGCTGGGCGTTTAGCTTGTGGGTCAAGGTGGAAAAGCTTTGCCACATCAGGATTCACAGTTTGGTAGAAGCTGACCTCATCTTCAAGTCTTGAAGCAGCAGCAAGTTCCTCACTTTCAGGACCCTGTTTTTTTTATGAAGTAAACTAGCATAGAATCAATTATAGAACAAATGCACATAATGTTCTAACAACTACGATAATCTCAAGATGTGAAAACCATTCAAGAATCAGCTCATGAGTTGTGCTCTTTCCATTTCTAAATTTGATATTCATGGTCAGAACTATTTCTGCAAAAAAAATAAAATTAAGCTAACACATGTTCTACACAGCAGATCTGTACCTTTGAATATGATGCAAAATTCAGAGCATAAATTGCCTAAATGATCCATAGTGAGAAAGGAAATTGCTACTTGACACTGAAGCGATTAATTTCAAATTGTAACGCAGATCATAGGTTGAAAGACATGAAACAAAACCAGGATGCATTGTTGTGAAACCAAACCAAACCAAACCGGAAAATAGTGATAGCAGCAAAGCGTACCACCAAAGAGTTGAGGAAGCCCAAGACAAGTTTAGTTTCAGAAGTCAACAAACGTTCAGCATCATCCACTGTTGTTATATTGTAAATACCAGGTCCTATTTTCTTCTTGATCCATGTCACAATTCCATCTCTACATCACATTGCATTCGATTACATCAATCGTAAATTTATATAAAAAAGAAAGAAATAAAAAAAACACAAACACTTACTTGTTTCTTGGGCCAGGATAAGGCCTGTGTACTCCATCAACAAAGAAATAAACAGTAGGAAAGCCTTGAATATCATATTCCTGAGCCAACTCATTCTCTTCCGTTGCATCCACTTTAGCCAACATCACTTCTTCCGCTTTCAACTCCGTAGCAGCCGCCGCATACTCGGGAGCCAACGACTGGCAGTGACCACACCATGGCGCGTAGAATTCCACCATCACAAACTTATTCTTAGTCACAAAATCACTGAAATTCCCTTCCTTCAAAACGACGACGTCCTTGTCGTCAATCTCAGGCTCCTTGTAAGAATCCAATTCGGAATCATCGAGATCAGAGTAGTTGTCGAGGTCATCTTCGTTGTCGAATTCTTCGTCGAATTGGTCCGGATCGGGGTAGTGGTCGTGGTCGTGGTCGTGGCCGTGGCCTTGGCCGTGAGGAACGGCGTCGGTTTCTTCTTCGAGGAAACTAAGATCCTCATCGTCATCTTCGGCGGCAGCGTTTTGGAGTTTAGAGAGAGAGGGAGAGAGATGAGAGAAGAGAAGGAGGGCGGTGAGAGAGAGGAGGAAAATGAAGCGAGTCGACATTGTGTTTCTTTTTTAGATCCAGTAGAGCGAGAGAGATCTGATAGCGGCCGCGAGCGCAGTGCCAGTAGGGGGGGTTTATAGAAAGAAAGGGAAAAAAAGTCAAAGTTAAATTGGAGTGTTTGTAAGTGTGGAAATGTTTTTTTAAGTATTTTTTATTTAAAAATATATTAAAATAATATTTTTTTATTTTTTAAAAATTATTTTTTACATAAATATATTAAAACAATTTTAAAATATAAAAACAATTATTTAAAAAATTCTAATTTTCATGAAACGTTTTTGAAACGTAATTCTAAAGGCGCTTTTCAAGTCAGCACAGCACCAGGTCCTGGACGACGTCGTCTGGTGTTATTACTACAGTTACAGCTCAATTTGAAGAGTGCCAGCGTGCGTGAGGAGCATATGGTATGGAGGCGCATGTGATGTGAGTGGGCAAGAGCAAGACAAGAAGAACGAGGGAGGGAGGGAGGAGATATCCTTGCGTTACCCAACTCGATCACGCTTTCTATACTAGGCTAGGAAAAAAAACAGGTTGGCCAGAGAAATAAAATCAGTCTTTCATCATATCCTCACCTGTACGTTCTTTTATCGTCTAGTGACTTTCTTTTTTCCCCTAAAAAACTACCTTAATTTTATGGGATTTTTTAAAAAAAATTAGCAAAGTAATTTAAAATTTTTAATATAATAATATTATTTTAAAAAAATTAATCTTTTATCGCATTTCTGAAATGCAATATTTATTAATTATTGTTATTTCCAAACACAATAAAATAGTTGTCGCATATCAATACTATAGATGTAACAACAAGAAAATCTTATCTAAAGCTCAGATGGACTTTTCAAAATACATACACAAGAGACCCACAAAGGTGACACACACCTCTTTAAACTCTATTGATAATGAAGACATGTAATTACCAAAAAATCCTAGCTTTTTCTCATATGGACAACAGTTTCATAGTCCTATAATATTGTCATATATAAGCAACAACTATTTCCTTGTCTAACATTAAAGACATGAGCTACTAAAGGAGAGTCTCTCATCGGTGGTGGTTGCTCTTGGTTCGTGCATGGTATAACTAGTTAGCTGAATCGAGTTTAGTTGAAGGTGGAGTTGGTTTTGCTATTATCGTACGTGATAGATGCTGCTGTTGACCATAATAAAGAGGGGAGAGTTGTTGTTACTTTCTAGATTAGTCAGTATTTAAAGGAATCTATTAAACTTTTTTAAATACACTAAGTCGATCTCAATCTCAATCTGGGACATATCCTAAAGATAATTTGGTGAAAAATCTAATCTTAATAAATTTTAAGGATGACTTGAGGACACCTTACCATCAAATACAAAAAATATCACATATCTTTTTATAATCTTACTCAAATTAAAACTTGTTATATTTGTTTTTCCTATTCACTTACCATGTTGTTTTCAATTTAAAAGACCATTATTCTAAAATTTTCACAGGCTAGTTACGAGTTTTGTATTATTGGTCTAGATAATAAGCATCTTGGTTCTAAAATACATGAAAATATCACGAGTTATTTGGTATCAGTAATAAGTACTTTGTGTGTAATTTGAAACTTTTTCTTGATTTGTTAAAAGAGTGTAAGATTATATAGAAATGATTTGAGTTTCTTTTGTTAGTTCAAAGCTATTAATTAAGTAAAACACTAAACCGTGTTGGAAAAACTTTGTGGTAGCTAAAATTTAGGGTAATATAGTCTTTTCACGTAGACACATTTGTCATGTACAAATTCATTGGATCAGAAAGGTCTCTTGGCATTTTCTTTAAGTAATTAAGTTACTCAAATAACCTTTTAGGTAAAAAAAATAAACTTTTATCCAGGGGCTTTATAAACATTCCCTTTTTAACTTTGTAGTAAAATTACTTAAATGCCTTTAGAATCAAAGAATTTAAAACTTTCTTGCAGGAACTTTTTTGTTTTTTCTCTTGGTTTTTTGTTTTACTCAGGTAGTATAAGGGACATTTATTTCTTTTAATTATATAAAATATTACAAAAAAGAAAAAGAAACATGGCTAAATTGTAGCCATGCTTTTTTCCCATTTATATGTCCTATCTTCCTTTTCTCCTTTCTTTTTCATTACTTTTTTCCAATGAAGAAGCCATGACTTCTCTTAATTCAACCCTAAGGAACACCTACAATAAACCCCACTTCTCTTCTTCTCTTTGTACATAAAGGAGCAGGAGCAGGAAAAAAAAGCAACTTGAAAAGATAAAATTTTTTTTTTTAAAAGAG
>Ga0307507_10013142_pt1 | contig 10108 bp, 6 predicted proteins | sample 7_EM_MG_FD_207223 | JGI IMG/M metagenome (GOLD analysis project Ga0307507, IMG submission 207223) | Populus trichocarpa ectomycorrhiza microbial communities from riparian zone in the Pacific Northwest, United States - 7_EM | ecosystem: Host-associated > Plants > Roots > Unclassified | place... | reverse complement strand
GCCAACTGCTCGCCGGGCGCCTCCAGTACGTCGGCGCGGGCGCCCTCGGCCCAGTCGCGCGGCCCGCGTATTCGGGCCCGCACCGGCCGCCCGTTCACCTCGTGCATCCGTACGGCGACACCTCGCCCCGGGTCGACCGGCGCCGTGCCGCCCCGCGCCAGCGGGGAGCCGAGCGGCTTGAGGGCGTCGAGGACGACCTCGCCCGCCGGTTCCAGGGCGAGCAGGGCGAACTTCCTCGGCAGGGTGCCCTGTTGGGCGGAGGTCCGCAGGCGGGCCGTCAGCGGGTGGTTGAACTCGTGTCCGGCCTGCGGGAGTCGGGCCTCCCGCCAGTCACCGGTGCCCGCGACCACCCCGTACTCGAACTCGTGGGTCCAGCGCTGGAGTTGGAAGGCGGAGCCGTCCGGTGCCGTGCGACGCGGCGGATCGACCCAGATGCCGGAGGGCCAACCGGTGCAGGAGCGCATGAGGGACATGTAGAGGTCGCCGGAGGAGGTGACGACACAGCCGGGCGTGCCCCGGTTCAGGACGGCGAAGCTGCGGCCGTCCCAGGCGTCGCCCGGCGGCAGGGCCTCGCCGCCGCCCGCCGCCGTGGCCGTGAGGACCGCGTCGTCGAGGTCGGCGATCAGCGCGTCCACGGCCTTGGCGTCGTCCTCGGGGCGGGCGCCCGCCACCACGAGCAGCGGCAGCCGTTCGAGGTCGCGCAGGTCCGCCCCGGGCACCCACTCCTCGCGCAGCCCGGCACGCGGCGCGACCCAGACCGTCGCCACGCCCCGCTCGGCCAGTTGGCGGCGCAGCTCGCGTCCGGCGGCCGGGTCCCAGCCGAGGGCCTCGGCGACCACGGAGTTGCGCTCGGGCGCACCCACGGCGATCCGGAAGTCCGGGAGATTGGAGTCGACTTCGAGGTCGCCGTAGCGCGGGCCGCCGGCGATCGTCGAGGTCGCGGTGACCCCGGCGCGGACCAGCGCAGCCGCGAGCGGGGCACCGAGTTCACCGGCCTCGTCCCAGTCGGAGTAGACGAGTTCGGCGACACCGATCGACCGGTGCCCCAGCAACCGCCCCGACTCGTCCCGCACCGCGACCCGCGCGGTGGACCCCAGCCCGAACCACGTGTTCGCCGGATTGTCGAGCGTCCATGGGAACTGCTCGCTGTCCACCTCCACGAACCCGAACCCGCGCCCGATCACCGCGTCCGCCACCTCGTGCACCGGCAGCCCGCCGGTCACGTCGGACGGCCAGCGCACCCGGATCAGCCGGTCGGCGCCGTCGTACCCGTCGATGGTCGTCGTCACATCGAGACGCGGGACTCCCGCCCACAGCGTCAGCCGCTGGGTGTACCGGAACAGTCCGAGATCGGCGGTGACGGTGATCCGTGAACCGGCAGGGGAGTGCTGGACATCGATGTCGGCGGTGACGTCCCGACTGCGTGCGGCGGTGGTCCCGGTCGGCGTGAGATGCCACGGCCCCTCGCCGAAGCGCGGGTGCCGCGCGTACTCCTCCTGTACGACGAGTTCGTTGCCGATGTCACCGGCGCGCAGCAACTCCCGGCCGTCCTCGGCGAGTTCACGCAGGGAACTCACGCCGCCACCCCGCGCGGGGTCGACCGTCAGCTCGTAGAACTCGTTGCGGATGGTGAGGCCTTCGCCGCTCGTCCACTCGGGTACCGAACCCTCGGCGAGCGGGAGGGCCTTGAGGCCCATGCCGGGCACGTCCGGTACGACGACGCGGAGTCGGTCGCCCTCGCGTACGGCGGGCAGGGGCAGGCCGGTGTCGTCCAGCGGGACGCGGCCCGGGTCGGCGACCGTCAGGACGTCCCGGCGCTCCCAGGTCGCCGCGTTGAACACGACCAAGTCATCTGTCGCGCCCGGGAGTTGGGCGACTTTCCCGGCGATGGCCTCCGTCGCGTCGGCGTGCACCGCTTCCGCCAGGTCGTACAGCTCGCGCCAGCCGGTCATCAGGTCGATGTACACCTGGTCCGACTCGGAGCCGGTGATGGCGTCGTGGTGGGCGCCGTAGATGAGCTGCCGCCAGGCCTTGTCCAACGCGGCGTCGGGGTAGGGGTGTTGGGCGACGAGGGAGGCGATGGTCGCCCAGGCCTCGGCGTCGGCGAGGAGAGTCTCGCCGTAGCGCTGGGCCTGCTTGGTGTCGATGTAGGAGACGTCCTTGCCGGTGTAGATCGGGTTCATGTCCCGGGTCTGCGGGGACGCCTTGCGGCCCTCCTCGTCCAACTGGGCGCGGACGGCGGCGAAGAAGTCCCGGGGGATCGCGCTGACGAAGCGCGGCCAGACGTAACGGGCGTTCCAGTCACGGTGGATGTCCATCACCCAGCGGCACGGCGGCGCGTAGTCACCGCCGACCGGGAGCAGCACGTTGCGGGTGAGCGCGACCTTCTTCAACCCCTTGAAGAGCTTGAGTGCAGCCGCTTCGGCCTCGGGGAGCGTGGGTGCGTTGTCGATGGCCCAGCCGGCGCCGTAGTGGTTGACCATGTAGGCCGTGAGCAGCCCGCGTCCGGACGGGGCGATCCAGCTGAACTCGGCCGGGAACTGCATGCGTTGGGGGTCGCGAGGCTCCTCGCCGAACACGGACAGCGTCGGCCCCCACTGGTGGAACGGGCCGCGCGCCCACGAGCTGGAGGTGACTCCCGCGTCCGCCATCAGCCCCGGGAACTGCGGATCGTGCCCGAACGCGTCCAACTGCCAGGCGGTTTCAGGGGTGGCGCCCAGGATGCCGCGCTGGAAGCCGTCCCCGTACAGGGCGTTGCGTACGGTCGCCTCGGCGCCGGTGAGGTTGGTGTTGGGCTCGTTGTAGGTGCCGCCCATGATCTCGACCCGGCCGGTGCGGATCAACTCCCGTAGAAAGGCCCGTTCTTCGGGGAAGGCGTCCCAGTACGGCTTGAGGTAGTCGACCTCGGCCAGCACGAAGGTGTACGCGGGGTCGCGGCGGGCCAGGTCGCAGTGGGCCCGGACCAGGCTCATGCCGGACTGGCCGCGGGAGTCGAAGGTGCGGGCCGGGAGGCCGGTGGAGGCGGGGTCGTCGGCCACGTCCCAGGTCTCGGTGTAGGCGCCCTGGGTGTTCCACCAGACGGGGTCGTAGTGGAAGTGGCTGACCATGAACATGGTCCAGCCGGGCTCGGCGGCCGTGAACTCGGCGCTGCACGTGGCCAGTTGGTCGCCGTCGGCCGCCGTCACCTCGATCGTGCAGCGCTCGCCGGGCGTGAGGTCGCAGGTCACGGGTATCTCGGCGCGCGCGGTGCCGTCCTCGCCCACGACCGTCTCCGCGGCGCCGTGCAGGCCGGGGCCCTCGACCGTGAGGCGGACCGGCCGGCCGGGGACATGGGCCAGCTCGACGGCCACCACCTGGAGCGGATGCTCGGCGGTGCCGACGAACAGCTCGGTCGACAGAGCAGCGGTGACGCGCATGGGTCTCCTACCAGAGGCTCGGCGGAGCGCCCATCCTGACACCGTGAAGATGATTCAAACAACCATCCCCGCGTAACTTCGGTGGTTCATCCATGCAGACTCGGCCGAGATCACGGCCGGTCCGGGTTCAGATCACCGGCCCCTGCGGGCCTTCACCGTGTGCTCCCCGGCGATGTGGTCGGTCAGGGCCAGCGAGGCGCTCGCGCGCTGGTAGGAGAGCTGCGCGATACGGACGTAGAGACAGTCGATGAGGACCAGCACGGAGTGGCGGGCGCCGATGATGCCGGTGGGGAAACTGGTCGCCGAGGACGAGGAGATGAGCCGGATGTCGGCGGCGCGGGCCAGCGGTGAGCGCGGGTCGGAGGTGAGGGCGATGGTGGTGGCGCCGCGTTCCTTGGCCAGTTCGAACGGTTCGATGGTCTCGCGCGTCGAACCGGAGTGGGAGATGCCGATGGCCACGTCCGCCGGGGTGAGCAGGGCCGCGGAGGTGGCGGCGGCGTGCACCTCGGTCCAGCCGCGCACCGCGCAGCCGATGCGGAACAGTCGGGTCTCGGTCTCCTGGGCGATCGCCCCGCTGCCGCCGGTGCCGTAGACGTCGATGCGCCGGGCGCGGGCCGCGGCCGTAGCCGCGCGCTCCACCGCGTCGAGGTCGATCCGGTCGATCGTCTGCTGCACCGCGCGCAGGTCCGCGCTGCCCACGACCTGCACGACCCGCTCCAGATCGTCGTCCGGGGAGATGTCCGGGCCGATCTCGGCGGTACCCCAGTCGGAGACCTCGCCGCGACCGCGCTCCTGGGCCAGTTCGATCAGCAGATGCTGGTAGGAGTCGAGGCCGACCGCCCGGCAGAACCGGGTCACCGTGGCCTGCGAAGTGCCGGTGCGGCGGCCCAGCTCGGCGGCCGAGCAGTGGGTGACGGCGGCCGGATCCTCCAGGATCAGCTCGCCGACCTTCCTCAGTGAGCCGGCCAGTCGGGGCAGCTCGGTGCGGATGAGGGTGGTGACGTCTGTCGGGGGCATGGGGAGAAGGTATCAGCCACCTCACAGGCCATCGATTGAATACCAGGACCGTGTGTGATTTATTGATTCATTGATCTAGGAAGAACAGGTGGTTTGATCCACCGGTGGGGAGAATCGCGTGTCCGCCGAGTCCGTAAGCGCCGAGATCTTCGCGCGCGAGAGCCTGGCCGTCCTCCAGCACATCACCGAGTCCAGCCGGGACACCGTGTCCAGAGCCGCCGAACTGATCGCGGAGTGCGTCCGCACGGACGGCGTCATCCAGGCCTTCGGCACCGGCCACTCCCAGGCCATGGTCCTCGAACTCGCGGGCAGAGCCGGAGGATTGGTGCCCACCAACCGCCTGAGCATCGCCGACCTCGTCCTCTACGGCGGCGACGCCCCCAGCGTCCTCGACGACCCGCTGCTGGAGCGCCGGGCCGGGGTCGCCGAGCGCCTCTACGACCTCGCGGCGCCCCGCCCCGAGGATCTCTTCGTGATCATCTCCAACTCCGGTGTGAACAAGGTGATCGTGGAGATGGCCCTGCGGGTGAAGGAGCGCGGCCACCGTCTTCTGGCCATCACCTCGCTCGCCCACACCCGCGCGGTCCCGGCCGGTCACCCGAGCGGCAAGAAGCTCGCCGACCTCGCCGACGTCGTCCTCGACAACGCGGCCCCGCGCGGCGACGCCCTCCTCGAACTCCCAACGGGCGGCGCCGTCTGCGCCCTGTCCACGCTCACCGGCGCGATGCTCGTCCAGCTGTCGGTCGCGGAGGCGGCGGCCCGGCTGCTCGCCTCGGGGGAGCGCCCGCCGGTGTACGTCTCGGCCAATGTGCCCGGCGGCTTCGAGGGCAACCTGGAGCTGGAGAAGCGGTACGAGGGGCGAATTCGGCGTACCGCGAGCTGAGTTGAGACCCTGTGGACGAGCGGCCGGAGCCCCCGGAACAGGGCCACGGCCGCTCGTCGTCGTCACGTCCCCCGTCAACGAGCGAGAGTCAGACGGGAATTGCTGGAATCACCGAGTGATGCTAGACGCGGTGATTGCTTCATTCAATGGGGGTCAGCCGGTACTCGGGCACTACTCGGCCGGTATTCAGCCCGTGCGGAGCACCGCAGGGCCCTCTTCCGCGATGCGGTCGACCACGGTCGACGGCAGGCCCGCGTCGGTCACGACGGTGTCGAGCCGGTCGAGCGTGGTCACGTTGAACCGCTCCACCGTGCCCCACTTCGTACTGTCCGCGAGCAGCGCGACCGAGCCGGCCGCCGCCATCACCGCCTGCTTCAGCAGCACCTTGTCCATCGAGAAGCTCGTGATGCCGTGGGCCAGGTCCCAGGACCCGGCACTCAGGAAGGCGAGGTCGAGGTTGAGCGCGCCGACCGTCCTGGCGGCGAGGGGCCCGCTGCTCGAACCGCTCGACACGTCGACCTCGCCGCCGGTGTGGACCGTATGCACGGACGCCAGTTCGCACAGGGCCAGCACGGCGTGGAAGTCGTTGGTGACGACGGTGAGGTCCTTGCGGCCGACCAGGAACGGCACGACCGACTGACAGGTCGTCCCCGCGTCGAGGAACACGACCATGCCGTCCTCGACGAGTTCCGCGGCCCGCCCGGCGATGGCCTGCTTACGGGGCATCTCCAGCGCCGCGCGTGAGGCCCGCTCGCGGGGCGGCACATGGCCCGTCCAGTCCGCGAGCCGCACCCCGCCCTGCACGGAGACCACCTGACCACTCTTCTCCAGCGCGGTGATGTCCCGGCGCACCGTCATGTGCGAGACGTTCAGCGCCGCGGTCAGGTCGTGGATGCTCAGCACCCCGCTGCCCCTCAGCAGGCGCAGCAGCTCCTGATGGCGTTGCTCGGGGATCAGGGGTGCCCTGCTCAATGCGTCTCCTCGAAGCCTGGGTGCCGTGACGGCGGATCGGGGTCAGCCTAACTTCGTGTGACAAGGGGCGTGACAACGTGTGAATTCATGTTCTAACGTGTGCTCTCATGGTAACAAAGTTTAACGCCCTGGAATCAATCACCGGTACGGGCGCGCTGCTCATCGTCCGCCTGGAGAGTGCCGAGGAAGCCCTCGCCGTCTCGGAAGCGGCGATCGAGGGCGGCATCCGGGCCCTGGAGATCACCCTCTCCGTGCCGGGTGCGCTGGACGTCATCAACAAGCTCTCCGAGCGCTACGGCGACGACGGCATCCTCGTCGGCGCCGGCACGGTCCTGGACGAGCACTCCGCGTACGAGTGCCTCTCGGCCGGCGCCCGCCTCCTGGTCAGCCCCAACCTCAACCCCGCGATGCTGACCACCGCCAACCGCTACCAGGCCGTCACGGTCAGCGGCGCCTACACCCCGACCGAGATCGTCGACACCATGCAGGCCGGCGCCGACATCGTGAAGCTCTTCCCCGCCGAGTTCGTCGGCCCGGCCTACGTCCGCACGGTCCGCGCCCCGCTCCCGCAGGCCCCGCTCATGCCCGCGGGCGGCGTCACCGCCGACAACGTCAAGGAATGGTTCGACGCCGGTGTCGTCGCGGTCGGCGTCGGCAGCTTCGTGACCAAGGCGGCCCGCGCAGACGGCAATTACCGCCATGTCACGGATGCCGCTACGACGATGCTGCGCGCCATCGAGGGAGCGCGGGCATAACTCCCGCTTCCCGTACGGCATTTCCCGCACCGCTCATCCCCACCCCCCGTCCTCGCACCTCACGTCCCCAACACCCGCACGGTGGTTCCCCGAGGAGCTCTCCATGGCTCAGCAGTCCCTCACCCCCGAATCCCTCGACCTGGGCGACACCGCCCGACGGGCCTCGATCCGCATCCGCTGGGTCCTGGTCGCCCTCCTGGTGATCGGCGGGGTCGTCAACTACCTCGACCGCGCCACTCTGAGCGTCGCCAACACCACCATCGCCGGTGAATTCGGCCTCAACGCAACGGAGATGGGCCTGCTGCTCGCCGCCTTCTCCTGGCCGTACGCCATCGCCAACCTCCCCGCCGGCTACCTTGTCGACCGCTTCGGACCCAAGCGGATGTACGCCTGGGCTGCCGGACTCTGGTCGCTGATGACGATGGTCACGGCCGCCGTGCACTCCTTCGGCCTGCTGTACGGGGCCCGGGTCGCGCTCGGGGTCGCCGAGTCACCGTTCTTCACGGCCGGCCTCAAGGTCAACGAGCGGTGGTTCAACAAGGACGAGCGCGCCCTGCCGATCTCGATCGTCAACACCGGCTCGCAGATCGCCAACGCCATCGCCCCGCCGATCCTCACCGGACTGCTGCTGACGTTCGGATGGCGCGGCATGTTCGTCGCCGTGGGCGCCCTCGGCATCCTCGTCATGCTGGTGTGGCTGCGCGTGTACCGGGACCCCACGCTGCGCGAGCAGGCGATCATCAGGGGCGAGGAGTTGGCTCAGGCCCGCGCGAACGAGCAGGCCAAGCCCGCGAGTTGGGGCGCACTGTTCCGGCAGCGCAACACCTACTTCATGATTCTCGGCGCCTTCGGCATCTTCTACACGGTGTGGGTCTACCTGACCTGGCTGCCCAGCTACCTTCAGACCTCCCGCGGCCTCAGCCTCTCGCAGACCGGCTGGCTGTCCTCGCTGCCCTACCTCTGCGGCATCGTCGGCGTCCTCTTCGGCGGCTGGCTCTCCGGGCGGCTGATCCGCCGGGGCCACTCCGCGGTCGTCTCCCGCAAGGTCCCCATCGTCGGCGGTGCCGTGCTGGCCGCCGCCGCGGTCCTCCCCGTGGCGTACGTCCACAGCACCCCGCTCGCGCTGGCCCTGCTGTCCCTCGGCTACTTCGCCGCCCAGGTCCCGATGGGCTGCCTGTGGACGCTGGCCTCCGACATCGCCGAGTCGCACCAGGTGGCCTCGCTGGGCGCGATCCAGAACTTCGGCGGCTTCCTCGGCGCGGCGATGGCCCCCATCGTCACCGGTGCCATCCTGGACGCGACGGGCAACAACTACACGTACGTCTTCCTCGTCGGCGGGGCACTCCTGCTGCTCGGCGGAATGTCGTACCTCTTCTTCGTGAAGGAACGCCGCGCATGACCGCCGCTCCACGGGTCTACTTCGTGATCGGCCCCGCCGGGTCGGGCAAGACCGGCGTGGCCCGGCTGATCGCCGAGTCGAGCGGTGCCGCGTACATCGACAAGGACACCGCCTGCACCCGTCTCACGGAAGCGCTTCTCGAACTCGCCGGCACGGACCGCGACGAGCGGGACCTCAACCCGTACTACCAGTCCGTGGTGATGGACCTCGAATACGCGACCATCCTCGACCTGGCCGCCGACAACCTGCGGGTGGGACGCCCCGTCGTACTGGACGCGCCGTTCGGCCGCTACTTCCAACAGCCGGACCATCTCGCCGAGGTGACATACCGCCACAACTGGCCGTCCGACGTCGAGTTGGTCGTCGTCCAGGTACAGGTGGACAAGGACACGGCCAGGGAACGCGTCCGCGCCCGGGGCTGTGCCAGGGACCTGTCCAAACTCGCCGACTGGGACACGTTCTGGAAGACGGCCGAGGCCAACGAGTGCCGGTGGACGGACGGTCGGCGGTTGGTGTTCGACAACCGGGCCGACGGCGTCACGGCGGACGCGGTCGCCCGCGCGCTGGCGGAACTGCACCGACCGCGCCCCTGAGCAAGCAGGCTCAGTCGCGCCGCGCCACCAGCCGATAGGCGTTGGACACTCCCAGCCGATGCGACAGCCGCTTCACGACGAACCGGTCGAGGAGGGTGCCGAGGATCAGCGCCGGAATCCCCGCGATCAGCACCGCCGCGCGACCCGTACGGGCCAGTCCTGTCGGGGGCTTCGGCAGCCACGGCAGGTTGTCGCGGGGCGCGGCCGTGTCCAGGGCCAGCCAGGTGCCGGCGAGGAGGTCGACCGGGTCGTGGGGCTCCGCGTGCTGTTCCGCCACGACCGTGAAGCCCAGGTCGGTGAGTCGGCGGCGCAGGTTCTCGACCGGGATGAAGTGCAGGTGCTGCGGCTGGAGCCACGGCAGCCACCAACGGCCCAGCAGACGGGAGTAGCGGCTGTCGGGGTCCGGGACCTCGATCAGGAGGTGGCCGCCGGGGCGCACGGCCTGGTGAGCCGCCGCCAGTTCGCGCTCGGGCTCCGTGCTGTGCTCCAGGTAGTGGAACATGCTGACGACGTCGTAGTGGCCCGAGAGACCCGGGGCCAACTCGGGGAAGCTGCCCCGATATCCGCGCTCCACCCGCCCTGCCTGCTCGGCGAGTTCGGCGCCGTCGGTGAAGTCGAGACCGTCGAAGGTGGTGTCGGGGTACACCGTGCGGGCCGACTCGCAGAAGTGACCGTGGCCCGTCCCGACGTCCAGCCAGTTCTTGGGGGTCGGCGAGTGCGGGAGGAGTGACTCCGCGCGCTGCTCGTACATCTTCGTGCGGGCCGCGAACGTGTTGCCCAACTGCTTCTCGCCCAGACCGTCGTAGAAGTCCCGGTAGTAGAACTCCAGGCCCGCCGGGCTCAGTCGGGGGTTCTGGAAGGTGTGCCGGCAGTCCTCGCACTGGTCCAGGACGAATGCGCCCGGCTTGTGCTGGATCAGGTCCTTCGTGCGCAGCCGGGTCCGCAGTCGGGACGAGTCGCACCAGGGGCAGGTCTCGCGCCGGGGTTCGAAGAAGCGGTCCAGGCCTTCCGCCAAGTCGGCCTGGTAGGTGGGCCGTAGGGCCGCCACCTGGTCGTTGCGGCTCGGGGGCTTG
>Ga0307507_10013141_pt1 | contig 10108 bp, 10 predicted proteins | sample 7_EM_MG_FD_207223 | JGI IMG/M metagenome (GOLD analysis project Ga0307507, IMG submission 207223) | Populus trichocarpa ectomycorrhiza microbial communities from riparian zone in the Pacific Northwest, United States - 7_EM | ecosystem: Host-associated > Plants > Roots > Unclassified | place... | reverse complement strand
TTGTTGATTCCCCGGTGGATCTTTACCCACTCTATTGCTCTCTTCCCCAGCTAGTGCTGTTATAATTCTTAGTATTTTAATGAATTTTCTTTCTTCTTATCATACCTTACTTACGACGGGCATTGGCTGGTATACGCGAGCAACTGTGCATTGTTTCCTTACTCCTTAATTTACTTTATCTGTATCACCATTTGATTCGTTATTATCCGGAGAATGTGTAAATGACTTTTTGTCCAAGAGGTTGGGTGTGACAGCGGGTATTTTGGTCTGTGACGGTGACAGTGACTCTTGCATATTACTCAACCGCACAATTGTTCTACAAACATGTCCTGGATGAAGGATTTTGCAGGTGGTGAGGGACAACCACCCCACATCGAGGATTCAACAGACAAAATCGCCGATCCCTTCATTCCAAATCGAATGGTATCCAATAAGAAGGCTAATCGCCCTTTTCTTGCGTGCGTCTGCATTAAAGTGATCATGAAGGGTGACCAATGTGCCTGCCCATGTTTCTTTTCATTAAAGCTATAAGGAGTACCGCGAGCAACAGGAAGCATTACACGCCGCCTGGTTGGAAAAGAAGAAGGCACGCGACGAAGCGATTGGAAGAGGCGAAAAAGTAGACCCTCTCGAACCTGACCCCACTGCTCAGGAAGAAGTAGGCCTTCTCGGACTCCTCAAACTCATCATTATTGTCCTGTTCTGTGTTGCGCTTGCTGGGAAATTTATAACTGGGAGTTACACTTGGGAGAGTGACAGCAAATGGCTTCAAGCCAAGACCTATTTCCCGGTAAGCCCCAGGCGACCTTTATGTTCCCTTGCAGTATTGAATTCTCCATGCTCAGAAACAACAACTCTTATTTTCGGAACAGTATCTGGCAACTTTTGATGGCCAAAACGGAAAATCTGCCTATCTGGCTGTATGTTTGCTTTTGATCCCCATCCCATCTTGTAATGCTAACCATGATACTCAAGATCGACGGCGATGTATATGATGTCTCAAAAGGTAACGCGTATCAACCCGGCGGAGCTTACCATCATTTGTGAGTATGCATTGCTGGTGTCCTATACTAAGCTTCAGCTCACAGCAATGAAGCGTTGGCATCGATGCGGCTCGTGCATTCGGTACGGGTTGCTTCCAAACACACAGAACTCATGACCTCCGTGGATTATCGGAAGCAGAACTCGCTGTAAGTTCTATAAGCCCAGTTCAGTGTGTATCTGAGTCATTTCTCTTGTCTCTAGGGAATTCGGCATTGGAAAGAATTCTATGCCAACCACAAGGTTTACATTAGGGTTGGAAAAGTTCTCCATCCTCCAATCGATCCTGAGAGCCCGATCCCGGAGCATTGCATTTCGCCTAAAGCACAAAAACCTGAGAGTACCCACAAGTCATCGGACCATACGGAGCTATAATTGTATTGTTACTGCATAGATTATCATATCAAGCATGTAGTAAGAGTGGCGTGCTGTGGTGTGTACGGTATAAAATTAGTCTTAGGCGAATCATAATCAAATGAGATAACGACAATAACAAATCTAGACATTTAAGGGTCCTATAGCAGTCAGGTGAAGCTTTTGAAGAGATTTAGGACTGAGGAAGGGTCGGAAGGAATTGTGGCACCGTTTTGTCGTTGTACACCTGTCGAGGGATCGAAGGTGCACCGTGGGTCAGGAAATAATTCTTGAGCATAGCAAAGTCTGCCATGGAAGCATCAATCAGAGATGAGAAGGGTGCATCTCCGTCTCTGTATTTGGCAACCACAATATTGCCTCTCCAGGCCTGTTCTTCCTTGAAGCTGCTACCTTGAAGGATGCGAATCGATCTGTTGATAGGGAAAGGCATGCCATCGCGAGCTACGGCGGGATAAAAGATGATGTACGGGTTCGCAAATTTGCGGTTCATGCAGTCAAGTGCTTCTACAAGCTAGTAGAAAAACGAAGTTTAGTCATTCAGACGCGTAGTGAGGATTCTTTCCTACCTGGTGTTTCCAGCAACGGGCTCCAATCCCTTCAGCCACCTGATAAGAAGTGGGTCAGGAAATATTATCCAAATACAATTACATGGCTCCTACATGGTCCATATGGATTTCAGGATGTGGTATCTGCACCTCCACCCCTGACGTTCGGTAACCAACATTCTGAGGCGCAGGACTGCTCAGGTTAATCGACTGCATTTCAGTTTTATAACTTGGGTTCACCTGGTCATAAGTTGAACAATATTCGGGGGTCGGCCTTCAATGCAACCTGTAGTATGAGTACGTAGCGGATGTGCATTTCGAGATGACCATACCGTCTGCGGGAAATAAAATCGCCTTGAAAGAGTTGAATTGGTCCATAGGAATGCTAATAGGGATAGCCCAATCAGCAAAGTGCACAAGTGCTTAAGAAAGGCAAATCACTTTAACAACAGTTGACTCGACTTACAACTGTTTGCTTAAAGCGAGAGGACAGGGAACTTGGGATATTGAAACATTCATACTATGGGCCTTTTTAAACGCTCTCCAGTAATCGCAATGAGGCCATTAAACAATAGTTTGTTACCGATCGAGATGTTCCAACAAGTCAGAAAATGGATGGAAAATGGTCCCTGTAACGATTTGAAAACGTGGACCAGAACCACACCCCGTTTATGGTGCGTAGCAATTCCTGCGGTGTACTATACAGTGTGCGTGATGCCGCGGCGAATGGCAACGAGATGAGTCAAGTTCTCTCCGAGTGTAATAATGCCTGGTTTTCAGAAACACCTCATTGGATGAAAATGAGATGTCTTGGCGCCAGAAGATACTTCTGTGAATGTGGGTTCCATCCAGCAAAAGAACTGATCCATAGCCTAGAATCCATACGGCGGTACATTGATATGGCAATTCTGGACAAAATGAATGGACAACTTATGATCGGACTCACTTGAAGCAGGTCCGGACCGCTTTGCCGGCTGGACTGTAACTTGGCCCTCATGTTGCGGCAAACTGGCCATGATTTCATATTTTCCTATCCATTCTGGGTCTTTTGAAATTCAGAGATTACACTGTTTGGCTCGGAAACTCATCGGACGAGAAACAAACTGATCTTGGCAATAATTACCCACTATCTCAGAACGCAGAGTGCGTTGGTGATTTGGACACGTCCAGAGATTGCAAATTATCTGCCTGCTTATTCGTTAAAACAATGGGTGGCGTACAGACACCTGAAACTTACTGCAAAAAATGCAAGTGTCGCTCTCCGCATGGATCTCTCGTTGAATGTGCCACTTCAACGTCCTGGCCAGAGTCCGCCTCGCTTCTCTTAGCTTCTAACGTTTTCGTTCGTGTTTGCATTTCTGATATTACGGTGCGAGGATATGCGCCCTGCCTTTCTCTGTGGGCTTGAGACGGATTAAAGAACCTCGACCGATGGCAAAAACTGCTTTCTGCTCCCGCCAGAAGAAGCCCCCTCAAATGTGTATGCTTTAATTTGTGATCCAAGAGGGTTATCCTTTCTTCTTCGGGTCGCCCTCTTGGTTTATTCTCCACGGTGTCTAAGGTTTTCAGGGTCCTCCAACGATTTTTCATTTCAAGTAAATCCCATAGGACTATTGTCCAACATGATGTTGGGTCAAAAATGTTGTTGCATGAAATCGGAATCGGAGAGAGGTCGCAGAACGGTATGTTGGAATCCCCAGCTGATACATATATTTCAAACAGTTTCTCGCAAGTGCACTGTCTTTCCATTTTATGTTTTATTCAGGACATATTGTTTTGCAATATGTGACTACCCCCTCGAGGTTTCTCGCCTGCATGACAAGCGACTGAAATCATTCCTCAATAAAGCTGAAACAGCTTCAGGCCCCAGAACAACACTTGCCCGTGATCTTCATAAAATCTTTTTGTGTACGTGGTCCCATTCTTTTCGATCAATACGATTGGCTGTTCGTGCGTATTACCCACTTGTATTATTGTGTATGGATAAGGTGGGCGGTGTTTAAATCTACAAGGGATATTGCTCCCTTACATCAAGGGAGTCTGTTTGGCAACTGAGCGGTCTATGTTCACTTCTGCGATTGAATAGTTACTCATGACTATGCAATGTGGCTCTGGTTCTAAGGTTCAAGGTTGCCTCCTTCAATCGATTCAGCCTAACTTGTTGTCATCACGGTCATTTCCCAGAAATAACTTGGAACACAAGTATTGGGATTTTTATAAGGTAGTCCGACCAACCTTCTTGTAAAATTTCGCACTACGGATTCTGTAACGACTTGGAGTGCGGGTTTTCAGCTGCAGCTCTAAGACCAATGAAAGCGTGTGAATTTTCCGAAGCGTGATCACCCTTGGGACGCGTTCCGGTTCACATTATTCAAGGATCGATTCTCGAAACAATCATCACTTCGAAGCGTTTCGTCGTCGTCGTCGTTGTCTTCGCTGCACGTGGAACACAAAATTTAAACGACCAATGAAGCACTGATATAACTATGGAAGGATTTTGTCTTGTGGCGACCCACCTTTCTTCACTTAACTCGTCAACTCCTTCGAGCGTAGTGGTTTCGACAGGGCGCCAGAATGCACCTCTGCCCTCCACAATCCACGAAAACGATATTCCAGCAGAGCATGCAACTTGTAGCAGCATCTTGACGACTTCAACCACGGGCACAATACTTCTACGCGTGATACATGGTGGTGTGGTTGTGGAATTAAGTGCCCCGTCGGCCTCTGTCGCCCCACTTCGAATCATATTTCCTGCTCTCGTCCTCTCAAAACCAGCTCTGTTTCTTTGGAAAGAGACTGAGCTCCACCTGCTGGTCATGACCGATATTGCTTCTCTATTCCGTTTGGTCATCCCCATCGATGGTTTCAAGTTATGGCAAGACCAAACAGGAAGCGTCTGGCCTCGAGAATACTTCATTAGGAACATGCCTCGAGAACATATACGACAATGTGCATTTCATGCTCTGGGAACCCATTCTGTGGCTGTTAGTCTGCCTAACGGTGATTTATTGAGGGTAGAGGCTGAATCATTTGGTTACGATGGACACGAAGGTCAGCCATTTTCTTTGATTCCCAAAAAAAAAGGTTTAACTTGAACTGACTGCGTATTTCCAGAAGAGTGGATAGAAACTGTATTCCACCACGGCTCATTCTTATCGTCCCTTACCTCGTACCTACCCATTCAAACAGGGATTTCAGGAGTGTCTGATATTATCTCGCTTACTTCCCACCCATGGCCCACGGACATTGGCCACATTTGGACGTTATCTCGCGATAGAACCCTTCGCATCTGGAAGGCAAAACTTGGATGTGTAGCGTCGAAAACACTTCCAGCACTTCCAAATGCGAAAGTGCCACTATCTGGCAGTTCTGCGGGCAATAAATACTCTCTCCTCGACAGCGAACAACAAAACCTTCTCCGAATACTGTCACTTTCTTCCAATGAAGAGCAAGTTAACATATACGTCATCGCTTTCATTCCCATCTCATCATCAACGACTGGCGGATTTTTCGTTGTGTTAGAATCATCTTCTGACCACCTTACTGAAGTTGGAACCATCGAATGTCCCAAACACACCGCCCACTGCCGTCTTCAAGATTTTATGATCCACAACAAGACCCTCTGCACGCTTTGGGATCGACAGGGGCAATCTATGATCGAACAGACAGAAATTAATGTGGTTGGCCTCAAGTCCCAACTTCTTCCTCCCGTCTGGAAGGCATCTCATTACGCACGTGAACCCGAGTTAACCCCTGCATATATGGAGGAGCAGTTGCTTAACTCCGGGACCCTAAATGAAAAATTCTTGAATGCCATCATGAAACCCGGTGTCTTTTCTTCCCTCACCCTTCGAACCGCATTGGACAGGTACATCGATGCTTGTCTTACTCTTCCGGGATCTCCTCCGCCTCAACTCCTCAACACATATTCCACTCTTTCCGAGAATATTGTTGGTGTGGTTGGATGTACAGTGACATTGAATCGTGACCCTCAGACCGGCGGGTTCCAACACGCGAACTACTGGACAGCGTTGAAGAGGGATTGGGAGGGATATGTGGCACGTTGCAGGGAAGTTGAGAGGAGTGCTCGTTGGCCTCTTGTGATCAGTGCATGTGGTTCCAATGGGATCATTATCGTAGAGAGGGAGCGTATAGCATCTCTGGTTAATGAGGATGCGGCAATTTCGCTACGTCGGACGTTGGAACTCGATCTGCCCCCCCATCCTCAGCATGAGTTGCTAGCAATACTATGGGGATTACGCCTGAAAATGGGTCCGCGTGCCCTATCAGACTTAGAAAACCGAGTGATGGATCTCATGCATCAAGAAGTTGCGTTTTCCTTCGCGGAGGTTCTGCAAGACTCGGCGCGCAATTTAAACATTCACCAACTCTTGGACGAAGGAGAACAAGAGTGGTTCGCCGGGCGGTTATCAAGCATTCAAGACCTTGATGCTGCGACGAGGGGGACACTCGACTGCATTGGGGGTTTTGATTTAGCTGTCAAGAAAGAGGAAATGGAAGTTGAGTTGCTTACCTTGCCCCCGCCATCGGAATGGCTGCGATCGCAAGCAGCAACATATTCCATCGTCACGATTGAAGCCAGGTATGACCTGTGTCTATGCGTCATCATCTTGCTTTTCTTCTTTGCGGACGAACTTGAGACCTGGGATGCATATCTTCTGGCAGAAATATTTGCGGTATTCAAGGGAGTAGCAATGCTTCGATTCGTCGGTGCGCAACCAGCAGACGGAGGCCGGCAAATTGCTCAAGGAGAAGCTCCATCGTCGGCAGACGACATGATTGCACACATGCAGAACCTGAACGTCTCTGGATACAAGTCTCAAACCACCTCCAAGTTGTCGCTGATACATTTGCTGATAACCCAGTCATCAGTTGCAGACGAAATTGTCACCACAGCCCATAACTTTTTGGATGGCACTGGGGTGTTACGTTCATTGTCTCCCACGCACACCACTCAGCATGAAATCGCCTTCACAGACAGGATTAGGCTCCTTAACTTTGTCAATGTTGCGTGGGAATTGTTATCTTGGCTCCCTCGTACACCCGCTGCCGTCTTCCTTCAATCACTGGTGCTTCGGCAGTTAGGGAGGATAGACGATGCGGCCCATCTCTTGGAAACTCTGGCAGGATGCATTGGTAAGTCTGCACACTTAACATGTACCTTTTTGTCCTCATGACTGCTAGGTATTCCAAACATGACGTTGGAGGACTCGAGTGCATTAGCAACAGTGCTACCAAACAGCCAAGTTATGGACAGCGAATATAACTATTATTTATTTGCGGCAGAGCTTTTCCGTAACGAATATGTTTACCACGAGGTCAAATTTTCAAAGCTTGCTCTCCAGGTCTCTCCAGCTGGTGTCGACACGGGACCTTTATGGAAGACAATTGTGAAAGGTTTGGCAGACTTGGGATTATACGAAGAAGCCTACGCAACCTTCATGCAAATTTCTTCTGAAGTATTGTTCGTCCTCGTTTTGAATTCTAGTAGAAATGTTCTCATATTTATACTTTAGAAGGCGAGACCTAGCCTGTCAATTGGCCATCCAGATGTGCGAGGAGAATGCCGTCGAGAAACTCGTCCAATTTGATTTCACCGGCATTACAAACGAAATCGAAGCGGCATTGGCGTTTAAAGCCCGTAATGCTGATCCTCGTTCCCGACCTTCATACCCCAAAATTTTGTATGCCTGGTATGTTAGAAGAGGTGATTATCGTAATGGTGCGTATTCGTTGGCTTTACTATTCCTGCGAATTGAATCTCTTATTAGCTGCTTTGACAATGTACCAACGATCAAGAAAACTGCGAGATATCATAGTTGATCCAACATCTTTTGTTTCACTTGCGGAAGATCAGTTGGAATCTCTATCGATTGCCATCAATGCGTTATATCTTGTAGACGAAAAGTCCGGTTGGATCCTGGTGCCCGTCATGCCGGACTCAGTATGTCTCTTATCACACTGACTGAACCGTGTCTAACAAACGTCGCAGAACAGACAACCCCAGAAGCTCTCGAAATACATTCCTGAATCAAAATATGTCTCAAGCAAGTATGACGCCGAAATCATCCACCTGAGTGATTTGGAATACACTTGCACCCTACTTCGAGCGCAAATAGACAGCATCAAACGAGAACCTTCGCTTCTTTCATCTCCCGGTATGGTAGTTAACACCTCTTAACCGTATCGTCAGTTGATCCCCTCTGGTTCCGCAGAGTATTTGCTTCCACCTTCCGTCATCGTGATGCGATTGGCACAAGAAAGTCAATATAATAAAGCACTGCACCTCGCTCAGAGCCTTAAAATCGACATGACAGACATATTTACTCATTTGACGAACCAATGCATTCGACTCACCCGAAATCCTGGATCCACGTTGTAACAAATCTAGACTTCTCATCTCCGTTCTATATTGACATAGACTTCTCTTAGGCAGGAAGACATATCGGGATGGTTATTAACAGATAATGCTGCATCATGGCAAGGCTCACCCTCGGATCGAGGCTGGAGATATCTTCAGCAGTCTCTGGTGCGATACGATGGTCCAAACAACGATTGTCGATACGCAAAGTCGGCTCTAGAGACGATTCTAAGTGCCAATAGGCCGCTATCGCCTCCACTTTGGTTAATTGGCATTCTTGAGGTAATAATAATACATCGCTTCGTTGCAACTTTGTCTTATCAAATCTTCAGAAATACAACCCAGAATATCTAATCAGAGTCAATCTGCGATACGAGAATATCGCAGATGCAGTAAACTACACTTACGCTCTTGTGCTAAAGGTGAGCGTCAATTCGTGTCCCCTATCACCCGTACTGACTGTAGTAATTAATCATATAGTCGGATAGACAAATAGCACAGGAAGCATCGAAGACAGCATCCACTACATGGCTGCCATATGCTTTGGTTGACCAAGTATTATCCGCAGCTGATGACCTGTTGAATCCACCGCCCAATTTGTCGGAACTGAGGACAGCCATTAACAACCGAGTGAAGCGCATGCAAAAAATTAGTCGAAATATTATAGACATGTAGTCCTCTTACATTGTTTTTGTTTCATTCGCTATGTTGTATTTCTTTTCGACCAACCAACCTTAGATGGGGACTTTTTTGTCAGTGTTTAATGATATTACATATCCGAATCGTCAAAGAGCTTGCACTACAACAACAGGGGGATTTCTAGAAATGAAAAGCAATACAATTTCCAAAATACAAGATGAAAGCAGAGACGAAAACATGAAAGCAAATGGACTCATCCATGTCGAATTGTCTGTGATACGTCTGGTCGTAAACCATCCAAAAGCTGCGCCCATTCACCTTGACCAAAACCAATAGCTGCTCCCCAGATATTTTCTTCGACGGGCTGGACGTAGTATCTCGGATCTGAATAAAGATGGGACGGCTGCCCACCCGCCATAGTGCTAGTGGCATATTGATAATTCGTCATGGTTTGCGGATGCGCCACAGCTGGTACATGGACCGGAGCTTGTGGCGACTGCGTTAGATTCTGAACATGCGCCTGTGCTAGAGACTGGTGACAATGCGGAGAAGAATATAGAGTTGCAGAATTTGCGACGTTCGATGATGATGATGAGTTTGTTAAATTTGCCGAGGTAGAAGAAAGACGCATGTGCGATTCAATTGTGTCATAATGCTGCGGTAGCGCGGAGAGCACGGGCAGCGGAGGGCTTACCGAACTTGAATTGGCGGGCGAGCTCATTGTCCCCCGACCACTTGGCGATTCGCCAAACCGCCGTGGATCATGCGAGTCGTGGTACGGAAACGCAAGCTTCCGCACTGTGCCCAACACTTGCGCCCTCTTTTTATCGCGTACTTCTGTGGTCATGAGAGGAAATTCAGGTGAGTAGAGTGGTGCCAAAGCCTGCAGGATATCATACGCCTTGTCGGCCACGGTAATGCCTCTTGATTGCTCGAGTGTTGCAATCGCCTTGCGTATACTCTCTCGGAAAAGTCCTGCACCAGCTTGATCTGGATTTGCAATCAACTGAAAAGAGAAAAACATAGCTGCGGAAAAACAGTGGAAGGGACCCCAGTTCATGTGTCCAGGGACAGCCAGGGACGAATTTGCCAGAAAATCGGGACGTGACTGTCCAACCATGGTGAT
>Ga0307507_10013140_pt1 | contig 10108 bp, 11 predicted proteins | sample 7_EM_MG_FD_207223 | JGI IMG/M metagenome (GOLD analysis project Ga0307507, IMG submission 207223) | Populus trichocarpa ectomycorrhiza microbial communities from riparian zone in the Pacific Northwest, United States - 7_EM | ecosystem: Host-associated > Plants > Roots > Unclassified | place... | reverse complement strand
TCGACTTTAGAACGTTAGCGCAACGAGCCGGATTCGTCTTACAAGGAGTAGAGAATCCCACGCTCGCAGTAGACTTTTTGAGAGGACTTCACCCGACGTTAAGAGTGAAGATAGTTCAACAGAAGAATGCACCAACCACGTTAGAAGAAATTATCGAAGATGCCAGGGCATGCGATCAATCATACTACCAGAGCATACAGTGGAAGGATAGGATTATGGGATGGACGCCCAGACCGGCGCCCCATACCACCTTCATGCCACGCTCTATGTTTACCTCGCGAACCAGAGATCCAAACGCAATGGATATCGACAGTATAGAAATCGACAGACTGTCTATCGAAGAATGAGACAGATACATGAGAGAACGACTATGTTTCCGATGCGGAAAACCAGGACATATGTCACGAGACCACACACCGAGCCAGACTACTTCCAGTAAGGGAAGTACTCCCAGTTACAGTAAACCCGCCACCCCATATAAGGCTATCATGCCACCAAGTAAAGCAAAGGACGCCGCACGAAAAGTTCGTGCTATTATGTCAGAACTCAACAGCGAAGAGTTAGAAGGAGCAAAGAACGCCTTCATAGAAAGTATAGACAAAGAAGTAGTCGAAGAAGAACATGAGGATTTTTAGTGCGAAGGCTGGCAATGACGACCAGACCTTCGAAAGAACCACCCATCAGAACTATTAGAATTTGAAGTGTACCAGGAAGAGACTCGAGATCAATGATCATCGACACTAAAATTCTAGATGGAAAAGAAATCGTCGAAATGAAAGCGCTAATAGATTCAGGCGCTCAAGGAGCATTTATAGATGAACGATTCGCGAAAGAGCACCGATTCCTGCTCTTAAGACTAAAGAAGGAGATACCAATCTCAAACGTTGACGAGACACCGAATAGGAATGGACCTATCCAGTACATCACCTGATTCCCAGTAAAAATCGATGGAAACGTCATTTCCACCGAATTTTTTATCAGTCACTTAGGAAAGGAGAACATAATCCTTGGATTACCATGGTTAGAAAGAGTGAACCCCATAATCGATTGGGCAGAGAAGACCCTTAAAATCAACCCTGAACGAATTAAGAAGCCAACAAAGGCGTTGGCCACGAACCGAATCATACAGGCCCTCAAGGTGGACCTAGTATGAAAAAAGATGAGATTGAAAGAAGCTTTCGCAGACGAGCTGCGAAACCTTCGAATTAGAAAGAAACCAACGATCACAGTAGAGGAAGTACCCGACGAAGATGCAACCCCAAAATTTGAAAGGTTGCCCGATTCAGAAAGATCCATTCTCATCGCAGTAAACAAACTGCCAGATGATTACGATGATATGCCGGCACTAGTACCGGACCCCGACGAGGAAGACTAGGAAGATGATTTGACAGAAGGAGATTTGCTCATCGCCCATATCAACGGAGATATGGCGAAAGCTATACCAGAACAGGAAGAAGAAAGGAACCCATTGAGTCAACCAGTTCAGGTTGAAAACAACGAAATCGCGATCAGGGCTAAGATGTCTGTATCACAGAGATTAGCGCATGAAACCGAAACAATCGAGAAGAGATCTTTTGAGGAACTAGTCCCAGAAGAATATAGAGAATTCCGATCAGTCTTCGAGAAGACTGCATCTGAACGTTTCCCAGAAAGCCGTCCATGGGATCATAGAATTGATCTCAAACCAGACTTCGTACCGAAGAAAGCGAAGACATACCCACTCAGTGTAGAAGAAGAGAAAGAGATGAACAAGTTCATAGACGACAACCTCAAGAAGGGATTCATACAGGAATCCACTTCACCGCAAGCATCACCATTTTTCTTCGTGTCAAAGAAAGATAGTAAAGCGCTCAGACCGTGTCAGGACTACAGGTACCTGAACGAGTCAACCGTCAAGAACGCATATCCCCTACTGTCCATCGACGATCTACTCCAAAAGTTACACAGAGCAAAGACGTTTACGAAACTAGATATCTGATGGGGATATAACAACGTCCGAATCAAGAAAGGCGATGAATGGAAAGGTGCCTTCATCACCAAAAGAGGACTATACGAACCAACAGTGATGTTCTTCGGAATGTGCAATTCGCCCGCCACATTCCAATCTATGATGAACGACTACTTCGCCAATATGATAGCTCAGGGATGGCTCCTGATCTACATAGACGATATTCTCATATTTTCCAAGAATTCCGAAGACCATCATGAACGAACACTACAAGTGTTAAAGCGGCTTAGAGATAAGGATTTATTCCTTAAACCAGAGAAGTGTGTATTCAACGCAACCGAAGTAGAGTACTTAGGTTTCATCGTGAAACCTAACGAGATAGCAATGGACCCAACAAAGTTAGCAGGAATAGGAGAATGGGCTCCACCAAAGACAGTTAAGGGTGTCAGATCCTTTTTAGGATTCTGCAATTTTTACCAAAGATTTATGGGCGGTTACGCAAAAGAAGCCAAACCGCTAAACGAACTGACAAAGAAGACGAAAATTTTTGAATGGTCCCAGGAGTGTCAAACAGCCTTCGAAAATTTAAAGAAACGGTTCCTGGAAAGACCAGTTCTAATCATACCAGATCCTACGAAGCAGTTCTTTGTAGAAGCCGACACATCTAAATGGGCCACAGGCGCCGTCCTCAGACAACACAACAATAACGGAGAGCTTAAGCCATGCAGCTATATCTCTCACAGCCTCACTCAGACAGAGAGGAACTACGACATATATGATAGAGAGATGCTCGCGATCTACCGAGCATTACGAACATGGAGACACTTCTTAGAAGGAAGTAAACATGAGGTCATAGTAATGTCAGATCACAAGAATCTGACTTATTTCCGAAAACCACAGGACCTCAGTCGCCGACAAGCACGATGGGCCCTGTATCTGACAAGGTTCAATATAAAGTTAATGCATATGCCTGGATCAAAGATGATTCAGTCAGACGCTCTATCAAGACGTCCAGATCACGTACCAGAGAAAGATACCGATAACGAAGATATTGTCTTATTGCCAGACGAATTATTCGTTAAATTAATCAACACGGAGCTGGCCAAATTAATAGAATCGGCAGCTGCCTCAGACGAGTTTGTAAAAGATATGGACAAGGTCCTATCTATGAAAGGAGTTCCACCGATCAAATTGAACTTATCAGATTGGAAAATAGAAGACGGAGTATTATATTATCAGGAACGATGCTATATCCCTGATAATTGCGAAGTACGAAGGATGATCGTCCAACAGATTCATGATTCCCCGATGACGGGACATCCAGGACGAGACTCTACCCTAGAAATGGTTCAGAGACACTATTGGTGGCCACGATTACGCCACTTCGTATACGAATATGTTGCAGGTTGCGCCACCTGTCAACAGAATAAAGTTAACACACACCTGACGCAACCACCAGTACAGCCAATTAAATCAACGGCTACGAAACCATTCCAGATGATAACACAAGATTTTATCTCTGGATTACCTAAGACAGCACGAGGCTATGACCGCATAATGGTTGTGGTAGACCATGGCCTTACGAAGGGGGTAATTTTCATCCCTTGCAGTAAAGAATTAACTGCACTCGAAGCCGCTGAACTCCATTTGGACCATACAGTCAAACGGTTCGGGCTGCCCAAGATCATTATCTCCGATAGGGACCCTCTTTTCGTTTCAAAGACTTACAGGAGTCTTATGAAACTTTGCGAAATCAAGCAACGAGTCAGTACCGCATATCATCCCCAGACAGATGGAGAGACAGAACGAGTCAATAGAGAACTCGAAACGCATCTTCGAGTCTTCTGCAAGCGTATTCCAGAAGACTGGGATAAACATCTCCCTATGGCAGAGTTCGCATACAATGGACGACCCCATTCAGTTACGAAACAAACCCCATTTTACCTCATGTACGGAAGCGAACCCACTGGGTTCCCAATGGCATTCCCAAAGACGAATGTCCCCGCAGTAGAAGAACGAGTCGCTAAGCTTCTTAAAGCAAGAGACGATGCTTGAGCCGCTCATGAACTGGCACGGCAAGTTCAAATTAAACGATCCAAGAAGAACTCTCCTCCATTCAGTAAAGGAGACCTAGTATGGTTAGATGCGCGCAACCTCAATAGAGGATATCAGTTCCAGAAGATGGCATCCTTGCGAGAAGGACCCTTCAAGATCACAGAAGTATTGGGACCGGTAACATACAAACTCCAGCTTCCAGTTCAATGGAAGATACACAACGTCATTCACGGCAATCACCTTACCCCGTATCGCGAAACCGACGTTCACGGAAAGAATTTTCCTGAACCACCACCTGATCTCATCAATGGAGAAGAAGAATACGAAGTAGATTCAATCAAAGATCACAGGAAACGAGGCAGAAGCTATCAGTATTTGGTAGTATGGAAGGGATACTCTGACAAAACATGGGAACCGGAAAGCAACTTGAAGAATGCCTCTGAGATTCTTCAGAGTTATAAAAGGAGGAAACGTCTGCAGTAGGATCCTCAGACAATCGTCTAACACTCGCAACTAAGCCAACCAGCTTTCTTCGAACTAGCCTCCTCATTTTTACCATGTCTTCCTTCAACTCTGCCTCCTTCACCACCGCCACCATCTACTTCCGCAACCTCCTCAGGGAGGAAGAACACATCGTCACCCTTATCGACCTCTGCCAGAATGACCCGACCCTCACCCTCGACCTCCAGCTCATTCTGGAGTCTGTGGCCAACGAGAAGAGGCTCGAAGAAATCGCTGGGTATACCAAGCCCATCTTCTCCATGTATAATATTACCATTACCGCCATCGCCGCCGCCATTCGCCATGGCATCCTAGATGCCATTAGGAACTCGGGGAAGCTTCCCCTTATTCCCGTCGATACCCCTACCTGCTTCGCAGGACGAGGCCTCGTGGATTATTTCCACTACTACAACCTCACCTTTCATACTTACGGAAGGGCATGTGCCCACCACATCCAACAGCAGTTACGACCACGCCGCCACCCTATACACCGCTGCTCGAAGTGTAAGGAGCCTGGTCACGATCGCCGTGATTGCAAGGGGTACCAGTGTGGGGGATGCCAGGAATGGGGACCGGGACATACAGCCCCCAACTGCCCCGTCGCCCACAGAGAGGCACAAGAGACATGGGAAAGGAGCGAGGAGTGGGCTAAGGTAGCGGAGGACTGGGGAATGAACAAGAAGACCCGCCAGGAAAGATGGGCGGATGCCATTAGGACGTGGGAAGGGGTCCCCAACATCCCAAACGAAGACTGGATGGGGCCCAGGCCCCCCACTCCTCCACCATCCCCCCTCACCAACATCCCCGACCTCGTCAGCGAGTTTGGCGACTCGTCGCCCGACTCCTCCCTTCTTTTCATCATGGACTAATTCGATGTTGGTGACATCGAATGTTAAATGGGGGGTAATGTTACAGACTTTTTCCTTATGATACGGACAGACAGTTAGACACTTGCAGACACTTACACATCCTTAAGACGTAATCTAGACCATACTGGACAGACTCTAGATACGCATCCCACGACTCATTCCTATTACTTTTGACTCGTTATTTAGATATATTTCTCCTGACTCATACTTACATAGACTGAGTCGTATGACTCCTTTGTTGTCATACGACTCCCTTAGACTTACTTAGACGTAGTATGACTCTTATGACTCTACACAAGTCATATAGACTCATACTTCTGACTTGTTTCTGACTCGTAGTTTACTCAGGCCCTCAGTATATAAGGAGGGCAGTTTCATTTGTATTCGGTAGCTTGAACCTAGGCAATACAAGCTTAGTTCACCCTCACATCTCAGTCGGAACCCCCGTAAGCAAGTCTGCCCTCATACTCTAAGGTCTTTAAGGACTTAGAGCCTCAGTTTATCATCGTGAGTTAACATAGACCTCGTTAGTATCCAGGATCGCTCTCCAGGGAGGATCGCTGAACCCTGCATTTCGTTAGTAACACGAACGACAGTCATTCCGGGAAAACCCCGAAGATAGCCGATGAACAGAGCTATATAGTGAACAAGTAACAGTGCCAGGAAACCCCTGAAGATAGCCGATGGTATCGAGCTATAAGTCGTAAACAGTCATCAGTCGTAAAGTCATCGAGTCATCAGTCGTCAAGTTAACCAAGTCATAGTGAACTTAAGCTTAACAAAGCCCGCTACGCGTAAAACCGTAACAGTGTTCCACTCCAAGAATTCTGTTCCTTGCTTCCAGAACTTGTATCCCCAGCTTCTTTGCCTCTGTATATTTTCCCAATTTTTGATATGTTGCTGCTAGATTTGCCATGGCTCTGATCGTGTCTTGTTGTTCCACTCCAAGAATTCTGTTCCTTGCATCAAGAACTTGTATCTCCAGCTTCTCTGCCTCTGTGTATTTTCCCAAATCTTGATATGTTGCTGCTAGATTTCCCATGGCATAGATTGTGTCTAGGTGTTCCACTCCAAGAATTCTGTTGCTTGCTTCCAGAACTTGGATCTCCATCTTCTCTGCCTCTGTGTATTTTCCCAACTTTCGATATGTTACTGCTAGATTTGCCATGGCTGTAATTGTGTGAGGGTGTTCCACTCCAAGAATTCTGTTCCTTGCTTCCAGAACTTGGATCTCCAGCTTCTCTGCCTCTGTGTATTTTCCCAAGTTTTGATATGTTGCTGCTAGATTTTCCATGGCTCTAATTGTGTCTAGATGTTCAACTCCAAGAATTCTATTTCTTGTATCTAGAACTTTATTGTCCAAGGTTTTTGCCTCCTTGAAATATCCTTGTTCATGCAACAGTGTCCCAAACTTATCATAAGCATCATCCAAGTAACTGACACCATTCTCATTACTTTCTGATTTTGAATGCTCCATATTTGCTCTTATATGTGTTATCGAGGCCCTCCAGAATCCATATGGCTGGACTCCATCCATTCTTAGTGAACAAGACAAAGTAACATATGCCATTAAGCAACATTGTTTCCTCTCATTTAAAAATATTCTATCTCTGCCCCAGGTATGGACAAGTGGATGCATGGCATACACACAATCAGATGGTCCTTTCTTAATCAGGGAGAATGACAGTAATATCCGAATCCCCTCTCTAAAGGCAAAGTTATCCCAAGCACCTGCTTTGTTGAGAGGAAGTAGTCTCTGATCCAGCATAGAACTGGCAAGTGGCAATTCAGGGTTAGAGGTTTTTTGATCTTTTTGAAGAGCAGCATAAGAAAATATTTCCTCAGTGATTCCCTCATGATGGAAGAAAGGAAATAAATTCAGCAGAAGCATTGCACTATTGGCTGCAATGGCCCTGTGTGGATCATCAAATTTAGCCCTCTTCTGAATTTCTTTGCATGATAATTCCCAAGTTCCATAGACACTTCTGTTATACTTGGAAGCTCCAGTAAATTCAGAATGGGATAATAATGTCTTTCGGTGCTCTGAATATTTTGCAAGATAGTTTCCAAGAGTGGTGGCCCCAGATGCAATGTAAGCACCAGCCTGATCAATGGCAAGAGGAAGGCAGAAGAGCTCCTTCACAATCTTAGAAGCTTCAGCTTGAAACTCCACTGAAGATGGATCCAAGTAAGTGGCTTTTAGAAGTAATTCAATGGCATCATTCTCCTCCATCTCACTTACTTCAACAGAATTCTCAGGTGAAGTCAGATTCCTCATGCTGGAGTTGCGACTAGTTATCAGAATGTTTCCCCCCCTTCCAGGTGGAAGATAAGCCTCCAGCTCAGCAGGTGATAGAACATCTGCATTGTCAAAGACCATTATGTAGTTCTCTTTCAGTGAGCCAATCCAGTGAAGAGCTGATTCAGGTGAGCCATCTAGTCCACTAGACTGAGCTGCAGGAAGATTACAGATACCCTTCAGTCCTTGTGTGATGGTGTCAATTGAGGAAGCATCAATCCAAAAAACAAAAGAGAAACTGAAGGCAATTGAAATTTCAGAAAAGAGTGTTGAATCTACTTCTTTGGTGACACTCACTAGTCAGACATTTTCTCAACAAACTTCAAGCAAATCTGAGTCTTTCCAATACCCCCCATTCCATACAACAGAAAGAACTTTCTCTTCTGAGCTGAGTCATTTGTGTTGAAAAAATGACTCTTGAGTTCAGCAATGACTTCTGTGCGGCCTGTGAACCGATTGCTCGGATTTGGCATAAGGGGAATGACCCCATCAGACGTCGTCCCACTGCCATAATTGTTGTGAATATTGATCTGCAAGAGATCCAATGCCATCAGCTTGCTTCCTTTAGTAAACGTTACACTCACAGTGTTAGCTTCATTGAATGTGTTGTTGCTAGCTACAAAGTGGTGAGCGGCTGCAAAAAGATTCGTTCTGCTCATGTTGAGGTACCGAAGGTGGAGAGGTTCAGGATGAGGGAAGGAAGGAAAGGAGAGTGCCTGGAGGCTAGAAGACCCCCAATTATGCCATGAGGTGAACGCCGTCTTTTTTATTCCCCGGTGCTTTACGCCTCGACCGTCTTTGTTGGCTCTGTCTGGCACCTACATCATTCACGCCAAAGGAATGAAGTCTGCTCAGGGCATTGAAGGCATCTATTAGGTGATGATGAGCGAGCTCCACGTCTTCATGAATTTGTAGAGCAGCCCTCAAGAGTTTCTTGAAAATTAAGGTATGGAGTGAACTCTCTGGATGCAGAAGCCTCGGCTGACAATCTTCCTGGTAGTAAGCATGGCAGGTTTAGCTTTGTCCCAGCACCCCTCAGTCGCCGAACTCAGAATACCATACGCGACCTACCTTTCTCCTTTTCATCTTCACAACCCTTCCGGCATCACCATTTCTCGCAGTCAACGCCCAGACTGGCTGGTTCATCGTCGAACAAGTGACAGCATCTGAAGGCGCCAATTTTGCCATCTGTACTTGTTCCAATGCCCATCTTCAAATCTGCAACTAACTCGGTTCCGGGGACAGTGTCACTTGGAGGCAGAGGTCGGCACGGTGGGTTACTTTCCTCAAGACCTTGTCAGCGCAGACGTTTTGAGGGAGTGCTCGCAATCAAGAGACGCGGAACTCAGAGCAGTCGATTGATTCGACGGTGGAGAATCTATCCGAGGGAGCCTTTAGGGAGTCCCTTGAGTTTGTCTTCTTTTCCGTCATGTGGCCATGGTGCCATGTCTGGAACCAATTTTAAAAAGAATCAAAAATCAAAAACTCTGTACCTTGTGCACTATAAACTAAGATATTTAAAAGTGTGACTTAGCTCAATGGAAATGTTTGATCTAGACTACTATTATATTGTAAGGGCCCCTGTTCAATTCCTGGATGCTGCACTTTTTTTTTTTTTAGAAACATATTTATTCTGACTTTTTCTTACTCTCCTACTTACATATTTATGCATGAAAAATCTTACACTACCATTTAGGAATTTATAAACACCAAAAAAATATGCATATAACCCAAATCAATAGACTGGGAAAGAACTTATGAGAATTGACATTTTGCCCTTCCACCTCCTCCTGCACATGCATACATTATATCCTCTCTTCCAGAATCAAAGAAAACCATGTGCCCCCTTTTTCTTGAGGTAGAATTTGATGATTCCAGTGGTGCTTTCCACTGTAAAAATTTACTTTGTGCATTTTGGCCAGAAAAATAGAAGAAATTCTCTGCTGAAGGTTGCTCTAGGTGTAGTATTGGAGGTGTTTGCTCAATATTTATAACCATGTCCCTGGGCACAGATGCTGAAGGAGTTGATGCAATAGCTGTTGCTGAAAGTGTAGATGTATTTATTTTTCTGCTAGCTTTCTTTGCCAAGGGCTGTTGGTGATGCTGATTCTCCATACTGTCATTATAAAAATATGAAAATGGTTCAAGAACCTCTGCAGCATAGCCTGGTGCCCGAATTCTCTCCTGAATTTTTTTTCCTTTTATTTAGGCTATTCATCATATTTTTTTTCCCTTTTTTGCAGTCCATTTCTTGTAATGATTTTCAGGATGCTCATGCATTTTATAGAAAATTGCCTTGCCATCAGCCTTTTCTGACTACCAGGCAGCCATAGCTTCAAAATCAGGATCCTGAGCAGGTGAGAACCAGTCACCATGGAGGGATACAGAGGTATTAAATAATTGAAATTCTTGTGTTGTATGCATGGGGACAACAGC
>Ga0307507_10013138_pt1 | contig 10110 bp, 9 predicted proteins | sample 7_EM_MG_FD_207223 | JGI IMG/M metagenome (GOLD analysis project Ga0307507, IMG submission 207223) | Populus trichocarpa ectomycorrhiza microbial communities from riparian zone in the Pacific Northwest, United States - 7_EM | ecosystem: Host-associated > Plants > Roots > Unclassified | place... | reverse complement strand
TGTCTTGTCTGCCTACTTTGCTTCGCGATCTCTGCCCAATATATTTCATTTTCTACAATCCACGCGAAAGTTGAGGTGAGCTTGTATTCGGAGAATTTCGATTCCCATTTGGGCCATTTATTGTAATAGAGCGCTTCCGAATCCTTATGGCGGTCGTTGATTGTGACCTGTATTAGCACCACATGCACCGTATTCGATCGATGGTCGTATTCGACGTATGTTCCATCGATGTCCTCGAATCGCAGGTCCTCAGGAATATAAAGTTGGGAGAAGCCCTGCTGTGGGTTGGAGGGGATTATTTTAAGGAGATCATCGATATCACCTGCGAAATGCACGGGGGCCTTGGGTTTTATGTGGATATCTCCGTAATTTAGGCCCATATCGGTAATGCAGGCGAGACAGATTAGTTCCACCTGGATCCCAAGGGCAGCAGGGTTGTTCTTGTAAACTCCGAGTGTGTTGATCCATTCGGCTTCATAGAATTTGCCATGCTTTCTCTCCGCAATGAGCCTTGTAGCAGCCTCTCTCGCTAGACCACAAGTATAGTGACACTTGTGACCTTCAGGGTAAAAGTACCTGTAGTCGAATGACTCGCTAGGGTGCCCGGAAATGCCACCCCGGACGATACAACTGTAAAGGGTCTCGAGATAGCTTCCAACAATGTAAGGTCAGTGTTTAGCATTCCGGTTGAACCTGGTTGCTCACTCGTTGTACTGTCGCTCTCCGATCTTCCTCATTGACTCAGAAAACCCATCTATGTTCCGCCGAACAGCGGCAATTTCCGGACAGGCCCAGAAGTCGTCTGCACAATATTTTTGCTGACCGAACCGCAGAAGAGGTCGAAGGAGCAGAGGAATATGCCCGGTAAGTTCCTCGACCTCGAACCTCTCTTCGTCCTTCTCGAACTTTGGCAACTTATTCTCGTAATGGTGCCACCACTGCTCCATCTCTTCCTAAATTGACGACGACATAAAATGGAAAGGACAGGTAAATACGTGAGCTTACTGTTGTCATTCCGCCCCTCAGCAGCAGTTTTTCTTCATTGGTTTGCTTCTTCTCCATATGCATTGTCGTTAAGTAATTGGCCGACGCGCTGGTGATGGTATAACTCCCAACGCTTAAGTCATCGAAAAAATCACGGCAGTCATCCTTCCTCTCCTTCGAAATTGTGTCCGTATTGAGGTCGGATGCTTCCAACGCATTGATCTGGTCGACGATGAGATAGGGGAAGGATTGAAGTTCGTGATAGAAGGAAGATATGTCGCCCGTAGATTTGCAGGCTCGGATCTGCTTCCGTTCCTCTTCAAATGAGGGGTCTGCAAAGGTGCAGAGGAGAGCGGATTTTACGTAGGGGACGGGACGAAGCATCAGGGCCCTGGCATCAGGAATAAATACTACTAGCTTTTTCTGTCGATATAAAAGGCAGGTCAATGCGGCAAGGATATATGATTTCCCAAATCCCATAGTAGCCTGGATATAGAGTCGCATACCTCCACCTCCGGGTTTCAACGAGGAAATTATTTCATGCACCGTCCGAAACTTCTCTCGACCCATATACTCGAATTGGCCGTCTTGGATCGAAAATCTCTCCGGTAGCTCGGGATAACTGAACGGGAATGGAAGTAATTGACAATTTTGCGGGTTCGAGTACCACTGTGGTTCGTCGCTGACATGTTGAAACATGTTGTGGTAATCTTGAAGAGTAGCTGTTTCCTATGTGAGGAGACATATCCAGATCACTACCGCAAGCACCGACCTTCTGAGGGTAACCGCCTGTCCTCCCCTCCTGTGATAAAGAAAGAGGATAAATCGGTAAGAGACAAAATATGTGGTGTATACCTTGGACACGGTCGATCTTCAGACGCTTCGAGTTTTCTGGAGCGCCAGCGTTTCTCTGACGTTGTTCATGGTCGGTATCAGGCTCATATTCGGATTTCCGCTTTCCTTTAATGTCTGCCGCTGTAAAGGAATAAAAAAACAACAGGGAAAATGAGAGATCGAGTGAACTCACCTAGCGTTGAAGAAAGTCCTGCACAAATTGGAGTTGATTGGTTGTAGAAATTGGCAGAGCGGTGGACAGAGAAGATCGCAGGGAAGTGTCAGGGAAAATAAATTGTCAGTGTAAAGCACTAGGATATGTTTTGCGACGCACCAGAGGGTTTCTGCACTAAAATGTGTAAATGCTTTGGTTGAGGATTATCCCCCCAGTAATCAGAAACATCCTCAACTGCGTTAAGGGGCTGAAAGTGATCATTTCCTTCATCCACTTCGTCCAGCAAAAGGTCCTTGACCGCTTGAATTTTTTTGGCAATCTCAGAAGCGCTACGACGGGACAGAGGTATTGGCGTCTTCAGCTACAAATACAGTGTCAGCCTCGAGATAGAGCTTGAAGGAGGTAGTCTCACCTTCCATAAGATGAGATCTTTGGCGTCAAGTTGAGCTAGATCATTAGGGTTCTTCGCCTTGATCATCTCCTTGAGAGTGTTGACATTCTCAGACTCGGGGATCTTGACAGGGAAAGTTTTATTCCAATCATCATTGCAAAGCAGACAGTTGAGAGAGAAGGTCGACATTGAGAAAAGACGTCGATTAGTATCGCAACGTAAATAGTTCGAACTCCGACAGCGAATGATCAACGAAGGCGAGGGAATGGAAGTGGGGCGTACGAGGTATGCTCACTATCTTTTTTTTTGTTTGACGTCACTAACAAATTGCAGGTATGACAGGGCAATGCAAGGAGGTGTTTCTTGTTGCAATCGGAGGGCATTATTAATTTATTGCCCACCACTACCCCTTCAAGCTTCAATGCGAGACGGGAAGGGTGTAAGTTCCCCCCACCGACGATGACTACCCCTCCGTCGCATTTTTTAGCCACCACCACTTTCGGTTGACATGTACCGCCCCTTCGTCGCTCAAATGCGAGAGTGAGGGCCTGTTTTAGCCACCACCACCTACCTCTCTACCTCCTCGCTCCAACACAAGACAGAGGGGCTGCTTTGGCCGCCATCGCCCACCTCTCACCTCTCACCATGCACAACCCCTCCCTCGCTCGAACGCGAGATGGAGGGGTTTTTTTGGCCACCACCACTTTTGTTTGACACGTACCACCCCTTCGTCGCTTGAATGCGAGACGGGGGGGCTGTTTTAGCCGCCACTGCCCACCTAAGGATATTGTCGTCCGGGTTCGAAACCGAAAGGTAATAAAAGTAGCCCACCGGTTGGGCAGGCTTCGGTGTTCTTCGCAGCTGTAGCTGACTCATCCCACAACATGTCCCACGTCTGCATCTCAATTGCAAAGGCTCGCGCCGGCGCCCATCATCGTTGACAACGGACAAGGGAACGGGCGCGAAGAACAACCAGAAGAAGGTACCGAGAATGACATCAAAATGGAGACGTTCACCTTGCTCAAACGGCCAGGGACTACAATAGGTAAGCCTACACTATTCCTCAGGCTAGATGACACGAAAACTAAGGTGATCACAGACTCCGACGGACAACCGCATCCTTCCAGAACTGTCACCTTGCCGAAACTTATACTCGCGTATGGACCTTTCATTACGCAAACTCCTCTCAACCCTCTAAATACCATGTGTACCTCCATTACACTCCCCGATCCCTCAGAACTCCATTCAAGATCGCATATGAAATTTTCCGCATGCCCTAATCGACTACATAGATCTCAAACGCACGATCGATGAGAAGTTTATCACCGGCCTTGACGAAGACCAGCTCCAGTTCATTCTCCTTGCCAACCAACTTTATACACTATGTCCCCTCTGTGCACAACAAAGGTATTCTCGCGTATCGATACCCCCTCGTTGAGCTCTTGCTCAGCATCACAACATACCTCATACACCTTCCCCGCGGACAATACGCCCACTATCTACGCAACCACCATCTCAAGACTGCAAAGGAACTGTACGCACCCCAGGAGAGGATTCAACAGGAGAAATGGACGAAGATGCACCTTACTCAGAGGATGAAGCCGACGAACCCATGTCTATCTCACCAACGGAGAAGACACACGACTGGGGACCCCCGCTAACCCATTCCACATCCACCCCCGTCGACACCGTGAATCCTCTCAATGTACCACGACTAGCAGACAAGTTAACCGAAGCGGTGGCTCGGACCCATCGACGCAAAATGGCTCGTCCACTGCCACCACACCACGATGACGATCAACCATCGTATCGGTCCATCGAGATGGTTGTCATGGAGTACATCGATGGCGAAACCCTTGCGGAAGCAAAGCCCAAAATGAACGAGGAAACAATGAAAAAGGTTTAATCGGAAGTTCGTCGTGCTCTCGAGTTGTTGCGCGGACATGGCTTGGTGTTCGGTGATCTCCGCCTACGAATGATGGCGAAGTGAAGCTGATCGATTTCGACTGGGCAGGGGAAGAAGGTCAAACTAAGTACCCTCTTAACACTATTATCATCCGGGTTCGCTAGCGAATCCGAGAGGTAATAAAAGTGGGATGCTGAGTCAAACTGATAAAATAGGATGATCATCTGATCACGCAACCCGTTTTGGACATTGTAAAACCAGGTAGGATTAAACCTTATGGGAAAATGAATTTGTTTGTAGTCGATGCATCCTATCTACTGATATGCCTGTGGTCGTTAGTGTTTATCGCCCCGAGATTGAAAAATTTGATACTATGTCCCACTCGGCTGGATGGACCCATCCGTGATGGGGCCTTTCCCGGGAGACCACTAATTGTCAAAGAAGTATGAAATCAAATCTGAGCACTGGCTTCGACTCATTCACTTGAGAGAAATTTCAAACCAAGCTCTTCGTAACGAGCCTGCGGTTCTTCCATACGGGTCCTCTTGCACGGTGGTTTTCCTCTTTCAAGGGCGATTCTCCACAACATGAGACGAGCATCTATAAGGCACAGTGCCGTGGTCTTTCGTGCGATGAGTATAGCAAGGATGATTTCACCATTTATCGGCAGTCTCCAGTATCGTTGGGCGTTGAATTAGCGATGTCCAGGTGATAAGGCCCGGGATATGTCGCCATGAACTACGGAGGGTCGATTGGCTACAGCGGCTAGAGGGTCGAATATCCGACATAGTAAGGTCCCCTGGTTGTCGTCGGGAATCGAAATTGACCATCGTGAAGGATCGAAAATGGTGGTATGTGGCGAGTAGTGATAACAAGTCCCTCTACGAGCGCGATAGAGTATCGTAGGTCTGTTATTATATGTTAGTTTTTACATAAATCGATCAGCGTGTTGTTTATAAGTGTGACGTGACACTGTGACATCAGGTTTCCTCCAAGCAGATTTTCATGCCTATTACCTAACTTATTACGCTTTGTATGTTTTCCATCCTAGTACTCCATATTTCTTGACTGTCTTTCCAGGATTTATACCGTTCCTCTACCATAAACTCTAGGACTATCCCCCTTTTCATACCAGTGGCGAGTGGCGTGGCCGCCCATGTTCATTTTCGGTCGCTCTTCAGTTCTAGGAAATCGTGACAGTTCTACCAAAATGACACGCAATCTTATAAACGACGACAATTGGTACTCACCTCACAACGGACTATACGAAGCGTCTCCACGCGCCACCACACCACAAAGGCACAAGCAGAGAGACAGCTGGGGCGACCCTATACCTTTTGGCATCAAGTCCGATATTTCAGAGCCGAGCCGGGACGGAGGTACATTTGATAAAAGGAATTTTCAACAATACCAACCGGGTGACATCAAATATGGCGTTCGAGGCGTCTTTGACGACGACTGGAAGCGGGGTGGAACCTCTGAGATGGGTCGTATTGGTGTGTTATCCGGAAAGGATCGAGGAAGGCGTGTCAGTTGCGGGCGTGACCAAACGCAATCCTCTTTCGGGCCTCCAGATCCACATAAAAGCACATTTCCAACGACATCACGACGAAGGTCAACCTTTTCAAGCGGCAATTCACTTCCGGTTCCAAATTATACGCCGTTGTATGGCGTATCCGGTGGTGTTGGCGAGTCTCCGGTGCCCCAGAGACCCGCACAAAAGGATGTGAATCGAATCAGCCTTGGCTCCATCTTCACTTTCGGATCCAAAATGAGGATGAGCTCACCCTCGCGAGCGATGGACGACGACAGGAAAGAGAGGGAGGAAAACATCGGCGTGAGGTCTACATCCAATTTAGAAAAGGGACGCGTCCATAAGCCGTCGGTAGGTCTGTCAAACATCGTCAAGTTCGTGGGATTAACCTTTCGCTAGTATCATGAGAAGCATTCCAAACGAAATAATAAACAAATTGAATACTCTGCACTATCAAACGAGAAAGAGGACTATCGCGACTATTACAACTCACTATATTCTACTTTGGTAGTAGACGAGGATAATGGGACTCCGAAGAAGGGTCCTCGTCACCGGAGAAGTCCGGAGCGATTTCGTCACCCAGTCTCAACCCCGCATGATTCGCGAGTTGAGAAAGATGGCCAGCTACGTCCCCGAGCTGGTTCCCGCCAAAACTTGGCTATAGCTTCGGTTGGACATCCATACGCGCCATATGCACATCAAGGTCAAGACCGTCATGTCCAAGGCGTGAGGGACGAGAGACTGCCTTCCCCAACCCCTGATGACACTCCGCCAATCCCCCATCAGAATCATCCTTACAACCAAGCTCGGCCTGTCTATACACGACATCCATACGGCCAGAGTTCTGTATCGACCGGGGCTTCCTCCCCTTCACATACCACAGCTGTAAAACGCGGGTCGGGACAGTCAGAACACCATGGTGAATGTCAACACCTAATTTCGCATGTCAATAAAATTGCGGTAGCACCTGGGATAGGAATCGCGAGTACCGGGGTCGGGGGAGTCGGACTGGAGCCTGGAATCCATGGGAAGAAACTGAAGGTTTCCCGGTCCACTCCTAACTTCCACCACACTCAAATTATTGACTTCCCTAATTATACAAGCGGTCCTTCGAATGAAATCCCCCGATCAGCACCACCAGTGCCGTTATTGCATATGAAGCAGTTACCACCTCCGAAACCTAAGGACAGGTGGTTATCTGCTGAAACCTGGTGTGACGCGTTATTGTTCCCCAGACCAAAATTGAAACTTAAACAAGGGAAAAATGCTACGATCTTCAGCCAAGGGGATGAATCGTTTATTGGGGGTCCTGTTCCATCGGGGAGTGGCCGTATTATAAGTCCGCCGTCCTCACCGGTAGTTGGTGAGTGGGATATAGAGATTAATGGCGAAGAGGCGCAACTGCAGAGCATACTACGAGACCAGCAGGCTGAAGGGAGCGGCGAAGGCGGGGCGGTGCAGAAGCAAAGGCAGCCTGGTATTCCGTCACGAGTTCTAGCCCATTCCAAGAGTGTTGAGTTGCACAAAAAATCTGGAAAAGAGAAATCAGGGTACATATCTGATGTCGAGTCTCGGGCAGTCCGACAGGGGAAGGCGAAGGCGGTTCCTGCGATTAGAGACGGGCGTGACACCCAGGAGATCGTGCCTCCCTCACTAGCGCCCGATCTGGATGAGTGAGTACTACTTTGACCTTTCTAATCTCAAAATATCCTTATCTTATTCATTTTCTTTATAGGGTACTTTCAGAGGGTCGACTTCTTGACGAAGAGCGACAAGCATGGCAAACTCTTGCAGTCAACTCATTTGGCAACAAACGGTCGCGCAGCCTGTCCCGCACCCGCACCAAGTCCCTGACCCGGAAGGGAAGGTCAACCATGAGAAGAAAGGAACGTGATACAGGTGCGGACGAATCGGATGGACAAGTTGGAGAGTACGAGAGGGGTGGCCAGAGCAGCTTTGAATATCTAGCTGCGCAAGCTTGCTTGGGCAATCAGACGTTGTCGGCGACTTTCATCCAACCCTCGCCGAACGCTGACGATACGAAGGCTTCTGGCGTGCACTCGCACTCAAATTCGTACTCAACAAACGCCAGGACCACCACCAAATCGAGCAAGTCGCTGCCCAAGCCGCATTCAAGAAACAATTCGTCTGGAAATTCCGGTGTAAATGCTGGACGTATTAGTGTGAGCAAGCTGTGTGGCAGCATGGGACTGGACATGGATCTAGATTCGGATCACGGCGAAAGGGCAAATCTAGTAAGCCACACCACCACTCACTGTGCGAATGTGAGGATGGCTCCAGATTTGGAGGACGCACTTAGGCGGCATGGAACAAAGGTCATCAGACTTGCTGATCCGGCTCATATTCCGGTAGATGAAGGCACACCTATCTCTCAGCCTGTTTCACCGAACCCTCTTGGCACTCAAAATCAAAGAAAGACTCCATCACCCGATTTATCTGTGTCTAATTTATCGGCCATCAGCCACTCAAAGGTTGGCATTGCGATTGGTACACCTCCTGAAGAGGCAGGAGGGGCTTCTCCGGTTATTATCCCGGCTGGACCCATGGCCGTGTCAGCATCTTACATGCCCAGCCATCCTTATGCGCAAGGGAGTTTGTCCTTCGGAAGGGAGCGACCGATTGAATCATGCGATCCACCTGGGATTTCGAGCAGCAAAGTGCCACCCCTCACTGAAATCCTAGCAAGATTTAAAGTCCCATCGCATCCTTATGCATTATCTTCCGGGAAGACTGGTCAAGAGCAAAGCATCCAACCCTCATCTCAAGTTGGGATTGACGTGACCAGAGATAGTTATCTCTCTGCCAATGGCTTAGTCGGTCATTTTCGCTCAGATGACAGGCCAGATCCATCTAGGATGTGGGCTCAGCTTTCGCCTGATGTCGTTAGGGAAATTTTACCTGGGGATCTACAGTACTCTCCATACAATTCTGTCCTCAAGGGAATCGAAAAGCTGGAGGGAACAAAAAATTCTGGTCATCGCAGAGAGGACGAGCGTATGAAGTCCATTCACGACACTGCCGGGGTGGCTGAGGCACTCCTTAGTGCAACTACGTATGAAAGGGATGGGAAAGTGCTGCATGAAAAGCACAAAGACGATGATCGCATTATAGAGCAGGTGGATATTCCCGAAACGATGCACCCGAACGAAACCGACTTATTGATTGCGTTGAGTGATTTGCGTAAACATTCACATGCGCCTAGTCCCCACACGATCTCGTCTTCGCGCTTGGGTGGAGTTGCGAAAAGTGCATCTACTCGTTCTGGATCCTTGGATGATCTCGAAACTGCTTCACATTCTCCGACTTCTGGAAGTCCTTCACCTGGGTTCCGAGTGTTGGGCAGCCCCAATGATCTGGACAGTTACCAGGATCTGTTTTACCAGCCTAGCACGACCAACATCCAAGACTCTCCGGCATCACCTGATGGTACACCTAATGTAATGTCTTGGGATGCCGCTGTTCGGAATCGACGAACTGGCAGCAGTCTTACTTCTCTTGCCAGACAGCTCGGTGAGGAGTATGAAGCTTTAGCGTCAGTTGACGCAAACAGGGTCAGTGGCATGCCTTTGCTCGGTGCTCGATCCCACCATTCTGGTCTGTCAAGCGAGGGAAACTTGCAGTTCGTTCTTGAGGAGATGGCTCCAGCCGACTCTCTGCACGGGACCCCAAACGAAACTGTTCATGTCTTCAAATCAGCCAATTTGCCTGAGGATGTCTATAGTTTGCAGGCGTCTTCGATAACGGACGGGAACGGAGAAGATGATGACCCGACAGGTTAGTTTCCTTGTTTGTGTCTTTATCCATTTTACTCAGGTTGTACGACATTTAGGATTACTGCGCCTCGGAACGGTTGAGTCCCTCTCTACAACTGCTGCTGTCGATGTCGAACACCGCATCTCCTTCAATGGTGAAACAATTTTTGACTACGAGGATCAGGATGCTCCCGCTGTAGGTTTATCAACGGCCATTGAGCAACCTGGCAGTGTCATCAGCAGACGAGATCTGTTGCCAATGGGATTGTCCTCACAGCGCCCACTGACCCAGGTCGCCCGAAGCAGCTGTATGACAACTTCGGATCTTTCTCGCATGTCTGGTTTGTCAGACTTCCCCTCGCCACCAAAAATTATCTACTCTGAAGCGACCTTGCCCACACGCCATTTTGACGGCGAACTCAGAGGCGATGTACCCCAGCCGAATACTGAGTATGTGGAACCTCCGAGTAATGGACCTGCCAGGTCACCAGTAATGTCGAGTAAACTTTTATC
>Ga0307507_10013137_pt1 | contig 10110 bp, 12 predicted proteins | sample 7_EM_MG_FD_207223 | JGI IMG/M metagenome (GOLD analysis project Ga0307507, IMG submission 207223) | Populus trichocarpa ectomycorrhiza microbial communities from riparian zone in the Pacific Northwest, United States - 7_EM | ecosystem: Host-associated > Plants > Roots > Unclassified | place... | reverse complement strand
CGCTGGACCGGCACGTTCACCGAACCGGTCCGGGGCAGCGGAGCGGCGCTGGCCGCCGCGCTGCGCGGGCTCATCAGCCTGCTGTCGGCCCGCCTGGTGAAAGCGGCCGAACGGAGTGCGCCGGGTCACATCTGATCGCTCTCGACGCAACGTAATACCCACTCTCTACGTCACCCGATCGTGTACGGGGATCACCTGATCCACGACTACGGGGAGAGACGGGGGTGTGGAATGCGCGGCGCTACCACAGCAAAACGACACTGGAGGGTGACGGCAGGCTTGGCGGCGGCGGTGCTCGCCCTTGCGGCGTGTTCGTCACCGAGCCCGGCGCCCGAACCCGACCAGCCCGATCAGCCGAACCCCGCGCCCGGCGCGGGACCGAGCCCGGCCTTCACCGCGCCCTACCCGTTCGGCACGGTCCAGCAGAAGGCGCCGGCGGCGGCCGGCGGCGCGGTCCAGGTCGTCCGGCGGATCGCCACCGACAAGCCCTACGTGTTCATCACGATGGACGACGGCGCGGTCAAGGACCCGGACGCGCTGCGGCTGATCCAGCAGTCCGGCACGCACCCGGTGCTGTTCCTGAACCAGAAGTACGTGAAGGGCCACGAGGCCTACTTCAAGGCCATCCTCGACGCGACCGGCGCGACGCTCGGCGACCACACGGTGAACCACCCGAACCTCAAGGGCAAGCCGTTCGAGTTCCAGCGCAAGGAGATCTGCGACGACGCGAACGACTTCGAGGCCGGGCTCGGAGTGCGGCCGGCGCTGTTCCGCCCGCCGTTCGGCAACTACGACGCGAACACGCTGCGCGCAGCCGCGGCGTGCGGGATGCGGGTCGCGGTGCTGTGGACGGCGGCGGTCAACGACGGGCACGTGCAGTTCCAGGTCGGCGACAAGCTGCGTCCCGGGGACATCGTGCTGATGCACTTCCGGAAGACGTTCGTCGAGGACTACAAGGCGTTCCTCGAGCAGGCGAAGAAGGACGGCGTCACGCCGGTGCCGCTGGCCGACTTCCTCGGCTGAGGCCGTCGGCTCGGGCGCGGGCACGGCAACCCTCGAGTGTCATGAAGGGACCCTTCAGGACATTTTTCGTCCTGAAGGGTCCCTTCATGACACTCCGCACGCAGCTGAGGCAGTGGCCCGGTCTCGGAACATCAGCTGGTCAGTGCTCGTGAGTGGCACGGCCGTTACTAAGGCTCAAGCCAAAGGTGGCGTTCTCCCCGCCTTCTGGATGTCCCGAACGACGCGTTCGAGACGTTCGACACGGCTTGCGCGGTGGTGTGGTGGGCGGGGGCCGGCGCAGAAGCACGAAAAGCCCGCCCGGCACGAGGCCGGGCGGGCGTCGCCGCGGGAACGTCTAGAGCACGACCGTCGGGGTCACGACGGTCCGGCGACACGACACGTCACCCAGGTGCACCAGGATCTGTGTGGTGCCACGGGGAATGTTGTCCAGCACGAACCGGCCGCCCTCGTCGGCGGTCGTGGACGTGGTGCCGTGCTCGGCCACGCGGACCTCGACGTCGTGCTGCCCCGCGGGCACCAGCCAGCCGTCGATCCGGTGGAGTTTGCCGATCTTGGTCAGGTTGATCATCACGGTCAGGTCGCTGACCGTGAAGGTGATCGTCCCGGTGCCGCTGCCACGCACGCCGGCGTAGGCGTCGAGCCGTTCCCAGCGCGCCACCTCGACGTCGAGGTTCTCCAGCGCGAGCGCGAACTGGACCCGCTGCACCAGATCATCCGGCGGCGGGTCGAGCTCGTCGAGGAAACGGCCGATGTCGGCCAGCAGGATCTCGTCGTCCGGAGAGGCCGTACCTCCCGGCGCCCCAACCACGTCGTTCATCGGCTTCCCCCTTCACTGGCGAGGAGATCGCGCATCTGGTCGAGGCAGCGCCCCCTGGTCGGTCCGACGCTGCCGCGCGGCATGCGCAGCGCCTCGGCCACGAGCTGGTACTCCGCACGTCCGGCGAGGACGGTGAGCCGGAGGAGCTCCTGGCAGCGATTGGGCAGCCGGACGAAGGCGCGCCAGACGCGTCGATCACGGTCGGCGCGGACGGCTTCGTCTTCGGGTGCCGGGTTCATGCTCGGCATGGATTCGGCCACCTCGTCGCTCAGCGGAACAGGCTGAGTACGGCGGCCGTAGGGGTGGGTCGCCTCCCGCCGGGTCGTGGTGATCAGCCACGCGGCGAGGGCCTTGGGGTCACGGAGTTTTTCCAACTGGCTGAAGAGGGCGAGCCAGACCGTCTGCACCACGTCTTCGGCGACAGTGCGGTCGAGGCCGTTGGCGCGGGCCACGTGCCAGACGAGCGGGGTCAGCTCGGCGACCAGACGGTCCATCGCCTGGCGGTCGCCGGCCCGGGCCGCGTGCATGCAGGCAGCATGAAGCTCGGCGCCGGTCAGGCCCTCCCAAGGAGGATCTACCTCTGCGGTTTGCACGTCGGTCACCGTATCTGCCCCACTTCGCAAGAGTCTTCGAACCCGCGCTGGCAGTATCGCGGGTCCTTCGGGGGGAAGGAGCGTGCAGGTGGATCTCGGATACATCGGTCACTTACTTGTTGTCGCCGGTCCGGACAGGTCTGGTGAGGAGGCACCGGCCGACGCGGGCGGTGTGGACCCGCGCCGACCGATACTCCCCTCCCTCATCGGGCCCGCTCCCCAACGGGCCCGGCCGGATGTCCCCTCCCCCGAGAGTCACCCGGCCGTCGGTGTCCGATAGCCCCCTCGGCTCTCGGACACCGGCCATGTCGCCTCGGGCGCTTGTCCCTTCGGCTGCTCCATAGGACGCAATGAGGAAACCGCCAGATACGTCGGTACGAGACTTTCTCGCGGAAATTCTTGATCTCACCCGGCCGGGGGACGATCTTCGACGCAACGCGATCGAGTGATCACCTGAGGTGCAGGAAGTACGCGTCCGCGAGCTCATCGGCCCACCGCGTGTAACCGCGCGGTCCCGGATGAAAACGATCCTCCGCGAACGTCGTGCCGTCCAGCAGAGTCGGCCGCATGGGCGCATGGAGGACGCGCGGGAGGCGGGACAGCTCGGCCGCCGCGGCGTCGAGGGCGGCCGACCGGGCGGCGAGGACGTCCCGAAGGGGACGCGGCAGCCCGGGAAAGCGCCCCATCGGCGGGACTCCGGCGAGCACGACGTCGACCTCGCCGAGCCGCCGTCGCAGCGCGACGACGAGGCCGAGCAGATCACGGCGGTAGCGCGTCGCGGTGTGCAGCTCGGTGGTGTCGTTGACGCCGAGCGCGACCAGGACGAGGTCGGCCGGGCGGACCAGCGGCACGAGATCGTCGCGGACCGTCCCGGCATTCGCCCCGGTCCGGCCCGCGACCTGCCACGAGACCGCACGCCCGTCGCGGGCGAGAGCTCGGGCGAGCTGTCCGGCAAGCGCCTCGTCGTGCGTCGCGGCGCCGACGCCGTCGGCCGTGGACTCGCCGAGCACGGCCAACCGGAACGGCTCACCGTGCCCGGCCACGGCACCTTCGACGGGACCGGCCGCACCCGGCAGCCGGGGAGTCATGCGCCGGACGTGCAGGGCCTGCGCGACCAGCACCGGCGCCACGGCCACCGCCCCCAGAACCCGCATCACCGGCACAAGACGAGCCTAGCCATGGGCGATCGACACGGACGCTCCGATCAGACCGCCCTCGGACACCGCCTTCAGCAGGAACCCGGCCGCGTCGGCGCGCGTGATCGAGAAGGCTCCCCGGACGTTGCCGTCGAGGCGTTCGGCGACCTCGCCGGTTCGCGGGCGGTTGGTCAGCATGGGCGGGCGCACGATCGTCCAGTCGAGGTCGGTCGCCATCACCAGGTCCTCCATCGCCAGCATGTCGGCGAAGCCGTGCCGCAGCCAGCGGCCGAGCAGCGGCTTCACCACGGTCCGGGTCACCACCCCGTCCCCGGTGGTGTGCATGCCACTCGCGCTGACGACCACCAGGCGCCGGACGTCGGCAGCCCGCAGCGCGGCGATCGCCGCACGGGCGCCGTCCTGGCAGACCGTGGTCGGTCCACGGTCCCGCGCACCCAGCGTCGAGACCAGCGCGTCGCGCCCGGTCGCCGCGCCGACCAGCGCTTCGTGGTCGTCCAGACCGGCGGTCACGACCTCGAGCCGGTCGTGGGCGGCGACCGCCAGCCGGGCGGGATCGCGCACCACCGCGGTGACGTGCCAGCCCTGGTCCAGGGCCTGCCGGACGAACTCGGTCCCGATCCCGCCGGTGGCGCCCAGCACGGTGACCTTCATGGTTGAACCTCCATGGTTAGTGAACACTCACCAGCTATAGTGAGTGTTCACTAACCGAGGTGTCCAGCGAGCGCTGAGAAACCGCTGAGGAGCGCGATGGGAAGCCGCGAAGAGATCGTCGCCGCGGCGGCGAAGGTGATGCGCGAGCAGGGCTACGCCCACGCGACGACGAAGGTCATCGCCCAGACCGCGGGTTACTCGGAAGCCATGCTCTACAAGCACTTCGCGGACAAGACAGACCTCTTCCTCAGCGTCCTCGGCGAGGAACTGCCCGCGCTCCGGACCACGATCGACTCGCTGACCGCGGACGCTGCTCTCGCCGACAACCTGGCCCGCCTCGCCGAGGTGGCGCTGGCGTTCTACGTCGAAAGCTTCCCGATGGCTGTCTCAGTGTTCTCGTCCCGGGAACTCCTGAACGCCCACCGACAGCGCCTCGGCGAGCAGCACGGACCGCGGCTCCCGCTCGAAGGGGTCGCCGGCTACCTCCGCACGGAAGCCCGCCTGGGTCGCATCGCCCCGGGCACCGACTGCGAGGCGACCGCGTCCCTGCTCGTCGGGGCCTGCTTCCAGCAGGCGTTCCTGTGGTCGTTCGAGGGCAAGGAGCCGAGCGCGGCCGAGCTCACAGAACAGGGCGGCCGCTTGGCGACCGCCCTGATGACCGACCTCGTTGCCTAGCCTTCGCCCTTCGCCAGCGCTTCCCGCTCCGCGTGCCAGCGCTCGTACATGGCGGTGAGCTCCTTGAGCATGAAGGCCAGGAAGTCCCGCATCTCGGCGAGCCGCTTGCCGGCGGGCGAATCGTCCCCGAGCGCCTCAATGCCCTCCTCGGCGGCGTCGCGCCACATGATGATGAAGCGATCCCGCTTCAGGAAGGTCGCGTACCAAAGATCGTCGAAAAGGCGGTAGTGGTCGCGGCGCTCGCCCGGTTCGCGCTCCTTGGCGACCAGGCCGACCTGCTCCAGGTACCGCACCGCGCCGGAAACGGCCGCCGGGCTCACCGACAGCTGCTCGGCGAGCTCGGCCGCGGTGAGCCGGCCGTCGTCGGTCGTCATCAGCGCGGCGAAAACCCTGGCGGACATGCGCTGCATGCCGATCTGCGAGAGCACCAGGCCCAGGCTTTCGACATAGCGGCGGACGGCGACCTCGTCCCGCTTCGTGTCAGGCGTCGTCATCGGGCCATCCTCTCCTACCCTCCCCCGCAAGATCACACGGTCCATACGTTTTCTTAACTTCACAACTTCATGAAATCACTGTAGCTTCTTTACTATGGAAAATGCCATCTCGATCTCCGGCCTGCACAAGTCGTTCGGCCGGACGCAGGCCCTCGACGGCCTCGATCTGCAGGTACCCGTTGGGGAGGTGCACGGCTTCCTCGGTCCCAACGGCGCGGGCAAGTCGACCACCGTCCGGGTCCTGCTCGGCCTGCTCCACGCGGACTCGGGGGACGTCCGGCTGCTCGGCGGCGACCCCTGGAAGGACGCGGCGAGCTTGCACCGGCGCCTGGCCTACGTGCCCGGCGACGTCAATCTCTGGCCCAATCTCTCCGGCGGCGAGGTCATCGACCTGCTCGGGCGGTTGCGCGGCGGCCTCGACCAGAAGCGCCGCACCGACCTCATCGAACGGTTCGACCTCGACCCGAAGAAGAAAGGCCGCACCTACTCGAAGGGCAACCGCCAGAAGGTCGCGATCGTCGCCGCGCTCGCGTCGCGGGTCGACCTGCTGATCCTGGACGAGCCGACGTCCGGGCTGGATCCCTTGATGGAGGCCACTTTCCAGTACGCCATCCAGGAGGAACGCGAGCAGGGCCGGACCGTGCTGCTGTCCAGCCACATCCTCGCGGAGGTCGAAGCCCTCTGCGACAAGGTCAGCATCATCCGCAACGGCCGCACCGTCGAGTCGGGCACGCTGGCGGACCTCCGCCACCTGACCCGGACGTCGATCACCGCCGAGCTCGCCGGACCGCCCAACGGCCTGGCCAACCTGGCGAACATCCACGACCTCAAGGTCGAGGGCAACCGCGTCCGGTTCGACGTCGAGACGCGCTCGCTGGACGACGCGCTGCGCCGGCTGACCCAGGTCGGCGTACGCAGCCTGGTCAGCCAGCCGCCGACACTGGAGGAGCTCTTCCTCCGCCACTACACCACCGAGGCGAGCGCGAAATGACCGCGACGCTCACCCGCCCGGCCCACGCCGCCGCACCGGCGAACGAGCTGGCCGGGACCTGGCACCTGATCCGGCTCGCGCTGCGCCGGGACCGGGTGATCCTGCCGATCTGGATCGTGCTGCTCAGCATCCTCCCGGCCAGCACCGTCAGCGCGTACGACCAGTACTACCCGACGGCGGCGGCCAAGGCCGCGCTCTCCGCGGGCGCGGCCGCCAACCCGTCCTTCGCCGTGCTCTACGGACCGGCGTTCGACCTGACCACGGCCGGTGGATTCGTCGCCTGGCGCCTGGCCGGGTTCACCGCGCTGCTGATCGGCCTGATGGCGGTCTTCACGGTCACCCGCCACACCCGCGCCGAGGAGGACACCGGCCGCGCCGAACTGCTCGGCTCCGGCGTCGTCGGCCGGTACGCGGCGCTGACCGCGGCGGTCACCGTCGCCGCGGGCGCGAGCGTGCTGATCGGCCTGATCCAGGCCGCGAGCATGAGCGCGACCCTGCCGAAGTCCGGGGCATGGGTGCTCGGCGGCTCGATCGCCTTGGCGGGCCTGGTGTTCACCGCCGTCGCGGCCGTCGCGGTCCAGCTGGCCGAGTACTCGCGCACCGCCAACGGCATCGGGACCGCCGTCGTCGGGGTGGCCTTCCTGCTGCGCGCGGCCGGAGACTCCACTGTGGACGTTCGCTGGCTGTCGTGGCTGTCCCCGATCGGCTGGGTACAGCAGGCACGGCCGTTCGCCGGGGACCGCTGGTGGGTGCTGCTGCTCCCGGTCGCCGCGGCGCTGGTGATCGGCGCCGCCGGCTACGTCCTGCTGCCCCGCCGGGACATCGGCGTCGGCTTCATCCCGCCGCGCCCCGGCCCCGCCGAGGCCGCGCAGAGCCTGCGTACTCCGTTCGCGCTGGCTTGGCGGCTGCACCGCGGGCCGCTCTTCGGCTGGGCGGTCGGCATCGCGGTGTGCGGGGCGGTTTTCGGCTCCATCGCGAGTGGGGTCGGCGGCCTGGTCGGCTCGAGCCCGCAGATGCTCGAGGCGGTCGAGCGGCTCGGCGGCACGAAGGGCCTGACCCAGGCGTTCCTCGCCGCGATGGCCGGGTTCTTCACAATGGTCGCGTCGTTCTACGGGATCCAGGCGGCGCTGCGGCTGCGGAGCGAGGAAACCGCGGTCCGGGTGGAACCGCTCCTGGGCACCAGCGTCGGACGGCTCCGGCTGGCGGCGAGCCACCTCGTGTTCGCCTTCCTCGGGACGGCCGGGCTGCTGCTGGTCGGCGCCGTGCTGCTGGGCCTGGCGAACGGGCTGCGTGCGGGTGATGTCGGCGGCAACATCGCCGACATGCTCGCCGGCATGCTGGTGCAGTTGCCCGCCGCGTGGGTGGTCATCGCGCTCGCCGTGACGATCTTCGGCCTGCTGCCGAAGTATTCGAGCGCGGCCTGGGCGGTCGGCAGCCTCGCGTTGCTGATCAGCATGTTCGGGCCGATCGTGAGCGCGCCGCAGGCGGTGCTGGACGTGTCGCCGTACCAGCACCCGCCGAAGCTGCCGGGCCAGGAGTTCACCGCGACGCCGCTGGTGTGGCTGATGGTGGTCGCCGTCGTCGCCCTCGGCGCGGGCCTGTTCGGCTGGCGGCAGCGGGACGTCGGATAACGGCGAGGCAGGATGGCCGTGAATGGCACATTGAGGGTCGTAAAGACCCTCAATGTGCCATTCACGGACTTATCGCTGGCGCGCGAGGAGCTTGTGATCGGCCGCGACCACGAGTTGGAGCTGCGGACCGGTCGACCCGCACCCTGGAGCGACCGGTTGGGGGAAGGACGGCGTGACTTCGATGCGGTGGGGCTTGCCGTCATCGAAGACGACGGTCACCCGGACCGGCTGATCGGGAAGTCCCGGGATATCCGCGAACCCGTAGAGCCCACCGGTCGAAGTCATCTGGGCCGAGCAGGCCCCACCAGGTACGCAGGTCTTCTGGGCGGCCGCGGTGGCCGGCTGGAGATCCACCTTGCGTGTCACGCACTGGCCGTTCCAGCAGGCCTCGAGGTTCGCCACCGAGATCCCCGCGACCGACTCGGGCGGAATGTCGAGGCTGATCCCGACCAGGGAGCCGATCGCCGGGCACACCGTCGTGGGCGGGGCTCCGGCCGACTGACCACAGCCCACCGCGAAAACCAGGACCGACGCCAATCCGACAACCCATCGCATACCCGGACAGACGGCACGACCCGGCCGCCTGGTTGCACCGCGCTTCAGAACCGCCAGGCACGCGGATCCGTGGAGCCGCCTCGGGTGGTGGTCGTGGCAGAGGTCGGCGTGGACGTCTCCGTGGGGGAAACGGTCACCTCGACATACGAGGTCGAGGTCAGGGGCGGCGAAGTCAGCCGCTGGGTCACCGTCGGCGGCGCGGGCGGGGCACCCGTGACCGTCACCGTCACGGGCTGAGCCTCGGTCGCGACGACGGGCGCGGTTCCGGTGAACTCGTTCGGCCGGTGCGGGGTACGGCCCGCGACGAGAACGGCGGCGACCAGCAGTCCCGTGGTGAATCCCGCGAGACCGATAACGCCCACCGATCCCCAGGTAGGAGTTCGACCGGACATCCGGGCACCCCCTCGCCACACGTAGCGCAGGTACAGGATCTTACTCGCGTTGATCTTCGTTCGCGTTACAGAGAGTCCGACTTGAGTGGAACACACTCAAGTTTCTTGCCACCATGGAGATCATGACTGCTCAGGGGGCGCAGCACCGCGCGGGCGTGCTGCGGAAAGCAGATTTCCGGCGGCTGTGGCTCGCCGACGCGCTGAGCCAGGTCGGCAGCCGGATCGACGTACTCGCCCTGCCGCTCCTGGCCGCGACCACGCTCGGCGGGTCGGTCTTCCAGGTCTCGTTGCTGCGCACGCTCGAGACGCTGCCGTACCTGGTGCTCGGACTGCAGGTCGGCGCCTGGTGCGACCGGATGCGGCACCGGCCGATCCTGATCGCCGCCGATCTGGGCCGGGCGGGGCTGATCGGGTCGATCCCGATCGCCGCCTGGTCCGGGGTGCTCGGCCTCGGCCAGGTGTTCGCCGTGGTGCTCGGGCTCGGCGCCCTGGGCGTCTTCTTCGACATCGCCCACCCGACCTATGTCCCTTACCTGGTGGCGAAAGCGGACCTGCCGGAGGCCAACGCCCGGCTGCAGACCAACAGGTCGACGGCGGCCGTCGCGGGGCCCGGCCTGGCCGGGCTGATCATCACGGCGGTGGGCATCAGCGGGGCGATGCTCGTCGACGCGCTGAGCTACCTGTGGTCGGCGTGGTGGCTGCGGCGCATCGAGGCACCCGATGTCCGGCCCGAACCACCCTCGAAGCGTCACCTCGGCCGGGAAATCGGCGAAGGACTGCGCGTCGTGATGAAGGACGGGATCCTCCGGGCGATCGGCCTGTACTACGCGCTGACGAGTGTGTTCCAGTCGATCCAGCTCGCCGTGGTGATCGTGTTCCTGACTCGCGATCTCGGACTTTCGCCGCTGGCCATCGGCTTGATGAGCACGGCGGGCCTGACGGGCGCGCTCACCGCCGGGTTCACCGCGCGCAGGGTCGGCGAGCGGATCGGGCACGCGCGAGCACTGTGGGGAGCCGCGGTGCTCTTCGGCCTCGCGTTCCAGCTCTACCCGTTCACCGACCGCGGCTGGGGCATCGCCTGGTACGTCGCCGCCGGGTTCGGCTCGAGCTACAGCGTGATCATGTTCAGCG
>Ga0307507_10013136_pt1 | contig 10110 bp, 3 predicted proteins | sample 7_EM_MG_FD_207223 | JGI IMG/M metagenome (GOLD analysis project Ga0307507, IMG submission 207223) | Populus trichocarpa ectomycorrhiza microbial communities from riparian zone in the Pacific Northwest, United States - 7_EM | ecosystem: Host-associated > Plants > Roots > Unclassified | place... | reverse complement strand
TTTATTATATAACTTTAATAGGAGCTAGAGAGTATATATAAAAGTCCAAATTTAAATTATTAAAATTTATTATTAAGTGGTTGTTAAGATATTAAAGTGTGATTTTTCCATTTTTTGGTGTGTTTTTAAAGTGATCAGCTCACCCGTTTAACCAGCTCACCCGTGAAATACGTTAATTAATTAGTTAATTTATTATTAATGTCCTTATAACTAATAATCTTTAAAATTTTCTATTTGTCTTCTTTTTATTCTCTATATATATCTACTTTATAAACTAGTAGCTTAATATTTCTATAACATATTCCACTATTAAGCGCATTATATTACCAGGCGTATTACTTTAGGGAACACCAAAAAGCCTAAATTTTAATATCAAATATCTTAACCACTACTTAATAATATTTTTTAAAAATTTAAATATAAGCTCTAATATGTCTATTCTAGTACCTATTATAATATAAAATTATATAATTTAGTAGTTGTTGAGATATTTAGAAATATCTCTATTTTTAACCCCTAAACTCTATATTATATTAACTATTAAGTTATATACCCTAATATATATATAAAAGCTTATATTTAAATTTTTAGAAAATATTATTAAGTAGTGGTTGAAATATTTAATATTAAAATTTAGGCTTTTTAGTGTGCCCTAAAGTAATACGCCTAGTAGTGTAATGCGCTTGGTAGTGGAGCACGTTATAGAAATATTAAGCTACTAGTTTATAAAGTAGATATATATAAAGGATAAGAAGAAGATAAATAGAAAATTTTAAAGATTATTAGTTATAAGGATATTAATGTCGGTATACATGCTTTAATCAACGGGCATGAATATCACTGTATGATACGTATGCGTTGTTAATTGTTAGATAATTGATTGTTTAGAAGTAAGGGGTTGCTCTAAGGTCAGGTTAACTAGCCTCGCTTCGCGGTCTCGTGACCACGTCACATGACTAACATTCCAACACTGAAGCAACTCTAAAAAGAAGGCTAATCTATATTCCAAAGCTAAGTTTACTTCTAGACTTATTCGCAGCGTATATGTAATAGCTAGAGATCTAATTAATACGCAATAGCTTCCACGCTCCTTTTATAGGTCCGTAATTGCAAGAAGAATTGTTAGGGGTAGCAGGTTAATATATTGCGAGGGCCGCTAAGGCGCTAGTGGTAAGCAAGCCAATAGCGATTTTCTATCCTGGGGATAGAAAATCCTAATTGGCTGGTTGAATTTAGGGTCTATATTATTATAATTAGTTACCTGACGCTAAGCTAAATCTAAGTTCGTTTGTTTAACCCATCCTATAACTTATAGGTCAATTCGGTTCGTATTAATAAGCCGTTAAAGAGCCGCGCAGGGCTTTCCCTTTGTTATGGCGTCAGTAGGGTTGGCCTCTTTGTTAATCCATTTCACCTCCGTAATCTGTCTCCGTTTGTAGGCTTGCTGGAGGCACATTACGTTAATTATTAGGCGCTTTTCTTAGGTGGTTCCGAGTTGTACTAAATAGTTATATAAGGACTTGGAATTAGTGCAAAGCATAAGTGGGAGGTTAATTTGTAGGATCTTGTCTACTGTAGATTTAATCGCAACGCCGATATTAAAGCTGTGGGCTGTACCGTAGAGTTTAGAAGCTAGTACGCTCTAAGTAACTCTTTTGCACTTAACTAAGCTCTAATAGACAATATTGGCCTTCTTTGTAGCATTAGCTAGTACGATAATGTAGCTAATCTGCGAAGAGAGGTCCTTATTGTTAGTAAATAACGCGTCCGTAAACACCAGGAGCTATAGGGTTTTAATATCTAACTTGACGAACTTAAGGCCTCTATTGGCGTTCTTAATTTGCCAGTTTAGACGCTTGTTTAACTGTTTTACGTCTTCCTTATTAGGGTTAATTACCTAGGCGGTAAAGGATAAATTAAATAAGGCTTCTGGCTAATAAACTAAAGCGATATATACACCTCTAGCGCGTTAAGCGATGTACTAGTCCTTTAGAGTTAAGGTTCTTATGGCTCCTCTTAATCCTATACTTATGGCAAGCTTGGTGCTAATTATACTAAGGTTTATGCATTGTCGTTCCTAAGTAAGCGTAATGCTTTTATTAGTTAGTAGCTGAATAACTCCACTATTAAACTTAATAGGCGTATTAACGGTAAGTTATTCCCGTTCTTTAGCTATAAACTTGGCCTTATGCAGCTCGTTTTGCTCTGCGTTTATAAAGGTCTTATCTACCAGGAATAGAGTATTGTCGGTTTATAGGCCTATAATGCCGAAGGGTTTGTTGCTCTATAGAAGACAGGGGTTGTATATAGACTGGTCCATATATAACTGTTAGATGTGATGTAAGTGATATATCTTAAACTAGTAGTTACTGGCTTCCGGTACTCCATAGAGTGGTTTTATAACCTTTAAAACAGAGGCCTTGTTAATCCCAAGTTGCTTAATTAGCTTATACGGAGGTCGTACGTAGAATTCTTAATTTAGTGTGGTGGTTGATTGTATATAGGCCTGTAAAATGTCTTGGAGGTAAAGTTATGCCTGTGGAAGCTTTATGGCGGCAATATAGAGAATTAGTCATTAGCTGACTTGTTAAATAGTTGGTAGTTAGGTAAGAACCAGTTCCTTTTCTAAGTTATTATAAGCTTGTATAACTAGTTGAGATTTCTTAAAAGCCTTGTTAGTTCCCTTGTTCTTAATCTCGTTAATAAATCGCGAATTAAAGAGTTGTACGCCTTATAGTATGTCTATAAGTCTTACAATCTTAAAAACTCCCTTCTTAAGTAGACTAGTAAGCTCCTTCTATTAGGAGGCGCTAAATTAAGTACTAAATTGACTGTCATCCTATAGGTAGATGGTGATGTTAGCCATAGCCATAAGTAGAGGGTATTTGCGAGGGCGTTCTCTACCTTGTTTTGGGGGTTATTGCTAAGCTTTAGTAGGTCTCTCTAAGACAGTCTTAGGAAGGGCTGACCTAAATAGAGGTTTAGGTAGTGATTCTGGTCTAATAATTTGCTCCTGCGATTTAGTTGCTTAAAGGTAGGGTTTTACAACCGTAGATTAGAAGGCTGTAGGTCCGCTAGACAGTTTAACAGTACATATTTTACCCTTAATGGTAAATAAGGTAAATGGCCTGTCCTAATAGCCGCTTTAGCTAGTGTTTCCTTCTCTCTAGACTAAAATAGGTAAATTTGGTGGGAGATTATAAATTATATTAGCATTGGGTCCGTTTCGCATATTTAGCGCGTTGGCGATCTGTCGTTTAGCTCGTAGCTTCTGTATCTCTGCCATAGCCTTTTTAATTGCGGCAGCGCGTTGTATAACTGTGGGGGATAGTGCATCGGATTTAACCATTCGGGGGTAGGCTTTAAAGACTAGAAGTATAGGAACTAGTCCTCTAGGGCTAGCTAAATCGTTAATTACTTTAAACGCTATTTAGAGTCCTATCTCCTTATTAATTTTAGGAATTTTAGTTATAATAATCTAATAGGCTCGGCGTAATAGACTATAGTAGCGCTCTACCATTCTAATAGAGTTATGTGCTTTGATTAGTACTCCCTTTATACTAATTCCTATAATAGTGGCGTATTGCTTAAATTCCTTACTAATGAAGTTCTTTCTGGCGTTATAGGTAATTAGGTCTAGTGGCCCTAAGTAGGTATTAATCTAGCATATCTATAGAACGTCCTATATATGTTTAGTGCTAATGTCTTATAGCCATCTGCCGGCTTGGAATTGCGTTCCTTTATTAATAATATATAAGAGGGGTGATCCGCTGATGTATATAATATTAACGATAATATTATAGTTAAAATTAATATTGTTTTATAGGGTGAAGCGGAATCTGCCTAGTAATTTGCTAAACTTCTAATAGTGGTAGCAGAACTTGGTTAGTTGCTTAATAGCTATTCTGTCCGTTTTATGGCCAGTATGGTAGAGTAGTTTTTGCAATTTCTTAACTAAGGGATGTCTAAATTGACGATATAGGCGCTGTAGCTCTATATCTGTTAAGTAGCAGGGGTTCGCGTTAAAGGATTCAGATAGATATAACTGTAGTAATATACTCTATAAGAGAAACGGGTAGCCAAACCGTCGCACTACTAGTACTTTTTTGGTGTGAGTAATAATAACGTTTCTAAGGTTGTTATAGTAGATTTAGAGTCTGTTTATATCCGCTAAGTAGAGTAAGAAGGGGGTATCTATATAGACAATATAAAACTGTATCTTGCCTATAGGGGTGATAACATCCGTAGTTCTAATAGAGGTAGCGATTCTAATGCTAAACTGCACGTTAACTTGTCCTTTGGTTAAAGTATTAAGTCTTATAGATTAGTTCGCGTTCTATAGTGCCTAGAATTGTCCGTAACTAGCCATAGACTTCTTTAACGTACTAGTATCAATTATAATTCCTATAAATACCGTAGAAGTATAGCGTAAAGCGGTAGTTATTGTGTTATAGTTAAACAGGTTAGTTTCCGTAGTAGGTTCCGTAGAGATTGTAGTAAGTAAGTAAGCGTAAGCCTTGTTGGCTAGTTTTATACTTGTAGAGGTTGCTTCATCTATAGTAAGAGTCCCAAATGATATAAGGTAGTAGCCGTTAGGGTCTTCTAATTCTTCCTTACTGTTGTTGTTATTAGTGTTTTTATTAGTGTCTGTATTTAGCACAAGAGCTTTAAAAGTCTTATTATACTTATTATTGTCGTCTCCTTTACAGTAGATAGTGTATTGTCTGAAGCGTTCTTTAAAGTTACCGTTGCGGCCCTTGTTATTGTTAAAACGTCTTTTATACTTATCTCTAGAACGGTTCCGCTCCTCCTCTATATATTTCCATGAGCGGCAGCTCTCCTTTTAGCAAACATAGCACTTGGCCTTTAGGGATCTGACGGTGTTTTGTCTATAGGAGCGGGTTTGGTTACAGTTATTACGGATATTACGGCGGTATGTGTAATCCGTAAAGTAGGTTTCTTAAGACGGTCTTATTAAGGCCTGGGAAGGGTGTTCCTTCTTCTATATAACTATAGAAGATTGCAACTTGCTAATTAACTGGGAGAGGTCTTTAGAAGGGTTGGAAATAGCAATACGGCATACTGGTACTCCTTGGCAAGCGGTGACTAGCTTATTTATAAGGAAGAGGTCTGTACAAAACTCTAGGTATAATCTATAGTAATGTTTTAAGAGCTTATTAAGGAGTAGTTGGAAACTCTAATAGATTTGCTTATTAGGGTTCTCGTTAATAATTCCTTAGAAGTTGGTAGCGTTCTATTTAGTAAGGTTTCTCTAATAGTACTCTAGTCCTTTAAAGAAGTAACGCATGTGGTTATATGCCTTAGTAAATAATCTAGTTAAAAGGCTGCTATTATAGTAGTAATCCTAAGCAAGTCCCTTTAGCATGGTTGGGAGTGCGGTTATATAGCCTTTAGGAGGTAGACTAGCTCTCTTGCAGATATTATAGAAGATAGTTAACTTAAAGTCAAAGCTATTATTTACTCTATCGTACTTCTGGTCGTCTGTATAGATCTTAGCAATAGTGGCTGCCTCTTTGCTATACATAGGCAGGTGCATAGCAGGGTCGGTATTGGCAGTACTAGGGTGAAGATACTGGGCAGGAGGGGGACCAGGTGGGGTAGAAGCGGTTACTAGAGAAAGGGTAGAGGCAGTTACTATAGGCGATAATTGCTGATTCTGCATCTATAGGAGTTGAGTAAGGAGAGTAAGTAGTTAATCTTGGGTAGAGGTAGGTGCAGCTTGCTATTGGGTAGCAGTTGGTGCAGTTTGCTGGGGTATAGATGCAACAGCTGGTTGGGGTGTTATAGGGGTAGGTATTTGCGTTCCAGGTATTGTGGCTGTAGCTATAGGCTAGATTGCAGGCGTTGGAGGTAGTGGAGGTAGTTAATAGCTTACAGGCGTCGGTACCGTATGGGAAGGTAGTGGGCTATGGGGGGGGGTTGTAGGAGCTAAAGAGGCTATAACTAATGGGGGTATAGCTTGATTCGATATTAGAGCTATTTGTGTTAAGTTAAGCCATTCTCATAGCGCCACTATAATTATAGGGCTGACTGCCTTAAGAGCTTCTGTAATTTCCTTATCTGTCCATTTGTAAGGTTCTTCCTCTTAGAGGAGGTCGAATAGTGCTTCTAAGATTAAATATCTGCTATTGTGCTTTCCCACATACACTCCTCTCTTAAGTAGATGAGTGCGTAACTTTGCTCTTATGTTAATTCGCATGCGTCTGAAATCTTTGGTAGTAAAGCCTTCAAATTCCTCCTTAAATACTGTCTATAATGTATAGTCTATGAAGTTCTCCTATGTGTGTATATAGACCTTTGTTGCTATATAGTCTCCTAGCTCATCTTTGGAAGCTGTAGCAGCAGTAATTCTATTATTATGCTTTAATATCTTCTTATACCACTCCATTGTAGTTGTAGGTTGAGTATCCGTAAGGTTTAAGTGGAGGTTTAAAGGTAAGGAGGTTTAAGGTTTAAGATTTAAGGTTTAGGGTGTTCTCTACAGCCTTAGGGCCTATAGAGTGTCCTTAGTCTAGGAGTTTAAGGGTTAAGGCTTGAACAGAGGTCAAGGTTGAGGTTAAGGTCAAGGGTTAAGGTCAAGGTCGAGGGTAAGGTCGAGGGTAAGGGTGTAGTTAAGGTTAAGGTTTGTGTGTACGTTCTCTACAGCCATCAGACCTATAAAGTGTTCTTAGCAAGGCTGCTATTCTCTTAGCAATCTGCTGTATTAGCTGTAAGGCCAATACACGCTCTTAAGCTTAAGTAGAAGTCGTAGTCTTCTCCTTTAATAAAACAGACAAGAACTAGGTGATCGGTAAACTATTTCCAGTACTACTCCTCAAGCGCTAGCTATTGCGTATTTCCTAATCTATACGTCTACTAATTAGTGTCGGTATATATGCTTTAATCAACGGGCACGAATATCACTGTATAATACGTATGTGTTGTTAATTGTTGGATGATTAATTGTTTAGAAGTAAGGGGTTGCTCTAAGGTCAGGTTAACTAGCCTTGCTTCGCGGTCTCGTGACTACGTCACATGACTAACATTCCGACAATTAATAACGAAATATAGTATAAGGTTAAATAGATAGGCTATAACAAGACTACCTAGAAGCTACTAAATAACCTAAAAACGCTATAAAAAAGGTATAGGAGTATTAAAAAAATTAGATTAAGTGGCATTAATAAAGAAGGATTATTAAAAAAATAAGTTATTTAAGAAGGACTTAAAAGGAGCAACTACTGTATTACTTAGAGTTGTTTCTATCCCTATTAAGAACAGATATTATCTCTATAATAAATACCTATTTATAATTATTTAGTAACTATATAAAAGTCGCCTTTTAAAAGGTATATCCTATAGTGATTTAGTTTATATATACACTTAATATAACTTTAAATTTATTTATATTTTCGGTATTTTCCACTTATATATTAACTAACCTTTATGCTTTCTATTAACTCGGTAAATAAATTTTTTATTTAAAATAGCTAATTACCTATATTTTACTATAGGACTTAGTATCGCCATTTTAATTAAAGATTTTGATTACTATTCTTTTATAATTATATATATAAGGGAATAAATCTTTATAAATCCTATTTAAGTACCCAATTAATAATCAAGGCCTCCTGTGTAGGAGTTAACTGCGATTTATATTAGTGTATAAATTGCCCTAGTAGCGTATTACTTAATTAATTGCTTAAAATTAACAAAGGGACATTATATGTAAGCACAGCTTTTCGCGCAGACTTATAAACACCAGATTTGGTATCTATAACGGCTGTTTATAAGTTCTGCTTATTTTAGTCTATATTGAACGATTTGTTGTGGAAAAAATAAGTTAATACATTAGTGGTTTGATTTTGGTTAGGTGGCCGAGTTCTAGGGGTCCGAGCTTACCGGGTATAGAAAATCCCAATTAGTCTATTTAACGATTAAAACCGGTAAAAACTCTATAGCGCTACCTAATATAAATATATAATATATAATAATAATTCATTGCTTAATATCCAATTCAGATCCCTATTGGGCCCACGTGGACTACTCCTTATTTACATATAGGGAGAAAACTCTATTTAAGAAAATAAGAAAACCCCATAATCCATCTCCCCGCCTTTTAGGACTCGCCTATAAGGCGCCTATAAGTCACCTATAGTGCTCTACTACCTTACTTTTTGACCTCCTTGGGAACCACTACTGCTGTAATAAGCCTACGGACGCGCTAGTATCGCAAACTTAACTCTACTACTATAGAGTCATTAGGGGGCGCCTAATACTCGCCCTCTTACCTTCTATTACTATTTCCTTTGCAACCCGGAACTGGTCTAGTATACTTTGGTTAATAAGCCACTGGGTAACCGCCTTAAGACCTTTTTATATTAAGAGTAGTGTATTATAGTTCTCTATGCCAGCTACTAAGAGCATTGCTTCTTAGTTGGTGCGTAAGGGGCATAACAGTATTATATGTTTTGGTGTCTGTCTTAACCAACTATATTCGCATTTTAGGCTACCTACTAGGACACCTACCTAGTAGAGCCAGTCTTTTAGTCCTATTATTCCTATTCTTAAGAGTGTTGCTATTATATTTTCTGCCTTTATTAGGCCTTCTTGGAGCCCTTAAGTGTTTACCCCCCATGGCGTTAACTATACTATGGCTTAGGTTCCTCTTGCCTAAGATAGCCTCTGTACCTTTAACTCCTATACACCTCTCCAGCGTTGGTCCAACCAGTATTATATTACGGTAGATAGTTTCCCGGCGTTCTTTTATGCTCTACTTTAGCTCCTTTCTTTCTCTTACTATTGTCTTTACTAACCTCTTACGCGTCTCCCTTCCTCCTCTATATGGGCCTGGGCCCTAAAGTAGTACCATTTTTCTTCTGCTTTCTTTACCTGTTTCTCTAATATATCTTCCCTACTTTGGGGTTGTTGGTTTGTTCTCCTATAGGGGGCCTTAGGGTCCCTCTATAGTTTATTTAGGCGTGTCTTAATATACTTTATAACATTAGAGTTGCGTTCATTTTACGCCCTTTACATTGCAGCGGCTTTAATATGTAGTTGTAGGGGGGGAATATTAGCTTCCTTCTTAAGCAGTACTGTGGCCGTTCGCTTATACCCTCCTATTATACTCTAGAGGCAGGCTATTTGGACCTTTTAGAGTGGTTTAAGAAGTAATTTAGGGGGGCTTTTCTTAGTTTCTCTAATGGCCCAAATACTGGACCTATACGTTATGGTTAGCCGGACAACTGCTATATATAGTAGGCGTGACCTCTGGAAGCATAGTCCCTATATAGAATTAATAATCCTAGATAATACAATATACTATACTTGGCCCTTACGGGCCGCTTACGCCATATATACGCTCCACTAGAGCTTGCTATCTACCTATACTCCTAATACCCTTAGGCCCTAAACAGGTTAACCCCTAAAGCCTTAAATGTGAATTAAATGCTAAAAATCTGCAGATTGGTTACATTTTCTTATAAAATGGATTAGCTGGTATTTATTTGGTGAGAATTAAACTCCATATTATCTTGCCCATTCTATATAGGTGTTATAGGCTTTCTCTAGTGTTCTGCAATTCTCTGCGGCTATTGGCCCGTATGTAATTAGGTTTTGTATTGTCGACAAAGCCTATTCCCTAAGTCGCCCCTTCCTTAAAGGAGTCAAGCAGGTTGCTTACAAAGAAAAGGATGAGTATAGGCGAGAGGGGTAATCCTTGTGGTATTCCTATTGCAACTGCAATAGGGGGGCTCTGGTATCCGCTAAAGACTAGTAATATTTCTTTCTGGCCTATAAACCCTTAAACAAATTGTACAATCCATTTTAGGAAGCCCTTTGCCCTAAGGATGTATAGGAGGCGCTCGTGGGCAGGTAGTTATATAGTAGAGTTTAACATGCCTACTTATCTAGGCCTCTACCCCAGTTTTCTAGTATTTAGTCCCAGTTACCTAGGCCTAAAGGCCTAGGGGGCTTTCCATAAGCAGTTGGCTGCCACTACTAATTAATAGGGGGTTTTACCATTCTTTTAGATATCTTATAATGGGGTTAACCCAAGTACTAGACCGCCCCCTAGCGGTCTATATAAGAATCTCCTCCCAGAGTTGGTAT
>Ga0307507_10013135_pt1 | contig 10111 bp, 2 predicted proteins | sample 7_EM_MG_FD_207223 | JGI IMG/M metagenome (GOLD analysis project Ga0307507, IMG submission 207223) | Populus trichocarpa ectomycorrhiza microbial communities from riparian zone in the Pacific Northwest, United States - 7_EM | ecosystem: Host-associated > Plants > Roots > Unclassified | place... | reverse complement strand
GGTCGTCGGCAGGCCATTTTGAGGGAGTTGGTTCGTGAATAGTTCCTAAGAGGCCGTCTGCAATTGACTTCCTTGCCTCCTTCCGTACGTATACTCTATTTTCACGGAGGTAATCCCTGATCTTCTTTAATCGATCCTTGCTAAGGTTATCAAGTATATCCCTTATAAACGACTTAAAATCGTTAATAAAGCTCTCCTATAGGTCAAATCCCTTCCATCCATTCTCCTTGTATATCGATAATCGCCAATTAACGAATGCTTTGACTTCCTTAATATCGGTTGCGGTTGCGTTAATTCCAGTCTTCTATTTTTCAGTATCTATTGCGGAGGTAGCCATCTTTTGGTTCCGCAGTTAATTTAATAGTTGGACTAGAAGCGTGAAAACGACCACAAACTAATCGTTCTAAAGGCGTGATGGACGTAGGTTAGAAGCGCGAGTAACCTTATAAACTGGCCTTTAGGCTTAGCAAGCAATACCTTAATTCTTAGCCTTTAACGAGAGGTCTAGAGAATCAGATAGTGCCTCTCTTTGTTATACCTTGCTGATCTGTGCGGCACTGATCAGTGTTGGAATCACGGTGGGGGGGGGGGTTTTGGTTTTAATCAATTCCTTTTCTTCTTCTACTTCTATAGGTGGAATTTGATGGATCTCCTGAGCTCGCTTAGCTCACGTGGTCAACCCAATTGGTTACAAGCAACTGTGTCTACTATATTACAGAACCTTATTTAGACAATTATATTATAAGCCCGCGTCTTATAAGTATTTAAGGACTATTCTAATATATTTCTAATATTTAGAAAGCAAGGATAAGTAAATTAAGATATTATTAATATATACAGTAATAAATATATTAAGGAATTTATAAAGCGTATTATTAATATATTACTAAAATATACTAGGACCGTTCTTTATACTAAATAGCATTACTAAGTATTTAAAGAGTCCCCATTATATACGGAAAGCTATATACTTTTTATCTCTTTTATATATACAGATTTTATTAAACTATATTAAGCTTTATAAAGTACTATACCTTTACTAAATAGTTAAGCGTCTCTTAAATTAAAGGAATTGGGTATTGGTTTTAAATTATAATTATATTTAGAGAATAACCATAGGGAGCTCTTGCTGCACCTACCCTAAAAGACCAAAACTAACTAAAAGATCCCTAAAAAACACCTAGAGAATCACCCTAAGATGCATGCATTGTAGGGGAGGCATATGTTAAACAATAGTGGTTTGCACTTGCGTGTGACCGCTAGAACTACGCCTAGCAATAGCCCTCCATAATAAAGACGGGCGAATACTATACTATAAAGCGGAAATACCTTTATTAAGAAGGCATCTAATAAAATATAAAGCCTATTAAACGCGTCTAGTATCCAGAATTATAGGGAAGTAACTATTAGCTATAACAAACTAATATAGCTAGCAGAATAGCTCCGCCAGTCTAGTAAACCTTAGGCGCCCCTTTAATAAACCCTTAATTAAATCCTCTAACGGCTAAATAAAATTAAAAATAAATAAACCCCTTTTTTTACCGGTAAACCGCACCTAGGCCGCTGTAGCTGCGCTTCTATAGTATAGGGAACCTACCCCCCTTAAGATAATAACCAGGTATATAATTATAATATAACTAAATATAGAAAAAGCAGAGGGGCTAAGGGGATAGTTAAAAATAGAAGTCTTTATAAAAATTTATAAAAAGGTTTATAATACTATTATAGTCTAACACCTTAGGAGCGGAGATATTAGAGTTACCCTAAAGGACTAATAGTTAAAGGAATAAGCTATAAGGGTAAGGGATAGGCTAGGAGAATGTATTGGCATAAAATTACTCTGCGAGGATTACCCAGTTAAAGTTTTAGCAGTTTCTATAAGCCTTAGGGTAAAAAAGGGACGCTAGGCAGACAATATAGCAATTATATAGAAGATAGTAAGATAAACAGAACGCCTTATACTAGGACTTAAAGTTACCTAAATCTAATAGCTTTAATAGGAAAATGCAAACTAAGTAAATAATAAAAATAATAAAAGGATATAAGGGTCGCTAGAGACTTACTAAGGAGACGCTAGTTAAACGCATAGCTCCCTTATTATTAGCATACTTATACTAGGAATGCAAAAACTCCTTATCCAAAAAGGAATAATTATAAATGGCCTTATATATAATATAAGGCTCTATAACTATAGACTACGCCTAGAATAATACTATCGCTATATATAATAGGGACATACCTGATCCATATACGCAGTACAGGTGTGCTGCGGCTACTATATAGGCCTCTATAATATAAAATACTGCTTAAATTAAGACTAAATAAAATGCGTAAACTGCCACTAAAGTATATATAAGGCGTAGGAGAGAGAAGACTGTATTAAATATAGAAGATGGAAGGTAAGGGCTTAATAGCTACGGGAATAACTGCACGCTAGGTTATATAAATGGAAATAATAGGCGATAAGCTAAGGGGATATAGGTGCCTTTCTAGCGTTTCCTACTTTTAATACTAGGGGGCTAGGCCAGCTATCCCAAGCCTTAATAGGCTAGAAGTGACGCCGCGTAATATTACCAGACTAAATAGGGATATAAGGGTTATAGGGGATATAAGGGAGAGGACGCCCTATAGGAAGGCCCCTATAGACAGCTATAGCAAGCTTAAGACTAGGACAATTAAGAATTAGATTTAACGCGGTAAATATAATATTTGCAGCTAACCTATAAAGGGTATATAGCTAACCAGTAAAACTAGGGGAAGAACTAGAGACAATAATAGATTTGGGTATAGAAGCGCTAGTAGGAATATAAGATATAGGAATGGAAAGCTTTATATAAAATAAGTAGTAACTAGGGTGTAAATATAAGAGATAAAAGTTCCGAAAATTCTAGAGAAAGTAGAAATAGAAGAAGTAAGGAACGAAGGAGAGACAAAGAACCCTTACTAGGGGTCCACCACCTATCCATTATATAGTATAACTACGGCAATACAAACCACCATCTTATAAGGCCCCTACTAGACAGTCTAGACCTAGAGAAACACTATATCCTTACTATATAAAAACCGTATTACAATACCTATATATAATTAATATACTGCCCTTAAGGATTCCAGCTCCTATATAAACCAAAAGCAGCTATATATGTATGCTTTATAATTAGCAAGGCTATTAGCCTATCCTTATAGTTATAGTAGGCAGTTAACCTAAATATTGTAGTTATAACAATCCAGATATATAGGGGTCTGGTATAAGTTATTAATATATATAACCCTAGGGTTAAAGGGGTCCTATAAATAGAGAATATTATATTAGTAATAAGCTTACTAGAAACTAAAGATATGGAGTCTATCCTATTAGGAGATATAAACCTCCACTTACGTAGGGGGTTATATTGCTGCTAAATAATAGGTAGAGTGCCTACTAAGAGCTATAGATATCTGGGGCCTTAAACTGGCTACCCCCCTAGTAATAAGATACCGCTAGAAGTACAATTGACCTTATATTTATGGATAAAGGCCTATACTAGAGACTTAAAAGGTGCAACCCTAAAGAAGAATAGGTACTTGCTGTAACGGGACTAGCCTAGTTACAGTAGGAATGTCTTAGTAAAACACTCAACAGATAACTGTATAAAACTATTTATAACTGTTTATAACTGTCTATAACTATCTATAACTATCTATAATTATCCGCTATAATCTACCGTTTTCCACCAAGTTCCACTAACTTAATTAAATTCCACCAAATTCTACTAATGTGATGGAATTTAGTTAAAACTTGTTAAAATCCGCGTAGGCTTATGTCTATACATCTGCTGCCAAGACCCTTAATATTTAGTTATAAGTTTCCTATATTTCTTTTTCTTCTTTATGTAATATCTTATACTCTATAAGAGCTATATACCCTTAAATTAGATAGAATTTATATTTATTTCTTTAAATCTTCCCTAAAGCCTTTTTACGCCCTTATATTATATTATGTTAAAATAACTACTATTAAAATAGCAAACGAACCCAAATCCCTTTTAATAACTATAAGTATTATAACCCTAGTTAGGGAATAGTTAACTATAATATAATAGGCCTGTATAATTACAGCACCTATCGTACCGAACGCGTGCTTACGCGTACGGTACACCAACTACGCGTTTACGCGTTTAGTGCACTAACCACCCGCTTACGCATCTAGTGCACCCCTAAAGCACTAACTAATCAGGGGGAGGTCGCATCAGTATATAGACCACATAGTCTGCTTTAATACAAGAGTCAGTCACCACTATCCCAAAGAGCATACAATACTATACGTATTTCGTGCCCCGGGATACAACTCACTTGTGCTATTAAGTTAGTACAAATACTGATTAGTAAGCGCGTACAGATTAGCAATCACTTGATACCTCCCCCCGAGCGATACATACGACAGCGACCACCTATTTAGACTCCTAGTACGACCTGCTAGAAGGTCAGAAGTTAGGGATTATAGACTTATCTCCAACTTTGTATACTTATTTAAGTCTTAGTACGGTTTACTAGAAGTTATAGACGCGAATATAGACCTATATGGAACCCCTATCCTCAACCCCCTCAAACCTTAAACCTCTTCGGACCTTTTACAGAAACCCCCTACCCTCCTACAAACCATTACGGACCCATTAATCGATTTTACGGACCGTTATAAGACCTCCCCCACCCATTACAAGCTGCTACCACCCGCTACGCACCACACTATACTATAGTATGGCAGACATCAGCAAGCAAGTCAGTAAAGGTTAAAAGAAGTAGAGATAAGGAGTCGACGTTACGTCTATAAACGACGTTAACAACTACATCAGTTTTAAAATTCTTGAATATAAACACTTTAAGCTTATAAATAACGACCTATAGGAGCAATACTAGGAAGACTTTACGGACTTTACAGAAGCTATTTTTAAGGCCTGCAACCCTATTACTATCCGTAAACTACAAACCCTTTTACGTAACCAAGGTGTATGGGTTAAAAGGAATAAACAAGTTACTATTACACAGTCCTTATACAACACAATACACAAGAAGGACCAAACGGAATAGACTAAAGAGGAAATCCTAGACCAGTTCTAAGAAACTAAGGAACTCTTTACTTCTTCCAAACTTAATGTAATCGCTGGCCTTATACCTAACCCATTTAACCAAATTCGTCCCACAAACCCAAGCGGCTTCAGACTTGACCTTATTGGCCAAAATACACCCTACTCTTAAGTTACGGATCACAACACCCCTGTAAACCAAAATACGGACCAAATTACCCCCGCTATTTAAGTCATAGATCCGCAAGCTATATATCCACAAGCTATAGATCCGCAAGTTATAGATCCGCAACCCACTTAAGTAAAGACCTATGGCAAGGAGCTAGCTAACCTAGCTAAGCTCTATACCAACGAATCTAAGTATAGCGGTAAAAATGATAATTTTAACTTCAAACTGACTATCTTTACGGACCTCTGCTAGAAGGCTGACATTTCTAAATAAGAGTTTAGCCAAGCTTACTCTACCATACTGCGTGGCCTAGCACTTGACCACTACTACACTAACCTCAAGAGTAACCCCCTTGGTGTCCCCTTTAATAAGCTATACAAAGCTATCCGTAACTACTTTAAAGGACCGGAATATAGGCGTAATATCCTTACCTAATGGAATACGACTAAGCTATGGACCGTAATTAACAAGAATACCGAAAAATTGACTACAGAGTGTCTGCAAATCCTTATTAAAGACCTCCGGCACCTACAGCACGGCCTTAACGCCAAGCTTCGAATAGACAACTTCCTGCACAATAAACTTATTACGGCTTGCCAGGAAGTAGAGCCCTGCAAGTACGCCTATTACAAGCCTATAGACACCTTAGCTGGCCTTATTAATGACCTACGCTCCTCTATTGTAACGTACGAAGTCTTAAACCTACTGGGCAGCACTTAAGCCTTCGCCACAGATATTTAATATCCGCAGACAGACTCAGACGTCTACTTTACGGACTGCCGTTACTGCTAGCAGCACCTATACCGACTAAGTCCCACCTGTAACCCCCACAGCAACTTCCGTATAAAAGTATACCCCCGCAGATAAACAAACCAGAAATGCTTTATGTGTAGTAAGGAAGGATGTTGGTCTACAAGGTATACCTAGGAAGAATATAATAGGTCTAAAAAGAGATTTGATAAACGGATTAGCTAGTTTATCTTAGAATACAAAGGAGAGGAAGAAGAGGAGCCCCCTAATAAGTTAATAGAAGCCCTTATAATTGACTTTAACCTAGATAACTAGGAATAGAAGGCCTCAAAGACGTTCCTAACTACTTTTAGACCTTTTACGGACAGCCAAGCCTTTAATATTACGACTATATTAGCCAACCGTTTCTTTATACACTTAGTTGCGCCTAAAAACCATTCCGCAAGCACCCCCATTACAGACGTTATAGATTATAAGCAGGACCCATTTACATATATTACCACAGAACGCTATACCCCTAAGGAATTCTACGGTGTTATAATTGACATAGGCGCCTCTAAGAAGTCTACTATAGGTTACGGACAATACCTTGCATATAGGACCACCGCAAATAATAATACGGATATTGACACTATGCAAACTGGGGCCGTAAACGTCCAATTCGGCATTGGCTTAACTGCATTAATTAGATTAGTTATAGTTAAGACCCTAATTAGCCTAGTTAACTTCTATATAGTAAAAGCAGACACCCCTTTCTTACTTTGCCTTGCGGATATAGATAGGTTACAGGTTTACTATAACAATATTACAGACACCTTGATCGGCCCCGCAACTGCCCTAGAAAGTAAGCATATTACCCTACTAATTATATAACAATTTGGACACCCGTTCCTTATATAGGGAGAGACTTTATAGACCTATATTTAGGAATCTTTTAACTATAACCCGTGCTACCTTACCAGTACGGAGATCCACCGTCTATACCGCTATTTCGGCCACCTGTTAGCTGAAAAGCTATATAGAGTCCTTAAACGCTCTAGACACGACGACGTTAATAGGAAGGTAGTTAATTACCTAACCAAATACTGCTTCTTTTGCTAGAAATATGGACGTTCCCCAGGCCAATTCAAGTTCACCCTTTATAAGGACCTTGACTTTAACCACTTAGTATACATAGACATTATGTATATTAACGGCAGCCCAGTATTATATATAATTAATAAGGCAACCCGCTACTAAGCCGCCCGTTGGTTGCAAAATATATCCGCAAAGCATACTTGGGATATTTTACGGACCTGCTAGATTAACACGTACATTGGACCTCCTAAGTATATCACCTATAACGCTGGTAGGAACTTCATTAGCAAGGAATTCTAGCAGTATGCTATAGCTATGGCTATATTAACAAAAGCTGTTCTAGTTAAGGCGCATTAGTCCGTTAGGCTTATTAAGCGAGCTTACCCAGCTCTATAGAGAGCTTATTAGATTATTACAGACGAGTGCAAGGATATTTAAAAGGAACTAGCTTTACAAATGGCTATAAAAGCCGTTAACAACACCGCTAGCCCTAACGGACTAGTACCTACCCTCTTGGTTTATGGAGCCTACCTAAGGATAAGTAACCTAGGCCCCCCTACCCTATCTATTACAGAATAAGTAGCTGCAATACGGAAGGTAATAGCTGAAATAGCTAAATTACGGGCTAAATAAACTATTAATAACGCCCTATACCACCGCAACGGACCTAATACAACCTTAGTATATAACCTCCCGCTTAACTCTGAAGTCCTTATATAGCATAAAAGCGGCAGTTGGAATGGACCTTACCGTCTACTAGCTATAGAAAACGAGACGTGCTGCGTACAGCTTCCTAGCGGGCTAACTAGCTTTAGAAGCACGTCCGTAAAACCCTACTTTCGGCCCAAAAACACCTATAACGTTGAGCTAGACAAACTAGAAGCAACCGCCAAACCAGATAAACTAGAAGCGACTGCCGAATTAGATAAACTAAAGGCAGCCTTACCTACCCTAGAGGTCCCCTAGAAACCCACTAAACCTACTAAATCTGCCGTAAAGCGTGGCCAAGGACGCCCCCGTAAGAATCCTATAATGGAGAACTACCTAACCTCTATAGGCACATCCACAAAGCAATCTCCGCCTATAGATATATTAGTTCTAGTACAGGAAACCCTTTTTACGGACTTATAGCGTAAAGAGATTAACGGACTACTTAAAAAGGGTGTCTTTACAATTATAATAGAGAGAGATGTTCCGCAAGGCGTCCATATATTCAACTTACGCTTTATTAACAAGATTAAGCACCCTAGTACTAACAAAGCCTTTAAGAAATTAAGGCTTATTATATAAGCTTATAACGACTAGGGAAAGGACCTAGTCCTTATATAATCGCCTACAATTTAACGGGTTAGTTAACGGATTATACTCGCACTTATACCTAAACTACAGCAAACCAAATCCGTAGCCCTTTACTTACAGGATATCTCACAAGCCTATATGCAGTCTAATACCTACCTAAGTAGGGATATCTTTATATAACCACCCTATAAGCTTAAACTATAACCAGGAACAATTTTACGGGTTATAAAACCTCTTTACGGAGTACTAGAAGCCGGAAACCATTGGTTTAAGACATACTACTAGCACCACGTTAGTAAACTTAAAATGGAATAGTTAACCTACAACCCCTGCCTTCTATACAGCCCATTAAACGGCCTTGGTATTGTTAGACTCCAAACAGATAATACCCTCTTCTTAGCAGACCGGACATTTGCGGACGCTAAAGAGACTAAACTGCAAGAAGCTAAGTTCCTAGTAAAGCCGCGAGAGCAGTTAACTAAGTAGACTCCAATTAAGTTTAATGGAGGCTTAATTATATAAAAGGGCAACTTAATTTAGCTAACCTAGGAACGCTAAGCTTAAAACCTAAAGCTTGTTATAGCAAAGCCTATAGACCTCACCAGTTCCCGCGGAGAGACCTATAAGACCATAAATATAAAGGACCAATACGCTGCACAGCGTGCAAGAGGCGCCTATATTGCTATAGTCTGCCAACCTAAATCTGCCTATAACTTGTCCTTTACGGCCCAGGTAGTAGATCTGTAAGAAGAAAATATTAAGCAGCTTAATAAGCGTATTCAGTAGCAAATTGATAATGCAGTAAGGGGACTTACTTTTATACCACTAGACCTAAGTTCCCTTAGCTTACTAGCATTTACAGACACCTCCTTTGCCAATAATAGGGACCTATCATCGCAAATTGGCTTTATAATTATACTTACGGACTATAATTAGGACGCAAATATCCTGTACTAGTCCTTAATTAAATGCAAATGGGTAACCTATAGTGTACTAGCTTCTGAACTATATGCACTAGCTTATGGCTTTAATATAGCAGCCGCAATCAAATTAACAATCCAGAAGATTCTATAACTGGAGCAGTTACCCCTGGTTTTATGCACTGATTTAAAGTCCCTCTACAACTGCCTAGTTAAACTAGGTACGACACAAGAGAAGAGGCTTATGGTCGACCTAATATGCTTACATCAGGCCTACGAACGACGTGAAATCACGGAGGTTAAATGGATTAGCAGCGGAGACAACCCAGCGGACGCTATAACTAAGGCAAAGCCGTGTTAAGCTCTAAAAACCCTAATTAACACAAATAAGCTCAATCTAAAGGTCACAGAATGGGTGGAACGTGACTAATAGAGCACTTACAGTTCATTTGCGGCCCGTCGGAAGGCCATACGGTTCCTTTACGGCCCATTGGAAGGCCGTATAGTTTACTTTACGGACCTTAAGCAGGACTTACAGCCAGCTCAAAGTACCGTCTGGAAGGCAGCCTAGAAGGCACCTTGGGAGGGATTTCCTATATATTTCTTTTATGTTTTACGGTTCTATTAAAACAATTACGGAGGCTGTATATAGGTGGTTTCATTTTTCAAGTACCGCCAGTGTATAATTACAGCACCTGTCGTACCAAACGCGTGCTTACGCGTACGGTACACCAACTACGCGTTTACGCGTTCGGTGCACTAACCACCCGCTTACGCGTCTAGTGCACCCCTGAAGCACTGACTAATCAGGGGGAGGTCGCATCAGTATATAG
>Ga0307507_10013134_pt1 | contig 10112 bp, 10 predicted proteins | sample 7_EM_MG_FD_207223 | JGI IMG/M metagenome (GOLD analysis project Ga0307507, IMG submission 207223) | Populus trichocarpa ectomycorrhiza microbial communities from riparian zone in the Pacific Northwest, United States - 7_EM | ecosystem: Host-associated > Plants > Roots > Unclassified | place... | reverse complement strand
GGATCATGGTGGGAATGGGCTTCCTGATGCTGCTCACCGGCGTGCTCAGCCTGTGGGGACGCTGGCGCGGCACGCTGTTCCGCTGGCGGCTTCTGCATCTCCTTGCCGCCGCCATGGCGCCGGCTGGATTCATCGCCGTGCTCGCGGGCTGGATCACCACCGAGACCGGACGCCAGCCCTTCACTGTCTATGGGGTGTTGCGAACCGTGGAGGCCGCCTCGCCGCTGGCGGCGCCCGCGGTCGGCTCCTCGCTGGTCGCCTTCGTGATCGTCTACTTCGCCGTCTTCGCCTCGGGCGTCATCTATATCCTGCGCCTGATGGCCGAGCCGCCGCATCCCGGCGAGCGAGGACCCGCAAGCGACATACCGGCGCGGGCCGCCGGCATTACGCCGGTCGCCGCCATCACAGCGGAGGGTGCAGCGCGATGACCGGAGCCATCGATCTCTCCATCCTCTGGGCCTTCATCATCGCCTTCGCGGTCTTCGTCTATGTCGTGATGGACGGCTTCGATCTCGGGCTCGGCATCCTGTTTCCGCTGTTTCCGGCGAAGGAGGATCGCGACGTCATCATGAACAGCGTCGCGCCGGTCTGGGACGGCAACGAGACCTGGCTGGTGCTGGGCGGGGGCGGCCTGATGGCGGCATTTCCTCTGGCCTATGCCGTGCTGATGCCGGCGCTCTACACACCCATCATCGCGATGCTGATCGGCCTGATCTTCCGCGGCGTGGCATTCGAATTCCGCTGGCGCACGACCCGGCAGGAGCAGAATCGCTGGGACACCGCCTTCGCCGGCGGGTCGGCTCTCGCCGCGCTGGCGCAAGGCATCGCGCTCGGCGCGATCCTGCAGGGCGTTCACGTCGAGGGACGGCATTATGCCGGCGGCTGGTGGGACTGGCTGACGCCGTTCAGCATCCTGACCGGGCTTTCGCTGGTGATCGGCTATGCACTGCTGGGCGCGACCTGGCTGGTGCTCAAGACCGAACACGACCTGCGCGACAAGGCCTATCGCCTGAGCTGGTTCCTGCTGTTCGCCATGCTCGGCGCCATCGTCGTCGTCAGCATCACGACGCCGCTGCTCAGCATGCATTACGCGGATCGCTGGTTCACGTGGCCTAACGTCATCCTGACGGCGCCGGTACCGCTCGCGGTGGCCGTCATCACCATCCTGCTGCTGCGCAGCCTCGCCGAGAAGCGGGACTCGCAGCCGTTCGTGCTGACGCTGATGCTGTTCGCGCTGTCCTACGCCGGGCTCGGCGTCAGCATGTATCCCTACATCGTGCCGCAGAGCATCACCATCTGGCAGGCGGCCTCGCCCGCGAACAGCCAGCTCTTCATGCTGTTCGGGGTCGCCGTGCTGATCCCGCTGATCCTCGGCTACACGGCCTGGGCCTATTGGGTGTTCCGCGGCAAGGTGAAGGCCGGAAGCGGTTATCACTGATGCCGCCCGAGTCCAGACAACGGCCGTTGTCGCAGCGCCTGGTCTGGTTTGCCGCGCTCTGGCTCGGCGGCGTCGGCAGCGTCGCGCTGCTGTCATACGTGCTCAGGCTGTGGCTGTCGCCGAAATGACACGAAGGGGTCGCCGGGCGACGCCGAAAATGAACGACATTCCAGTGGCGTAGGCCTCGGCCCGCCATACGCTTGCCATCCGGCCGTCCCTGAGATTTGATGGGGCGATGATTTGATGCACCGCGCACGATCAACAGGCGAGGACGCCGGTTTCGGGTCCTGTCGTGCGGCGGTTGATTGATTGGCAATATGAACGGATCGGCGAGGAGAACTTTGCATGACGACATGTCGTCACCTGATCTTGATGTTGATGGCTACGCTCGGACTGATGCTTGCGGCCACACCAGGCCATGCGCAGCAACCCGACGTCGGCGATCAGCCGGGTCTCTTGCCTGACGATTCCGTCGAGCTCGATCCGGAATACCAGAAGCAGGTGGTCTATTATCGAACCACCGAGGCGCCAGGCACCATCATCATCTCCACCACCGAGCGCCACCTCTATTTGATCCAGCCGGGCGGACGCGCGATCCGTTACGGCATCGGCGTCGGCCGCGACGGCTTCCAGTGGCAGGGGCTTCTGAACATCACGAAAAAGGCCGAGTGGCCGGACTGGACGCCGCCGCCCGAGATGATCGCGCGCCAGCCCTATCTGCCGCGCTTCATGGCCGGCGGCCCCGGCAATCCGCTCGGCGCCCGCGCGATGTATCTCGGCACCACGGTCTACCGCATCCACGGCACCAACCGGCCCGACACGATCGGCACCAAGGTGTCCTCCGGCTGCTTCCGCCTGGTCAATGCCGATGTCGCCGATCTCTACGACCGCGTCCCCGTCGGCACCAAGGTGGTGGTGCGGCAGAAGCCGGAATTGTAGGCCCGCCGAACCGCATCCCGTCGGCGTCCTTTTATTCTTTCCTGATATTGTTCCCTTACTGGCGAGACATCAATCATGCGCACATTTCGAGGCGGCCTCCTGATCGGGCTCGCGGTCGCCGTCCTGGTCGCGGCCGCCGCAATCACCTATGAACGCTACGACACGCGCACACTGAAGCGCACCATCCGCCGCGGCGAGGTGCTGTGCGGCGTCAACAAGGGACTGCCCGGCTTCTCCAGCAACGACGACAAGGGCAACTGGATCGGCTTCGACGTCGATTTCTGTCGCGCGGTCGCCGCCGCGATTTTCGACGATCCTGGCAAGGCCAAGTTCGTTCCGCTCGACGCCAGCGAACGCTTCAAGGAGTTGCAGAGCCGCAAGGTCGACATCCTCTCCCGCAACACCACCTGGAGCATGTCGCGCGAGGAGAACTATGACCTGTATTTCCCGGCGGTGGCCTATTACGACGGCCAGGGCTTCATGCTACCGCGCGCGCGCAACATCGATTCGGCGCTCGACCTCACCAACTCCAAGGTCTGCGTGCAGGGCGCGACCACGACGGAACTCAACCTCGCCGACTATTTCCGCGCCAACAACATGAAATATGAGGAGAAGAAATTCGCCAAGCTGGACGACGTCATCAAGGCCTACGAGTCCGGCCAGTGCGACACCTTCACCGCCGACGTCTCCCAGCTCTACGCGCTGCGGCTGAACTTCGCCAAGCCCGGCGATCACGTCATCCTGCCCGACGTCATCTCCAAGGAACCGCTCGCGCCCGTGGTGCGCCAGCGCGACGACGACTGGATGATGATCGTGAAGTGGACGCTGTACGCGATGATCAATGCCGAGGAACTCGGCGTCACCTCGCAGAACATCGACGAAGCGCTGAAGTCCAAGAAGCCCGACGTGATGCGGCTGGTCGGCACCGAAGGCAGCTATGGCGAGGATCTCGGGCTCACCAAGGACTGGGCAGTGCGCATCATCCGTCACGTCGGCAATTACGGCGAGGTCTACGAGCGCAATGTCGGCGCGGAGTCGAAGCTGAAGATTCCGCGCGGATTGAACCAGCTCTGGAACGCCGGCGGCATCCAGTACGCGCCACCGGTCAGGTAGACGGCCGCGAGGCCGTCAGGACATTCCCGCGAATTCGCCACACGCCCAACTGTCATCACCCGCGAAAGCGGGTGATCCAGTTCGCCGCGGCCTCTCTGCCCAATCCGACACGCCGCGGGGTACTGGGTCGCCCGGTCAAGCCGGGCGATGGCAGCTGCGTGTGACGTGTTCCCTTCGCGCTCTCAATAGCTCTTCATCCGCGCCAGCTGATCGGCGTAGCGTCGCCCACACGGCAGAGATCCAACCTCAGGGACGGCGGACCGAAGGACGGGCGCACTGCCCTTGAGGTGCCGAATCAAACGCCGACGCTACCCCGCTTGCATACTTTCACTTGATATGCAATCTATAATAGCATATAATTCTTGAGACTACTTGAAGGTTGGTTGCAGGGGGCCCTTCCGACATCCGCGACTCCGTTTGGGGATGACAATGTCAGATTTCAAACGCGTTATCGATCGCGCCCAAGCCGACTATGACTTTTATCTCGCGCTGGCGGCGAATCCGAGACAGACGCTCTCGCCCTATGCGCTGAGCGCCGTCGAGCGGGAAGCGCTCACCGTCGACCGCGCGGGACTGTGGGCACTTCTCCAGCAAGCCATTGACGACCCGCCGCCACCCGGCCCGCCGCCGGGACCTCCACCTGGGCCACCGCCTCCCGGACCACCGCCACCTCCAGGGCCGCCGCCTCCGGGACCACCGCCGCCCCCAGGGCCGCCGCCTCCCGGACCACCGCCACCTCCAGGACCGCCGCCTCCCGGGATAACGATCGGACCTGGTCCGGTGCCGCCTCCGCCGCCTCCTCCGGGACCACCGCCGCCGCCCGGGATCGGCGTTAACCTGATCGGTCACCACGACTGGTTGAACAGCTTCGGCAACTGGGGCGACTTTGCGATCGGCGAAGCTCTGCGCGACCCGACCGTCGTCAGTGCGCTCAAAGTCGTGCAGCAGGCGTCCAGCACGACCGAGCGGATTGCTGCACTCGACAGCCTGATGGGACAGATCGGATGAACACCCACACCAGCTTCCCCTACGACATAGCAATCGTCGGCCTCGGCATGTCCGGCGTCCATCAGATGACGCGCGAGGTGGAGGCGACCATCCGCCGCTCGCGTCACCTGTTCGTGACCGATGTGGCGAATGGCGTGATCGACCACCTTCGAGCCCTGTGTCCGCGCATCACCGACCTTACCAAGCATCACGCGACCAGCAGCCATCGCGTCCTGCTCTACCGCAAGATGGCAAGCGAAGTCGTCGCGGCCGCCATGGACGCGGCCCCGGTTTGCTTCGCGAGCTATGGTCATCCGAAGATGTATTGCTATCCCAGCACGCTCATCCAGCGGGCTGCCGAGCTGCTCAATCTTCGGACCGTGCTTCTGCCGGGGATCTCATCGCTCGACACGTTGCTGACCGATCTTGGCATCGATCCCGGCGCGGACGGATTGCAGGTCTACGAGGCCTCGGACGCCCTCATCCGCCAGCGGCCGCTGCAGGCGGATGTAGGCTGCGTCATCTATCAGGTTCCGATCGTTCTTGAAGCGGATAACCGGATCCCAGGTCAACACAGCCGAGACCGGCTCCGTCGTTTTCAGGATTACCTGCTCAAATTCTATCCCGCCGAGCATGTCGCGCTATTCGTCACGACAAAGACCCATCCGCTGCTCGAGACGATAACGCAGCGTATTGCGATAAGACATCTCGCCGATCGGCTTCTGATCAACTCGACGATGGGCTCTTTGTACATACCTCCCGTGGAACACCGGGCCGTCTTCGAACAAGAGCTTGCTGAACGAATGACGCTGCGTGAACACGTTTCTAAGCCACCGGCGCGGCGCGCGGACCGTCCTGCGGTTGGGCCCAAGCCTCCGCGCTAGAAAGTCGGCATGACGAGACTTGCGCGGACTTACATCGTCGCGAGCACACCGCGTAGCGGCAGCAGCCTCCTTTGCGAGGCGTTGGAAAAGACCGGAATCGCCGGCCGTCCAGCTGAGGTCTTCGCCCCGGATTTTCGAGGCCCCTGGTTCGATCGCTGGCACTTATCGCCAGGCGCGCCCTTCTCGGAATATCTCGCCGCGGCGCGGCGGCATGGTACCGGTCGCAACGGTGTTTTCGGCGTCAAGCTGCAATACATGCACGTCTCGGCGCTGGCCAATTGGGCGCTAGAGAGCTGCGATACCGTGCTCGATCGTCTCTTCCCCGGTGCCGCCTTCATCAACCTCGTCAGACAGGACCGGCGTGCGCAGGCTCTGTCATGGTTTCGCGCCATCAGGACCAACAAATGGTTCAAGACGGACCCGGTTCGCGCCGATCCGGCGCCGGAACTGGATCCACGCGCAGTGCTCGATCTCGAGGCCCATCTTGCTTGGCAGCAGTCGGCCTGGGAGCAGCACTTCGCCAAGCGCGGCATTCGACCTCTGACGATTCAGTACGAATCGCTCGCCAGCGACCATCGCGCAGCGACCGCACGGGTGCTGGCTTTTCTCGGCCTCGACCCTCACGCGGCGGACTCCTCTCCCGAACCCGTGCTGGTCAGTCAAGCCGATGAGGTCACCGCGCAGTGGCGCCGCATCATGGACGGCGCCACTCGCGCATCAGGCACGGCCCTCGATCGCGATGCATTGCTGGGGCGCTGAAGTGGCCGACTTGGACGATATCCTGGCAAATCGCCGATGGCTGCGGCGTACGATGCCTTTTCCGCACATCGTCGCGAGGGAGGTTTTCAGGGACACCTTCTACACCGCGCTGGCAAACCAGCTGACGGCGGTCGTCGAGCGGCGAACCGAGGCCGGGTCCCGCCCGCCATTGCGGCCGATACCGGGCTATGATGCCTATGGCGGCGGCTTCGACCGCGAGCAGGAGGGCCCGCTTGGGCTCTTTCAGACGACGGCCTGGCGCGATCTGCTGAGCGGGCTGTTCGGAATAACGCCCACGCCCTACGTTTTCGCCGGCACCCACTACCATGCGATCGGGAGCAGGAACGGCTTCATCCACAACGACTGCAATCCGGTCTGGTTTCCCGCCGCGGCGGGGCTGAGCATCCAGACGCCGAATTACGCGATGTGCGATTACAAGACCGGTGCAGGCACCGCCCCCGGCGCTGAGAAGGTTCAGGTCGTCCGTGGCGTTGCCATGATCTTCTATCTGCTCAACGACGGCTGGCAGTCCGGCGACGGCGGCGAAACCGGTCTCTACGACTCGGCAGACGCCGATATCGATTGCCCGATTGTCCGCTGCCCTCCGATCAACAACACCCTGATCGCCTTCGAGTGCACCCCCCGTTCCTTCCATTCGTTCATCAGCAATCGGCGGATCCCACGCATTTCCATCATCATGTGGGCGCATCGGCCGAAGCAAGAGGCGCTCGAAGGATTCGGTGCCGATGGCCTGGAGCAATGGAAGTGAGCAAGCGGTTGTGCCTGCTGACCGGTGCCAGTGGCACCTTTGGAACGGCTTTCATCGAGCGTCTCGCCGAGCGATACGACATCGTCGCGGTCCACTATCGCCACGAAGTCATGTTCGCCTCACAGGACCAGATTTTCATTGACCCGCTGGACCCGTCGATACCGATCGGGGCCAATCGACATCCAGTCCGCACCATTCGGGCAGACCTCGCCAACGTCGCGGCGATCGATCGCCTCGTCGAGGAAGCGGGCGGCGGCCCGGTCGACCTCCTGGTCAACGCGGCGGCCATTCGCTCCTCGTCCCCTCTCCTCGCCTACGACGCACTGCAGCACGCGGAGACCACCATCGGCGTCAACGTGCTCGCCCCGCTCCGGCTATCCGTCAGGCTCGCGCAGACCCAGTGGCGGCAGTGCCCCGATGCCAACGTGCAGTCCAATCGCAACATCGTCAACATTCTGAGCACGACCGGGCTCGCCGTCTACGAGGATCACGGCTTGGCGGTGCATGCGGCGTCGATGGCCGCGCTCAATCACCTCACCTGCCATCTGGCGAGCGAGTTCTGGGATATCGGCCTCCGCGTCAACGCGATCGCTCTGGATCCGTTTCCCGATCGGGCGACAATCGACGAGGCCGTCGACGCCGCGGCCGACCTCGATGTGTCCGCACGAACCGGCCACGTCGCGACTTTCTATCGGCGTGCCCGGCCGCCCGGCGGCCCCCAACCATCACCGAGTTGAGGTCAGGCCATGAAGATTCTCTTCGTCGACATGCCGTTTGGCGCAATCCGGCCCGCGATCGGGGTCAGCCTTCTGAAGTCTTGCCTCGCGCGCGTGAACGTTCCATCCGAGGTGCTCTACCTGAACATGCGCTTTGCCCGGCGCGTCGGGCTTGCCGACTACGACTATGTCGCCGAGCGCTCGCCGTCGCAGAGCCTGGCGGGCGACTGGATTTTCGCGCCATGTCTCGCGGCCCCGCGGCCAAGCGCGGACGCGGGCTATCTGGAGAACTTCGCCGAACGCTTTCGCATATTCGGCTCGATGGAAAAACCGATCGAGATCGTCAGCCGGTGCAGGTCGTTGGCCGAAGACTTCATTGTCGACTGTCTCACCGAGGTCGATTGGTCGTCTTTCGACATGGTCGGCTTCACGTCGACGTTCTCGCAGCACGTCGCCTCCCTGGCGCTGGCCAAGCGGCTCAAGCTCCGCTTTCCGCACCTTGCAATCGCATTTGGCGGCGCCAATTGCGAGGACGTGATGGGTCTGCAGTGCCACCGGTCCTTCCCCTTCATCGACTACGTTCTGACGGGCGAGGCGGACATCGCGTTTCCGAAGCTGGTGACCGCGCTTCGCGACGGCCAGGACGCCACCCGCATCCCCGGCGTGGTTTCGCGCGCCGACGGCGAGAGCCGTTTCGTCAGTCTCACGCCCGAGCGCGAAGCGGACCTCGATACGCTGCCGACACCGGATTACGACGACTATTTCGAGCAGATGCAGGCTCGGCTTCAGCCGGGCTCGGTGGGACGCTTCGTGCTGATGGAATCATCGCGCGGCTGCTGGTGGGGAGAAAAGCAACATTGTACCTTCTGCGGCCTCAACGGGACCTCGATGGCGTTCCGCAGCAAGAGCGCGGCGCGCGTCCTCGAAGAGATCACCGAGTTGCAGAGCCGCTATCGATGCGACTACATTGCGGCGGTCGATAACATCCTCGACATGAAATACTTTCGCGATCTGGTGCCTGAACTCGGTCGACGGCGTCTCGATATCCGCCTGTTCTATGAAGCCAAGGCCAACCTGACCAAGCAGCAGATCCAGACCATGCAGGCGGCCGGCATCACGGCCTTCCAACCCGGCATCGAGAGTCTCAGCAGCGAGGTCCTGCGTCTGATGCGGAAGGGCACGACCGCAATTCAGAACATCCAGCTCCTCAAATGGAGCAAGGAAGCCGGCATAAAAGTCTTTTGGAACCTGCTCTACGGTTTTCCGGACGAGAGTCCCGCGGATTACGACACCATGGCGTCGATCATGGACAATCTCCATCATCTTGCGCCGCCGCAGGGCATCAGCCCGCTCCGCCTCGACCGTTTCAGTCCGCATTTCGTCGCGTCCGACCGGTTCGGCATCGTGGACGTGCGGCCGGATCGCAACTACGGCTTCATCTACGATCTACCGCGAGAGGATCTGTTCAATCTCGCCTACTTCTTCGAGCACGACTTCCGCGATGGCCGAGACCCTGAGACCTACGTAGGCAACGCCCGCAGGGCCTTGAATCGCTGGCATGAGGGTAGCGACAATCCCGGCCTCAACTACGTCGACCATGGCGACGACCTGGCGATCTGGGACCGCCGTCCGAAGGCGAAGCGGACAGTGACCATTCTGACCGGCGAGGAACGATCGATCTATCTCTATTGCGACCAACGGCGCACGATGGGTCAGATCAAGACGTGGTTGCGCGAGACCGGTCAGGAACGAATGCCGCTGCTGCCGTTCCTGGACCGGTTGATCGCGGATCGACTGATGATCCATCTCGACGGCTGCTACCTCAGTCTGGCGACAATGACTGCGGCGGCGCCCAGATCGACGCCGGCGCGAACCGATGTGCTGGTCACTGCCTGAACCGCTGGGCACGAAAATGTCGGACCCGCCCTTCAAAGCGCCATCCGCCGGTCCTTTTCGCCGAGAAGCCGATGGCCTTAGGAGGACAGTCGGCGCATTCCCGCCAGGAAATCCTGAAAGAGGTCGGGCGGATCATATCCGAGATCGCGGCGGATGCGCTCACCGGCGATGCGCATGTCGGGGGCGTCGAGCGGCAATTGCGCCGGCGCACGGCCGATCGCGGCGGCCACCGCCGACAGATACTCGCTCGTATCGCCGTGAAAATCGACGACGTTGTAACACCGGCCGAGGGCAGCGCCATCGGCCCGCAGCGCCAACAGGACCGCCTGCGCGAGATTGTCGACATGCACGAATGGAAAGCTGTGAAAGCCGAATATCGGCGCCGTGGAAACCCGGGCGCGCTGTAGCGCGAGAGGGCCCCAGAACGATGACGCATGAAGCGACAAAACCGGAGCCGGACGCAAGACCACGTAGCCAAGTCCGCTTGCGGCGACGAGGCGCTCGGCAGCGGCCTTGGTCCGCCCGTATGGGTAGTGCGATTGATCCGACCAGCACGGGCTGTCCTCGTCGAGGACCGCAGCAGCGCCCGCGTTGTAGACCGACACGGAGGA
>Ga0307507_10013132_pt1 | contig 10113 bp, 11 predicted proteins | sample 7_EM_MG_FD_207223 | JGI IMG/M metagenome (GOLD analysis project Ga0307507, IMG submission 207223) | Populus trichocarpa ectomycorrhiza microbial communities from riparian zone in the Pacific Northwest, United States - 7_EM | ecosystem: Host-associated > Plants > Roots > Unclassified | place... | reverse complement strand
AAGAAATTTTTGTTTTTTTTTCTGTCTCAGCAGGGGGGAAGGGGCTGTGTTTTTGCTGTGTTTTTTGCCCCTATTCCAGAGAAGGGAATTTCGGACTTCATAGCACACGGTTCAATTATTCAAGTTCATACGGTAGTACACTTTGTCCATAAAATGTGCACTTGCGTTCCTCTAGCCAAGGCTGGTGAACTTTGGATGTTAGTATAGGGATAAGTTAAGTTGCCATCTTTTCCTCTAAATTCGCAACTTTTCTCCCAATTTACAACTCTTCACTTCCATCCTCTCACTACCCGAAGCCATTCAAACCCTACATTTCCACTTTCTTTGCTAATCCGGAGCGGGTCCTGGGTTCAAAAAGTTCCAAATCCGAGAAATGGACAATGCTCAATCAGATTTGGTTGAATGGTATAAACTCGAAACCGAATTCTTTCCGGATCACGTCAGACACACAAGGTATTTGGGGGAAGCGAGAAATAGGGATAAGAAAGAGAAGGAAGATTGGAGTAATTGCGGGGAGCTCGGAAGTGGAGGTTTCGGTGTTGTCCATAAGCAGATTCGGAAAACTACTGGCCGGTATCGCGCAGTAAAGACGATCGATAAGAGGCCACCCCTCAGGCTCGATTATTCTAGGGAGCTACTTGTGATGGCTATATTGGCAAAGGTTGGTGTCCCTTTCCGGAGGGGTTTTACCCCCACCTACTACCCCTGTAGAACTTTCTCGTTGTGTTCTAATCCTCAGTTATTTAGCGTCCATCGCTCTTTGTGGAATTCCTGGGATGGTTCGAGGAGCCCGAGACTCTTTACATTGCAATGGAATATCTTAAGGAAGGCGACCTTACCATGCATATCGGTACTCCACTACTACAAGAAACCGTTCAGAATATTTCAAAGCAGATCCTCGAGGGTCTTACAGTAATGCATCAACAAGGGATAGCTCATCGGGATTTAAAACCTGCAGTATGATCCCTACCACACACCACCTCACTTGACCGCATCGCATCGCCGAATACTGACAAATGCATAGAACATTTTTGTAGTTTCTATGTCTCCCGTGTGGGTCAAACTCGGCGATTTCGGGGTGTCAAAGCGGATCCTGGCTAAAACTACCACAACCCTGCACACCCCTGTGTCGACTCAATTGTACAGCGCTCCCGAGGTTCTTGGCTTAGACTCCAGTAGCGAAACCTCCGACTACACCAATTCTGTTGACATTTGGTCACTCGGATGTGTGATATACGAATTACTTGTAGGGACAAAGTTTTTCGTTTCCGAGGGCCAAGTGTCCCGTTACTTCTTCGGCAAATGGCCCTTTCCCGAGGATAAACTGAAAGTGTTATCACCCCCAACAGACGATATCGGAATTTCTCTACTAAAGTCTATGCTTGGAATACAGCCTGAGAATCGCCCCACCGCGACCGCCGCACTGAGCCATTCGTGGCTGGCGGGCATTCGTAGTGACAATGAAGATAGTGGAGACGATCAAGACGGAGCGGCACAAAGCCTGGATGAGGGCACCCTACGAAGGAAGAGCGAAAAGAAACTAGCTACTCATGACACACCCGAGAAAAGGTGCGGCGAAAGGAACCCGATCACACAGGCCGACACACATTGCGCTCCAGGAGAACTGGATTTAGAGGAAAATGGGCGATTACAAAGAGGTGGTCCTGCTACTACTCCAAAAGCCGCAATTGACAATTCTGTGACCACACCACCGGATATAGCCCCCCCCAAGAGCCCACTCCCTCAGATGAGGTCCATGAAACAGGAACTGATGTCTCACAATCTTCATGTCACTCATCCCACCGGGAAAGACACCAAGGCAGTGAGAAGGAAACAGATCCGCCCTCTTCTACAATCATGTGCCCAAAGTAGCACCCCAAATCCCAAACTCAACCTCCATATAAAACAGGTTGCTAATGAGAATTGGATATTAAATCCTAGACCTCCGGCAGGCTATCCCCCAGCGGCAGACCCGCATCGCGGAAATGGCCTTCAATCGATCCTTAGGACAAATGCTCCGATGGAACACGGGCCGAAAAAAATACACCGAGCCCCCGTCTCTATCCTTGATGAAACTGCGTCAAGAATTGCCTACAGGCGAACCTACCCTACCCGACCAGGTAGGTACGGATAAGGCAGTTCCGGAAATGCAGAGGATGAAGCCTTGTGGAACTCAGCGCTTAATACCAGTGGCAGGGGAGACGGCCGAAGTCATCATAGCCCAACCATTAATTCGATGCAAGCCCCTACAACCGAGTCAAATTGTAATGCAAGACAAGACCCGGATCCCTTGCAAACCCCTATTGCTCGCTGGGATGCTGACCGGTATCCTAATGTTCTCCGGAATCATAACCGGGATCCTAATACTGGCTGGAATTCTAACCGGAATCCTGATTCTGGCTGGAACCCCAGAGTCGGAGGAAATCGATATCTCGGAGGGGACACCAATCTCGGATGGAGTTCGGACTGTTAGCCAGCTAACGCAGATCAGACTTAGGAAACGACACCAGCGACGGAACTGGATCATATATAGGAAACCGCTTGAATAGATGGCACATCAGGAGGGACAGGTTCATGACGTGGTATGAAAATTCGGGCGAGCCTTCCGAGAGATCAATCATGATTTAATTGCTACCACCTTTGTACTCCCTATGTCAACCTTCCGCTTGTGGCTCCAAAACGAATTCGCTGGCTTATGTATGATATTTGGGGAATTAGTTGGGGTATCATGGTTCATGTGTAGAACGAGTTTTCTTGGTTTTGGCTGTGGGGTTTATCTTACTGTGCTGATGAGAGACTGGGTTTGGAAGAGATGCAGATAAATAGGCATTGACTTATTGTATTGATGTTTTGTCACTCAAATTCATGCGATGACTTGACCACTAGTCAAAATAGAATACCGCTTTACATGGCTCTGATATTTTTCTTGAAACTCTAATAAAAAGCTTTATAAGTTATTCCTGTTCCTCCCCTCTTGGACAGCACTCGCAGGCGGCCATGCTGGCTCTCAGATAGCCGGCCGATATACGGCCCTGCCAACTCAGGCTTTGGTGAAACCTATGGGTTTCATGGGCGCCCGGAGGTATAGGTAGGCTTTTCCTATATGCCATCTGAAGAGTAAATATTAGATTACTACGTGGCAGACACCCCCGGATGCCCATAAATTTCTGAAGATTCCTATGGGTATCCGAAGAGATCTTCTGCTAGTCCCAGATACGGAAATATCTCTACTGTGCCCCGAGGAGCGTGGATACTTAGTCATTCCAGATCACTCGGTATATTCACAACGTGGAGACAAATAACTTATCACTACGCGCTTACTCTCTGACTATTATCATCCCATTTTGTACCGATTTTCACAATGGCCTCTTCTTCACCACTGGCTCTCCAAGACGCGATAAATTTACCAGTAGGTATGGGACGATTCTCGAGAATACCTGGCCATTTGTCGTTGATGCCAATTTGGATTTATTCCCCTATGTCTCAATTAACCTATGAAGCAGTTGAGTCCTACAATTACCCTCTAGTGGTATTTTAAGTTGCATGTAGTCAAGTGTATTCAATCCATATCAGTGTTGATGGTAGTGGTAGGGGGTTTCCAGACTCAATGCAATCATGCTCAATCACTCGGAAGCCTGCAGTCCAGCCAGGCTAGCCCTTGCAAAAACTTAGGAGGGCCTAGGCCGGCCCAAAGCCTAGCCAAACCGAGAGCAAACTGCGGTCTTCAACACGGGAATGGCTAAGACTGGCCGGCGGAGAAAGCAGGGGTCCGAAATAGGTATTCTTTTGTTACCCTACCTCAAAAAATTCACTTTTTTGCCTACTAAATACGCCCGTCCCTCCGCCGGTTTCCGACCCCCCTTCGTTAAAGACCACATAGTACTATTGGTAACCTATCGCACTTGGGGGGATCATCAAAAATCGGAACTCATATCCCCCGTCTCTATCGAGAATTGTATAAGATCAGCAGAAATAGTTTTCCCATTTTTTAATGGACCCCCTCAGGCTACCGGAAGAGCGCATAGGACTTTCAAAGTAGCAGGGAATCTTGATGTTTCCTAAAGTTAGATTTCGGCTGTAGAAGTTATATTTTTGTGATGATTGACTAGAATTAGCAGGGCTGTGGATAAATGGACATCAGCTAGGTGTATCCAAAAGTACTCAGTCGAATTCGTCATGTGACTTCGGCATCAGTAAACCTAAGTTTCGTTACGCTAAGCTTGCCTCTGCAGTCAAGGGCACGGGACCTAGCGGGGGGACTACGCAGAGCTAGGGGCTTTGGGCAGTTGGGCAAACATGAGTGATGGTTCATGATTTCGGCCTTACCTATATTTATTGAGAAACCTGGTCAAAAAAGTGGGATGAATGAGCCGGGTAGGATTCCGGAGTTTGAATTGGTGGATTTCCCTTCTGCTCCGGAACGAATCTTGGGGTTTTATCTGCTTCCTCAATTGGTGACCGGCCTAGGCGAATCTAATCCGGGGGAGCCTTGCTGTAACCATATCCCTAGCCTTACGGAGGGCGAAGCACCCATCGAGAGTAAGATGATATAAGGAGCCTAACTTATGTAAGTTTATAGTATGAATCTGTATTCGGAGTGATGGATAAAGCGGTGCGCTGCCATACGAGGCAAGTTTCAATCGTATAATATAAAGGACGGCTGGGGAGGATGAGATGAGTCTAATTGTCAGAACTCAGCTCATTGTAAGGGATTCTTGGGCACACAGTCTGTCCGGTCTTTCGGCTGTTTGTAGTAGGACGCCCCATTGCCGGAGAAATGATAGACTATAGCCCATAGTCTACTCCTGCCTCCAAGACGGACCGACTAGGCCGTCGGAAACACTCACAGGATCCTGACCCAGTGTATCTCTTGGACTGTTGAAATGGTGGGATATTTTATGCCCCCCTCTCTATGTCCGAGACAGAAATTACTAAGGTGCCCTCTTATGGCCCATTTACCTATAGACGTCCATCTAGCAACCAGAGACGGTGCCGATCGTCAAAGAAAGTCAGTTAGATAAACGGGCTTTAGGCTATATACTAGACAGTATAATAGCCAAACATGCAACTATTCTGTTTTCTTTATACACTTTCAACTGTCTGTCTATTTCTAAAAATTAAATTTGTAATAGGTGGTTGGACTCGACGGTGGCGGCTCAACCGTTATGTGATAAACGGCGAGAAAGTGTTTGACTAATTTTCTACGGTCCTAGATTAGAGTTACGGCGCCCCGCGTAAAAATGAAAGTTGGAAGTTCAAAGTTGGAGCTCTCAGGGAATATTTGAGAGGGAAGAAAATTCCTTAACAGCGAGAAGTTTGTGTCATTGCGTATTCCTTGCTTTCCCAGGCGTTGCCGTGAGCATGGCTGCCAAGGCTTAGGAATTCTGACTTCTAACTTTGGTTTATGCAGCGGGGCGCCGTCACTCTATTCTTGTAGCTAGACCGTCAAAAAGTTACGTTGCCTACTCTAGGTAAACGGCATCTACTTTGCCGCACTCTTCCCCACTGTCAAGTACCTCTTAACGGTCGGCATCTTTTCAGGCTGTTAGACGGACGTCTATAGGTAAACGGGCCCTTAGTATTCATCATTGATGATGTACGTATGTAGGTACAATCATATTGGTAATATTAACTATGGTCTGGGGTTTACGCACCTGCGAAGTTGTAGTAATTAATAAAAGCTCCTTATTAACAAGTATCTCAGATATTGAGGGGTAGCATAAAACTTTCCACCGTTTTAACAATCCAAGAGATAACTCCTCGAATAGGGATGTGGGAGGCTGACTCTGAGTGTGAGGATCTATCACAAGTCAGTGCCAAGGACAAAAGCTGCATAGATCTTTCCTCGGGCGCTTGGCGAGGCCGCACTATGCGGCTTGGACAAGAAGTGCGAGAACGCACCATGCAGCTTGGAAGTGCGGGAACCCGTGTGACTTGAGGGGTAAGTGTAGGGGACGAGGTTTGGCAAGTCGGGATTGCAAGCGCCGTCGGTTGATTCAGTCATAGGAAATCGGGCCCCCAAAGCACCGGCAACGGCGACGGAAGATCACAATTGCGATAGCTGTACTATATCATGCTTGGACGCAAATTAAATATTCGGATGACGCGATAAATAAAATCCATGATTACAACGTAAGTTAGGTATTAGGATCACCCCTTCCGAATATTTAATTTGCGCCCGAGTAGTTAAGATCCACGATTACACCCTCCCTTCCTTATGAGAGATTCAGTTGCGGAGTACAGGTCAAAAAGTTAAAAGGTTGAAAGAGCTTTACTGCGAGAGTGACAAAAAATGTTGATTGATTTAATCAATCAGCACCGCTTAGCTCTCTGGATAAGTTCAAACTTATTATTAAAAAAAACAAGGGAGACAACTTCCGTGGATGAGGTTTTCTCTACTTCTCACTCCCACATATCTCTATTATACCGCAGCTTAAGTTTGGCAGATTTTTTCCTTCATTGTACTCGAGTATGGTGTTAAAACCCATCTCATCTCCCGCTTATCTATTGGCGGAAAAAGCCGTCGTAGTTGAAAACCCTTGTTGCAACTCACCGGCAATTGATAACTTATGAGGATCCGAGGAATCCAAACTCGGATGTTCCGATGATCTAATCCTTGCTTGCTAAGTGACCCAAGAGCCAATCCGACCAATTCCTTTCCAATATTGAAGGGGGGTTCAATTTTTCATTTAGCCCTTTCCCTAGGCTAGAATTGCACTTGTCAGCCGAATCCCGGGAGGCCCGCTAACATTATTATAAAAGTGGTGGGTATAAAGATCGGTACTGGGGAGAACTCTCCTTATGGAGAGGAATAAATTAACTCAGTATATTCTCTCTAAATTTGCAACTCTTCGCTGGATTTACGAATCTTCTTTTCTATCCTCTTACTATTAGTGGTCATTCCGACCCTACATCTCCACTTTCTCAGCTAACTCAAAGCGAGTCCTAGATTCAAAGAGCCCCAAATCCGATACATGGACGAGGCTCAATCCGATTTGATTGTGTGGTATAAACTGGAAACTGAATTTTTTCAGGATCATGTAAGACACAAAAGATATGTGGGGAAAGCGAAAAATAGGGACGAGAAAGTAAATGAGGATTGGGGCAATTGTGGGGTACTTGGGAAGGGAGGTATTGGGGTTGTCCATAAGCAGATTAAGAAAACTACGGGTCACTATCGCGAAGTAAAGACAATTGATAAGGGGCAGTCCCACAAGCTCGATTATTCTAGGGAGCTCCTTGTGATAGCTATATTAGCAAAGGTTAGTAAAAGGAACCGGATTTCGCAGGCTGACACAAGGTGCATCCCAGGAGGCGTGACTTCGGGTGCGGATGCGGGATCCCAAAGGGGGGGTGGTTCTACTGCCCGCAAAGCTATATTTGACACTTCCGTGAGGGTACGATCACCATCACCATCGGATCCAGCCTCCGCTAAGACCTTAGGGGTTGAGACTCGCCTCTGGAAATCGGAATTGATGCCTGGTAGCTTCCGGGCCACAGATTCGAAGGGCCCTAACCTACTAAGAAGAAACCAAACGATCTCCAATGCGTTACAATTCCGCTTTGTTATCTGTTCCAGAATGGGTTCTTGGTTCAAAGAGCTCCGAATCCGGGATATGGACAATACTCAATCCGACCTAATTATGTGGTATCAACTCGAAACCGAATTCTTTCAGGACCACGTCAGGCATACAAGATATTTAGGGGAAGCAAGAAAGAGGAATAAGAAAGTGAAGGAGGATTGGAGTAATTGCGGGGAACTCGGAAAAGGAGGTTTCGGTGTCGTCCATAAGCAGGTTCAGAAAGCTACGGGCCGGTATCGCGCGGTAAAGACAATTGATAAGAGGCCACCCCTCAGACTCGATTATTCTAGGGAGCTCCTTGTGATGGCCATATTAGCAAAGGTTGGTGCTCTCATTCCCGAGGCATTTCGCCTTGGCTTGCCCCTCCTCGGAGACCTTTTTGTCGTGGTCTAATGTTCGGCTGTTTAGCGTCCGTCGCTATTCGTGCGGTTCCTAGGATGGTTCGAGGAGCCCGAGACACTGTATATTGCGATGGAATATCTCCAGGAAGGCGACCTCACCAAGCACATCGGTACTCCACTACTACAAGAAACCGTTCGAAACATTTCAAAGCAGATACTCGAGGACCTCAAAGTAATGCATCAACAAGGGATAGCTCATCAAGATCTAAAGCCTGCGGTATGATCACTAGCACCAAACACCTTACTAGACCACATCGCATCGCGTAATACTGACAGATGCATAGAATATTTTTGTAGTTTCTATGTCTCCCGTATGGGTCAAACTCGGAGATTTCGGAGTGTCAAAGCGGATCCTGGCTCAATCAACCACAACCCTTCACACCCAAGTTTCAACCCAATTGTATAGCGCTCCCGAGGTTCTTGGCTTAGACTCCAGTAGCGAAACCTCCGATTACACCAATTCTGTTGACATTTGGTCACTCGGATGTGTTATATATGAACTGCTTACAGGGACAAAGTTGTTCGCCTTAGAAGGTCAAGTGTCTCGTTACTTCTTCGGGAAATGTCCCTTTCCCGAAGATACACTAAAAGGGTTATCACCCCCAACAGACGATATCGGAATTTCATTACTAGTGTCCATGCTCGTAATACGACCTGAGGATCGCCCTACCGCAGCCGGTGCGCTAAGCCATGGGTGGTTGGCGGGGATTAAGAGTGACTATGAAGATAGCGGAGATGATCAGGACCAAACAGTACGAAGCCTAAATGCGGGGTTCCTGGACAGGAGGGGTGAAAAGCAATTAGCTATTCATGATATTCCGAAGGAGAAACGAGGTGAAAGAAGCCCAATTACGCAAGATGACACAAGGTGCATCCTAGGAGGAGTGGGTTTGGGAGAAAATCCGCGATCACAAAGAGGTGGTCATGCTACCACCCCAAAAGCTAGAATTGACTACTCTGTGATTACACAATTGGATGTAGTCTCCCCTGAGATCCCAATTTTCCGGATGGGGTCCCTGAAACCGGAATTGATACCTCGGAGCCCCCTGATCACTCATTCCGCCGGCAAGGGCGCCAAAGCGCTGAGAAGGAAACAAACCCGCACTATTCCACAATCACGTGGCCAAAGTAGCACCCCGAATCCCAAACTCAACCCCTATATAAAATGTATTGCTAACGAGAACCGGATTCTAAATGCTAGACCTCCGGCAGGCGATCCCCCAACGGCAGACCCCCATCATGGAAATAGCCTTCGATCGGCCCTTGGGACAAACGGTCAGATGGAACACGGACCAAAAAAAATACACCAAGCCCCTGCCTCCGTCCTTGATGGGTCTGGGTCAAGAATTGCTTACAGGTGAACCTACCCTACCCGACTTGGTAGGTGCGGATAAGATGGTTCCAGAAATACAGAGGATGAAGCCTTCTGGAATTCAGCACCTAATACCAGTGGTAGGGGAGAAGGCCGAGGTCGCAATAGGCCAACCATCAATTCCATGTAAAGCCCTAAAACCAGGCGAAATTGTAATGCCAGACAAGACCCAGATCCCGCGCAAACCCCTATTGCTTGCTGGAATGCTGACCGGGATCCTAATGCTCTCTGGAGTCCTAACCGGGATACTAATACTGGCTGGAATCCTAACCGGAATCCTAATTCTAGCTGTAACCCCAGAGTCGGAGGAAATCGATATCTCGGAGGGGACACCAATCACGGATCGAGCTCGGACGGTTAGTCGTCAAACGCAGATAAGACTACGGAAACGACACCTGCGACGGAACTGTTGAAGGTCACCGGTGATCACTCCACCCTCCGGAACGGTTACCTTGTATCCTTTCCTATTCTCGCCACACTCTATGTTAGTAGTTTTCTAGTTTCCTTTGTCAATTGTTATAAATCACGGAGGAGGAAGGGTTACACCTGGTTGTGTACTTTATTTGAGGATTCGCACCAATGGCTGGCAGGAGCCGGACAGTAAAGCTCAGGTTGGATCGGAATCATGGGTGTAGTACAGGGATTCCCGGAAGGATTCCCGGGAGTGAGAACCTTGGAGGACAACACTCTGTATTTACTATATAACATCTCTGTACCGCCTTAGATAGAACGATAAGCAAGAAAGATACAATCCTCC
>Ga0307507_10013131_pt1 | contig 10113 bp, 7 predicted proteins | sample 7_EM_MG_FD_207223 | JGI IMG/M metagenome (GOLD analysis project Ga0307507, IMG submission 207223) | Populus trichocarpa ectomycorrhiza microbial communities from riparian zone in the Pacific Northwest, United States - 7_EM | ecosystem: Host-associated > Plants > Roots > Unclassified | place... | reverse complement strand
TTAGTTTTTCTCATGGTCGGAACGGAACGTGGTCGACCAACAACTTATTCCTCTCTTTCTATTTTCAATGATTTTCTATTTATTGTTCCAACACTTAGGAGCTAAAACAACATAAAAATAAGGAAGTCAAGAGTTGAAAAATAAAATTATAAAACTCTAGGAATCAAATAATGCATAAATTGAAAATTCTACTACTAAATTAAAGTTTTTCATGTCTTTTAAATAGTGGGCTCTATTTTTTTATTATTTTAGTTCTTGTTCTTTTATTTTTTTAATTATAAGCTTGAATTTAATTTTATAAGATTTATCTTTAATTAAAAGTCATAATTTTTTCCAGATAATTTGTACTGAGATCATGCAAAGCGAAGCAAATCTCAGTTAAAAAAACTACTAGCATAATATATAACCTGTGAGGATGAAATTATTTCTAAAAGGTTGATAATAAAAAAACCGAATTGTTCAAGAAACGGCGTCGTCGTGTATTGCGCTACAGTAATGTACTAACGTATTCACCTAGTGCACCGAAATAATTCGGCAGGGCTCACTTGAGGATTTTTTCCGAAGACATTTTAAGATCTCCTCCTTTGCACTGGCATTGACTGGATTGGGCTTGGCAGTGCACAGTCCTCAACAGTTCGGTGTGAGTGTCGCAAAGTCGCAACTCTTTGAATTCGAAGAAGCTGTTTTATTCTTTGGAAGATGAAAATAAAAAATAAAAAATAAAAAATCCCGGTATTGATACGAGAGAGGCCTTGCAGGTCTTTTACACTTCGTTATTTACTCATCCTCGTTGACCGTTGGATGGGATCGAGTTCATCAGCATCAACCGTCCACATAAAAAAGCAAATCAATTTCATCTTCGCTTTCAAACCGTCCATACACACACGAATGTCACCAGTAATTATCTGGACAGTCAAGATATCGGTACACTAATTTTAACCTTATCTCAATCAAGTACACAAGCTTTAATTTTATTTATTTGAGTACACTTTTTTCTTCTTCAAAACCACCGGTCAAACACTGTAGAATCACATGATAAAAGTTTACTTGATTAGAGCAGTAATATTTTAATTTTACCAGTAATTTATTTATTATTATATAATAGTTCTCAAATTCGATGATGTAGATGGCTTGTCATTTATCTGAACAGAGAATCAAATTTGGGATAACTATTCTATGCGAGATGGAGAGATTTTGTTTTCAACAAAAAAAAAAATATATATGGATGTTGTTAACCTTTTTTTTTTCATTAAAAAAAATATAACTACAAATTAAAAAATTAATACATGTATTTTAAAAACTAAATTAAAAATTATATGTATCAATAAACGATAATAGCTCCATTTATTTTAATTAATAATTGAGTTGAAAAGCTTAATAAAGATGTAAATAAGGATATATGATCTCATGTTATGTGAAGCTCTTTATTTAAAAAAAAAAAATTAATTATACATAACAATATTGCTTTATGTTAGAAAACAAATAATTTAAACTCCATCAAGGAAAATTCTAAATTTTTTTTGTCATGAATTCTTAAATTGATAAAAAAACAAATATGAAAAGAATACGAGTAAATATATATATTTTTCATTCAATATCAATGAGAAAATTATTATTGAAATTTCGTACATTGTGTCAAATTATAATTATCCATAAAGAATTTGATAATATAATCATAAAAAAATTATTAATATTTTGAAAAACAACAATATTGATTTTTTTTTAATTAGGGGCACATATTGATACTAAAAGGGAACAAAAATTAAAATAAATTTTAGTTAAAAATTTAAGCTATTTGAAATAGGTGGGAAACATGTGTTTTTCAAATCTAAATTTAATTTTCTTATTAATATATCTCTCAACTATTTAAGTGAAATGATATTTTTTTAACCATAATCACTTTTTTTTTAAAAAAAAATCATTTTTTTCGATGCAAGTTAAAAGAACATGTATCAAGATAATGTGACCTTGTTTATTATTATTATTATTATTAATTTTGTCAGTGCAAGTTATGGATAGTGAAGCCTTAACCTTTTTTTTTCCTACCGCAATCTTTGTTAACATCTTTTATTTTAAATTAAATTAATTTTTATTTAATATAATATTATCTTGAAGGAAATTCTTCCAAAAAAAAAAAAGTTCCACGCTAAAAAATAAAAAATTAGAAGAAGTTTTCTTACAAAATGCACTTACTATCTAGGACATCTAAAAAATTGGTGTATCAGAGCAAGAAATTGTAATAAAATAAAATTCATATAGTTCACCGAGAAAAGGGTGAAAAATGGCATCCGAACGTTGTAATTAACCCAGTCATTAGTATCTAATAATCGGAATAAAGCAAAAGTCCTTGAAAAAAGATCGAAGAGCCGTTTACAAAGAGAGACTTTTTACAGAGAAAAAAGGAGAATCAAAGCTAAAAAAATAGAGGCCCAATCCCATACGTTTACACTGTAAGTAGCAGATCCTCAGCAACAAATCACGTGGACCACTGATTTAAAGTTTAAACAATTTTAGAATGCTGCAACTCTGACGTTTTCTTATTCAATTGGTTGAAACTTTCCCCATCTATACGCGCGGCACCACCGAGACAATACCAGTCTAACCCATACTACTCCCCTAGGGAAAAATCAAGAATACAAGATATATACTTACCTTAATATATTCAACTTACCAAATATATACGCATGACGCGACTAGACCAATAAAAACCATCCACCTGGATAGGCCACCACAGACAAAGCGAGTAGGCAGAAAAAAAATAATACTCGAGAAGCTAAATATATAAAAATATCCGCAAAAGATGTCACGTGCTACTTCCATGCTTGTCTCGTTCTCTTGCTACTCACAAGCCTCCATAAAACCCTGTACCCACTTCAACAAGAAGAAAGTCGAAACTCCCTCTCAACCACCCAACAATGGCTTCTACGGTTTCGTTCTGGTCTTGTATATTCCTCCTCTCTCTAATTGTAGCGCTCTCTGCTGGAGAGGATGAATCAAAGGAGTACGTGTTGACTCTAGATCACTCCAATTTCAATGAGACCGTTAGCAAGCACGATTTCATCGTCGTCGAATTCTACGCTCCCTGGTACACACTACAATTCAATTCTGTCTGCCCTTTTCTCTTGGTTCTTTCACTATTTTTTTTTTTAAATATGGTTAATCGTGTTTGTTCTTATGGATCTCGTTTTTTTATGCTTTATCATGTGATTCTTGATGTAATGTTAGATCTAGTAATTTCTTGGTTTTATTTTTTAAATTACGGTTTTAGCAATGGGATTGAAGTTAGATCTTGTAACTGCAAAGTGACCTTTTCGTCTTGTATAAATTTTGATGATGAAGTTATCAAATTTTTTTAATATTTTTTTAATCTATTGATGTATTTTATATCAAAATTTGAAAAATCCTTTTGGAATTGATTTTGGGTTAGAGTTTAAAATCTTTTGTATTTTACTAACAGGTGTGGACACTGTAAGAAGCTAGCTCCAGAGGTAAACAACTTTTCTTTATAATTGTCTGATTGCCTTGATTAAGATTGGGATCATGGTTATATAATTGGGATTATTGTTATACTCTTTTGTAGTATGAGAAAGCTGCTTCTATACTGAGCAGCAATGATCCTCAAGTTGTTCTTGCCAAAGTTGATGCGAATGAGGATGCTAATAAAGAGATCGCTAGTCAATATGACGTCAAGGGATTCCCCACTATTGTAATTTTGAGAAAGGGAGGGAAGTCTGTTCAAGAATACAAAGGCCCTCGTGAGGCAGATGGAATTGTTGAGTATCTGAAGAAACAAAGTGGTCCTGCTTCTGCTGAATTAAAATCAGATGATGATGCTACTGGTTTCATTGGTGACAAGAAAGTAGTAATTGTAAGTTCATCTTCTGATGCCTTTTACTCTTTTTTTTATCTGTGACTGAATTTTGCATGTGAACAGTTATTATTATGGTTTTGCAGGTTGGGGTGTTCCCAAAGTTCTCTGGGGAGGAGTTTGAGAACTTTTTGGCTGTAGCAGAGAAATTGCGTTCTGACTATGAATTCGGCCATACTTTGGATGCTAAGTACCTTCCACGCGGGGAATCATCAGTTTCTGGACCCCTAGTTAGATTGTTCAAGCCATTTGATGAACTCTTTGTTGATTCTAAGGTATTGCTTTATTTACAGTGGGTTTGATGTAAAATTGTCTATCCTTTTCCAGATCTTCAACTATCTTGTGAATCACTGGTTTCTTCTAACAAAGCCACATGCTTGCAGGACTTCAATGTGGATGCTCTTGAGAAGTTTGTTGAAGAGTCCAGCATTCCCATTGTGACTCTCTTCAATAAAGACCCAAGCAATCACCCTTTTGTTGTCAAATATTTTGACAGCCCCCTTGCTAAGGTATAAAAACATGAACTCTTAGTGTTGGCATGTGTTGATAATTTACAAAGTGCATGTTTAAAAATTACTAAATTATGCAATGCTTTAAACGTTGATACTCTTAGGATGATTGGGTTTGGTAGTCCCCTTCCACTACATTCCATTCGCCTTTACAGCCTGGAAGGTTAGAAAGGGAAACGGATAGCTTGAACCATAATGTTGAATTCCTGATTTTCCTTTTTCTGCGTCGAACATTAACTTGCAAGAAAAAAAAACTTTTCTAAGAAGGTTCCAAATCATTTCTGTTCATTCCTTCAAAACGTGCTTAATTCCAGATTTTTCTCTGCATTCCTTCATGAAATTACAGTGTGTCATGCCATGTCCAACAGATACAATAAGGTCTTTTCCTTTTTATTCCTTGCATTAATATTTCACTTAAACTCCTTTTTGAAAAATATTGGTGGGTTTATCACATGAATTGTTGGTGACTTTCATTCATGTCTTCTTTTATACCATATATTATGGATCTTCTAAGAACCTGATTGACAATTGCAGGCTATGTTGTTTATGAACTTCAGCAGTGAAAATGGCGATTCCATTAGAACTAAGTATCAAGAAGTTGCTGGGCTACACAAAGGAGATGGATTAGTCTTTTTGCTGGGAGATGTTGAGGCTAGTCAAGGTGCCCTGCAGGTTAGTAAGGCTTCTTTTACATGGTACACTTGTGCTATTTTTTACTCGAAATGTTTTTAATCTTAGAAAGATTTGCATGGATGAACAGTATTTTGGACTCAAAGAGGACCAAGTGCCTCTTATCGTCATACAGACTACCGATGGACAGAAATACTTGAAGGCAAACTTGGTGTCTGATGAAATTGCTCCTTGGTTGAAGGAATACAAGGTGATGTTGGTGTTTTAATATTCATAAGGAAATGTTTCAGTACGATTTGCTCTGTTTCAAGTTGCTTGATGATGGTACTTAATTTTCAGTCGAAGGGCAATAGGCCAATGGATTCGGTCTCTGTGTTCAATTGTCATTAATTAGCAAAACCTTCGTGAAATGTAAAAAACTTGCTGAAATACTGTGCAGGAAGGCAAGGTACCACCATTTAAGAAATCTGAACCTATCCCTGAAGTTAATGATGAGCCAGTGAAAGTTGTTGTTGCTGACAGCCTTGATGAATTGGTTACCAAATCTGGAAAAAATGGTATGAATAATCTGCAGTTTTGTAGGGTTCATCAGTTCTTTTTTTTCCACTACATTGTTAGATTGGTATGCACTGCAATCTGTGCTTTCCTGATGGTTTCATTTAATTTATCTTTGTTTATTTTAATGATGTGCAGGTGCCTAGTGTATGCTTTTAATTTCTTTGCTAGATTCTAGAGTTCATTAATTCTTTCCTCGCTATATTCCTAGATTAGGATTCATTGGTGCTTTCCTGATGGTTCCATTGGATGGCATCATTGCTGTTTATTTTAGTGATGCGCAAGTGCTTTCTGTGTACCTTTTTCCTCTTTGCCAGGTTCTACAAGTTCACAAAATTATTAGCTAGGTTATTTGCACTCAATCTCTGAGATATTAGAGGAGAACCTCATCTGTTCTTTGTACCTCATTTTGTATTCTGGGTTGTGTTCTATCTTAACAGTTTTTATGGCATCCATTATAACACATGTTTGAGTAACTAAGTAATTTGTGGTGGCCCTTAGTTTTTCTTAATTCGATTGTTTTGGCAACAGAGGTGAAACTTAGTGCATGGTTACTGGTCATTGCGGTCATTTTCCTTTCCATATTCTTCCCTCTTGTTTTGTAACTATATGGCAGTTTTACAAAAGAATTTGGGTTCTATCCCCTGGTCAGAGGGGAGATCATATTTCCTGGTACACAAAATCACCTTTGTTCTTCCTTTTATTGTTTTCTCCTTTTGTCTCATGCATATCAGATGAAATGGGTCTTCCCTCCCCACATGGGCCACACACCCAAACTACCCCTTCTCTTCTTCCTCGTTTAAGTACCCCTTCTCTTCTTCCTCGTTTAAGTGATATTTATGATGTTTTAAATGGATGTTTCTTCTCCTGTCTTCTATAGTTTTAGTTCTTCTCTATAACCTGCGGTGATACTTGACTTCCATATAACTTGGCGGCTTGTCCTCCTTTGCAGTCTTTTTGGAGTTTTATGCCCCTTGGTGTGGTCACTGCCAAAAATTGGCGCCAATCTTGGAGGAAGTTGCTATCTCGTTTCAAAGCGATGCTGATGTTGTTATTGCCAAGCTTGTAAGTTTTGTTCATCTCCTGTCTGAAGAAGTCATGCGTGTTATTTCGTTAAATTTTTTACTAGGTATTATAATTACAGATACGTTTGGGTCATTACAATGATTGGCTGCTCACTGTTTTGTTTTTTTTTTTCATTTGATTTTTCTACTTGTTTGCTCAAAGAAAATTACTTCTAGCCAAACCCTTCACACATCCACTGGTTCTCTGGCGTATCAGTTTTCCTTGATATTTAGACTACACGGTTTTCACTAATTTTTTGTGGCACCTGTAGGACGCAACTGCAAATGATATCCCAAGTGATACTTACGACGTCAAAGGATTCCCCACAATTTTCTTTAGGTCAGCTACTGGAAAGTTGGTGCAGTATGAAGGAGATAGGACCAAGCAAGACATCATTGATTTCATTGAGAAGAACAGGGATAAAATTGGCCAACAAGAACCTGCAAAAGAAGAAGAGCCAGCTAAAGAACAAGAGCCAGCTAAAGATGAACTTTGAGAAAAACATATCTATTTAGTTATGTATCAATTTTGGGCATAGTTAGTCCTGAATAATCACTATGTGCTCTGATCCTTCGTTGTTAGGGAAAAAGAACGGTTATAAGCAAAGGGAGAACTGGTTTCTATACTCTTTTTTGGCCTGTTTTTTGTTTTTTGCCAAGCTGTAGAATTTTCACTCCGCCGTCATTATTCTTTGCATCGCACCATACCAAAAACCGAATTTTCATGCTTCATGCGCTTTCCAAACTGGAATAGCTAGTAAAGTCGACCCTCTCGCACGAGGGATTTGAGGCGTGATTATGGCAGGGGAGTTTACCTATATATGCATACTGATTGCTTGATCAATCATATCGATGGTTAGCCTAAAGAAATGGTGATCAAGACCCTATCACCCTACTCGTGTCAAACTGTACAAGATGGAGCGAGTTTGAGGATTGATTATACAAGTTTCATTTAATTCTCTAGCTAATTTGTTTATTTATATAAACTTAAAATTGATTTGCTTGATATTTTATAGGGAAAATTACCCCTAGTAGTTTGGTTTATTTTACATTTATCCATTATATCTTACAAAATTATAGTTTGTCATAGGACAATAAATACTTTTCCCCCATTCCCTTCCCCTTTAAGCAAGATGTATTGGGCTAGATTTGGGTAGTGACTTGTTTTGGTGGTGAATCTTCGGTGACGGTTGGATGTGAGAGTTGAAAGAATCAAAGTTAGATCCAGAAGTTACGAAGGATTATCTCCTTATTCATGCTTGCCCTCCTGTTGGTGGAATTCTTATGGCTTTTGGTAGCCTTCTGGAGCTATAAATGCGAGCTCGTTGAATAGATGTTATGAAATGCAACCCATAATTCTTCACAATAACATGTCGACTTTGGTAGTGGTAAAATAGTGTTACTATATTGTGCATCTGCTTTTCATGGAATTCCATGTTCTTGATTTCACAATTTAATTCATGGGTTTTAGTCGGAAATTGGTTTCTAACCTAAATACATCATCGGAGATGTATTTTTTAGTTTAAAAGCGGCTGCTTAACATTGCTTCACCTTCTTCGATGTGCACCGCATATGATTATGATCAAAGATTTCCATCTGAAGGGGATGATCTTGCGAGTTAGTTCTTATTGTATTTTGCTACTCATGTCAAATTTTGTGAGGTAATTTCAGCAAGCACTTATTATTATGACATCTACTTTTTCGGATATGTGATAAATTTATTTTTAACAGTATTAAAACAAAATTATGATTTTTTTTTTGATATACTATTAAACCCGAACATGTTGGGTCTGACTAGTGCCAGACTTAGCATGTCTAGAGCTTGTTACACTATCAAGTCTATGTATGATTGGGTTTGATACATTACCAAACCCTTATTCAGGGCATATTCATCTTAAAAAAAAGGATTATAAAGGTTTTTTATATCTATTAAAAATAAATTTAACATATCTTTTAGTTTTAGGTGTGAATTTGTCAATAATACTGATAGATTGTAACCATTCCTAACAGAGATAATCAGTAACAGAGATAATCAGCTGCTTCTTCCTTATCATCCGTTGGCTCTCTCTTATCAGCTTGCATTATTCCTTATCAGCTTGTGATTATTCAAATGTATTTAAACGTAGTTGGTTATAGTTGTCACTCATCAAATATAGGATTCAGTTGTAGCTTTTCTAGTTTGTAGTTCTTTCAAACACTTCTGGTTTGTATTTATAGGGTGTTTAATGAAAGAACATTCAAGCTTTGCAACGTTTTAATTCCAACTTATAATTTAACATTCTTTGTGATTTTGGCTATTTATTAGTGATTTACTTTCTCAAAAGTATTCTAGCTCCTTTTCCAAGAGATTTATGTTTCCAACATTTATTTATTTTAAAAACAATGGCATAATACCTTTACTAGGAGAAAGTTTTTAATAAAAGTAAAAAATAATTAAAATAAAGATTTGTTAAAGATTTCAATAATATAAAATAAGTAAAAAAAATATACCTCTTCAGTTTAAACTCAATTTCTAGTTAACTTATCTCTTGATTGCCTTAACAAAAATATTTTTTAAAATTTTAAGCATTTTTTTATAAACAAAAACCTATCATGGTATTAAAAGCAAGTTTTTAAAAAATAATTAAAATAATATCTCAATATTTTATGTGTGATTAATGAAAAAATAATAAATACAATAAAATCATGTAAAAAATATATTAAAAAATTAAAAATTATTTTAATTGAATATTCATAAGTTATTTTTTAATTTTCATGTTAGGCGCATAATAATTGAAATAAATTGATAACATTCTCATAAAAATATGTAATGTTATTTAATAATCATGGCAAAATTGAATAAAAATTGAAATATCATGTTAAGTCTAGTGCATTTAGATGTAAATAAAATATTAAAATAAAATAAAACTATAGAAAAGGGCTAGACATGTATGAATAGCCCAATGCCACATCCTCACGCCTGACCTTTTTCTTCAAAGAGCAGACAAAGCATAATATTCCAGCTATTAGAGAGATGGGCAGAAAATCGAGCTGGGGTAAACATAATATAAAGAAAAAAAGATTATGAAGGTTTTTTATATCTATTAAAAATAAATTTATCATATTTTTTAGATTTAGGTGTGAATTTGTCAATAATACTGATAGATTGTAACCATTCCAACTTATAATTTAACATTCTTTGTGATTTTGGCTATTCATTAGTGATTTACTTTCTCAAAAGTATTCTAGCTCCTTTTCCAAGAGATTTATGTTTCCAACATTTATTTATTTTTTATTTGTTTTTACAATCAAAGATTCTAAAAGCAAAATGAGTTCACATAAAACTTTACAGTTTAAGGCTATTATTTATATATAAAAAAAGTGTTTTTTAATATAAATAAGAAATTTTTTTATTTAAATATTTTAACTTAAAAAAATAAGATAACATGTATGATAAAAAATTTTATATTAAAATCTTAAATATTTTTTAAATTAATTTAGATCAACC
>Ga0307507_10013130_pt1 | contig 10113 bp, 4 predicted proteins | sample 7_EM_MG_FD_207223 | JGI IMG/M metagenome (GOLD analysis project Ga0307507, IMG submission 207223) | Populus trichocarpa ectomycorrhiza microbial communities from riparian zone in the Pacific Northwest, United States - 7_EM | ecosystem: Host-associated > Plants > Roots > Unclassified | place... | reverse complement strand
TATACTATTTCGGTTCTAGTGCTTTCTTAATATCTTCTATAGTTATAGCAAAGATTTTATAATCTTGTCTTTTTGCTAATAAGATAAAGGGTGCGGCCTATATTATATAAATTTTAAGAGGTTTTAACGTAACATCTTTATATTCTTTACTGCAATTGGTAGTTATAGCTTTATTATATTGGTTTAAGGTTTATAGCAAGGGTAATTTATATTATTTTAAATTTAAATAGTTGTGTGCATATTTATAGGGTAAATGGGTTTTTAAGTAATGACTTTAGCAGTAGGTTATACGGAACTTTAGTATTTCTTTAACCCAGCTAATTAAAGGGTTGTGTTGTTTTAGCTATCTATATCCAAGTATTATCTTATATTGCTTTAGGGGTGTTATAAATAGGGAAATATATTTAAGGTATTTACCTATCTACATTTTTATAAGAGCGTAGTGTGTTAATTTGCTATATATTAAGGGTTTGCCATTAAAGCCTTGTAGGCCTTAGGGCTTATTAAGTTTCTTTAAATTTAGGCGTTAGGTTTTTGCGTAGTTTATATTAATAAAGCCTATGCTAGTAGCTCCGCTATCTATAAGGATTTATACCTCCTTCTATTTTTTAAGTATTTAAATTTCGCCAAGTATATTAAGGGAGTTATATTATATATTAGCGCTAGAAGAGCCTAGACACTTATACTCTTCCACTTCTTATCCTAAGACGTGACTTGGCCCTAGGATAATTCGTTTTCCGAGTTAGCTAAGGGTAAGATGCTTTATAACGACTAGGTATGATTTATAGAATAAGTATAAGTTAAGGAGTAAGTATAGCTTAAAGAACAAGTGTAATTTAAGGAGTGGGTGCGATTTAAAGACCGGGAGGAACTATAGCGGACTTTTTTAAAAGGGTAAGTTTGGTAATTCCTTTGGATATATCCTTTTCTACTATATCTAAAGCATTCTCTATTTGCGGCTTAAGTTCTTTATTTATTGGTTCCTAAGGGTGCGTAGGATTAAGTGGCGTTGAGGTCTATAGGGTCGTGCGTAGGTTTCGGAGAAGGGTTATACTTTAGGGTATATATCGGTTTCGTAGAGCTTTAAATACGAGGTGTGGTTGGCTTTAGAGAATAAGTTTGTTTATTATATTAAAGGTCCTTATTAATTCGTTAATACATTATAGCAAATTTGGGTAGGTCCTTTGGCAGTTTCCTACCTACTAACTGTGCTCTGATTTTATCCGAAATAGCTTATTAAAGAGCAGCAACTCTAGCGGCTTTATTCTAATCTAGTTTGCTAATAAGGCCTAAAAATTCTGAAAAGAAGCTTGTAAAGTCTTGGTTCCGTTATTATAGGTTTTTAAGTTTGGTAATAGTAGTGTGTTTACAGCTGGTGTTATTATATGTTCGTTCTAGTAGAGAGATAAAGGTTTTAAAATTAACAAAGGTGCTATTACGGAAGAATGGGTCTATGGTTTATGCAGCATCTTTGCTTAAATAAGACATTCCATAGCTAACCTTGCTAGCTTTAGTAGGGTATTAGTTATAGTTTGTTAAAAGTTTAAGACAGAGCTTGGTTACAAAGGGACATAGGTTATTTTAATTTCTATTAAATATTGGAGGGTTAGGAAGCTTTTCTAATTTTATAGTAGGTACTAGGTTTGTTACAGGTATGGGTTAAGCTACCGTTACTAGTTTAGGGTTTATATTTAATAGGCCAGGTTCGGATATAGTTATGTTAATTTTATTTGTAGGCGGTGTCGGGGTCTCTAACGTAAATGCTTAGACGTTATAGAGTTCTTCGCAGAGTGCTTCTATTAATCGCTAATGCTGGGCTTCTAGTGCAGCCCGCTACTAAGCTAAGGCATTTATAAAGGACTGTTATATTATAGTCAACTGTTCTCTAACTAGGGATATAATACTTATGGTTATTAAAGAGGATTTGGGTTTGTTTGCTATTTTAATAGTGGTTATTTTTAATGCAACGTAATATAAGGGCGCGAAGAGGCTTTGGGGAAGATTTAAAGGAATAATATAAATTCTATCTAAATTTAAGGGTATATAGCTTTTTAAAAGAACAAGACGTTGCGTAAAGAAAAGAAGGGAATAACCAGAGAATCTTATAATTAAATAGTTAGGGGTCTTGGTTGATGCGTGCGCACGTGCGCACGCGGACGGACTTTGGTAGAATTTAATTAATCTGGCAGAACTTGGCAGAAGTCGATTAAGCTGGCAGAATTCGGCAGAATTTGGTTAAAGCGTCAAGTTTATCTTGTCAAGTGTTTTACTGAGACATTCCTACTGTAACTAGGCTAGTCCCGTTATAGGTATATCTAAGATCGTGCGATCTTAGTATTGGAAATGGCTAATAATATATAGCCACCCTAAAGTGCGCAGAGATATATCTAGGATAGATTAATAATGTATCTAAGATATAATCTAGGCACCCTTATACACTTACCTATCTTAGGTAGTTCTTCTATACTACTGCTAATAGAAGCAACTTAGTCCTTAATTAAAGACTTAGAATAATTACAGGAGGACTTCTTCTATAAAGGGTAACGGGTGCAGGAGGAACGCATATATATAAACATTAAAGATAGTAATTAGGATATATCCGGCTTATATTGGGAGTATTACAAAGATATACAATTCTAAATGTCCACGCTATAATAATCTGCTAATGCCTCTTCTTTAACGCTAGTAGTAAGTAGAATTCTATAACGTAAGCTATATATAATATATAAACTAATTATTTCTATAATATAGCTAGGCTTAATATTAATTATATAAACTAGATCGCTTGCAGTAGAAAGACTTATATTTAGTTAAGAGATACTAGAATATCCTATGTCCTCTAAGCACGAGATTGGATATATAATAGATTTATCTAGCCTACAGCTAAACAATAAGAATATTACCAAGATGTATAAAAATATAAGAGACTATATCCTAGATAGATTTTATATATAACTAGGTTCTAATATAGATAGATACAATACTTGTATATATTAAGGAATAAGATAAGTATAATATACCCTCTTCTTAGTTTCTAAAAGTGCTTTAGGAGATAGATACCCTATATAGGCGTGGTTTACTGCAAATACTTAGACCCTTAGCTATAAAACTTTTACTATAAGCAAGTTACAGAGGAAGACTAGAAAAGAATATATAAATTACAAGAAAAGGTATAATATATCTATAATATTATGTTACTATATCTAAGTTATAATATAGACATTATATACTCTTATATATTTCCTTAGCAATTTAACAGAATTAAATTAAGATAATCTTAAACAAAGAGATATAAATACGTAAGATACTTATTTATATTATCTATTCTTATTAACGTATATAGACTTTATAATAGTATTTATTATATATTTTAGCACTAGATTGCCTATATAGAGCAAAGTGCTAGTTATAAGCCATATCTTTATATTGTGAAGTACACGGTTAGTGTCTAATATATCCTAAATATATTATTATTATTCATTGCTTAACGTCCGATTCGGATCCCTATTGGGCCCACGCGGACTACTCCTTATATACATGTGGGGAGAAAACTCTATTTAAGAAAACCCCGTGATCCATCTCCCCGCCTTTTGGGACTCGCCTACAAGGCGCCTGCGAGGCGCCTACGAGTTACCTGTGGTGCTCTACTACCTTACTTTTGACCTCCTTAGGAACCACTGCTGCCGTAACAAACCTACGGACGCGCTAGTATTGCAAACTTTACTCTACTACTGTAGAGTCATTAGGGGGCGCCTAATACCCGCCCTATTGCCTTCTATTACCATTTCCCTTACAACCCGGAACTGGTTTAGTACATTTTAGCTAATAAGCTACTAGGTAACCGCCTTAAGACCTTTTTATATTAAGAGTAGTGTATTATAGTTCTCTATGCTAGCTACTAAGAGCATTGCTTCTCAGTTAGTGCGTAAGGGGTATAATAGTATCACGTGTTTTAGTGTCTGTCTTAGCCAGCCATATTCGCATCTTAGGCTACCTACTAGGACGCCTACCTAGTAGAGCCAATCTTTTAATCCTATTATTCCTGTTCTTAGGAGTGTTGCCATTATATTTTCTACCTTTATTAGGCCTTCTTAGAGCCCTTAAGTGTTTACCCCCTATGGCGTTAACTATGCTATGGCTTAGGTTACTCTTGCCTAAGTTAGCCTCTATACCTTTAACTCCCATGCGCCTCTCCAGCGCTGGTCCAACTAGTATTATATTACAGTTGATGGTTTCCTGGCGTTCTTTTATGCTCTACTTTGGCTCCTTTCTCTTTCTTACTGTTGTCTTTGTTGGCCTCTTGCGCGTCTCCCTTCTTCCTCTATATAGGCCTAGGCCCTAATACTATACTATTTTTCTTCTGCTTTCTTTACCTGTTTCTCTAGTATATCTTCCCTACTTTAAGGTTGTTAGATTGTTCTCCTATAAGGCACCCTAGGGTCCCTCTATAGTTTATTTAGGCGTGTCTTGATATACTTTATAACATTAGAGTTGCGTTTGTTTTGCGCCCTTTGCATTACGGTAGCTTCAATATGTAGTTATAGGGGGGGGATATTGGCTTCCTTCTTAAGGAGTGCTGCGGCCGTTCGCTTATACCCGCCTGTTATACTCTAGAGGCATACTATCTAGACCTTTTAGAGTAGTTTAAGGAGTGATTTAGGGGGGCCCTTTTTAGTTTTACTAATAGCCTAGATGCTGGATCTATACGTTATAGTAGGCCGGACAACTGCTATATATAGTAGGCGTGACCTCTAGAAGCATGGACCCTATATAGAATTAACGATCCTAGATAATATAATATACTGTGCTTGGCCCTTACGGGCTGCTTACGCCGCATGTGCGCTCCACTGGAGCTTGCTGTCTACCTATACTCCTAATACCCTTAGGCCCTGAACTGGTTGACCCCTAAAGCCTTAGATATAAATTGCATGCTAAAGATCTGCAGATTAGTTATGTTTTCTTATAAAATAGATTAGCTGGTATTTCTCTAGTAAGAATTGAACTCTATGTCGTCTTACCTATTCTATATAGGTGTTATAGGCTTTCTCTAGTGTTCTGCAGTTCTCTGTGGCTGTTGGCCCGTATATAATTAGGTTTGTGTCGTCAACGAAGCCTATCCCCTGGGTTGCCCCTTCCTTAAAGGAGTCTAGTAGGTTGCTTACAAAGAAAAGGAAGAGTATAGGCAAGAGGGGTAGTCCTTGTAGTATTCCTATTATAACTGTAATAGGGGGGCTCTGGTATCCGCTAAAGACCAGTAATATTTCTTTCTGGCCTATAAACCCTTAAACAAATTATATAATCTATTCTAGGAAGCCCTTTGCCCTAAGGATATATAGGAGGCGCTTATAGGGTATGTTATTATAGACACCACTAATATCTAGGCTAAGCATTAATACTATAAAGTCCCTTCGCATCACCCATATAGATTTAATGGTGGCAGCAAGTAGCGTAAGTGCTAATAGCGTTAAGCGGTTCTTTCTTGCCCCCATTTAGCTTTGTGGTAGTAGGGCGTGTTCCTTAGCCGTGTCTACTATATGGTCCGCTATTACCTTTTCTAAGATCTTGCTGAGGGTGTTTTCTAGGGCAATAGGGCGGTAGCTTCCTGGGATTAAGTAATCTGCTTTACCTTCTTTCTATAAAATAACCGTTGTTATGGATCTTCCGAGTCACGGGTAGTAGCCTATAATAAAGCATGCCCTAGCTACATCTGCAAGCTAGGGTGCTATAAGTGGTCCATAGGTCTTTAAGGCCTTATTTAGAATCCCATCTAGTCCTAGTACTATATTATTTAAAAGGCGGCTAATAATTCTAGCCATTTCCTCTATTGTTATGTCGCTGTCGACCCTTAGGCAAGTCACTGGTGTTTCACCTATAATGTCACTAAGGTCTGCTAGAGCCGGTTAGGGGAAGAACCTTTCTATAAGGATCTTTACCTTCTTATTATTGTTGTTAGTAGCCTATAGTTCCCCTACTCTTTATAGGGGTAGTAGGTGTGGGTCTTCTACTAGGCGCCCTACCTTTTTCTTTACCCATTTCGCCATGGCCCAAAGGCCCTTATTATAGGGGAGGCTTGGGTTAGAAGTGTGCTTATTTATAAACTATCTCTAGTTGTTCCTTACTTCTTTCTTTAGGGTATTCTTTAACTAGTTTCTTGTGTCTTTATATTATCTCTCGTCTTTAGGGTTGTGGCTACTTATATATTTCCTTCTTGCTTGTTATTAGCTAGCAATAAGAACCGCGCATTATACGGACCATGCGTGTCGCGCATAGGGGCCCGGTTTTAAGACTGGGCAGTGCTCTTCTAGCCCATTTTTAATTACTGCCTGGATCCTTTCTAATCTTTGGTTAATTTCCTTAGGGGTGGCTAATAAGCCTCGCTTATTTGGTATTAGGTGGATTTCTTCTAGGTCTTAAAGTTATTATTTAACTATATTAAGGAAACTGTTTGTCTTAAGCTTCCTTATTGTATATCTTTTACTACTTGGTTGCGCCTTAATATCCAAATCTAGCTATATCTGGATAGGGATATAGTCTAAAGCGATTGCCCATTCTTCTTTAGGGTTGCACCTTTTAAGTCTCTAGTATAGGCCTTTATCCATAAATATAAGGTTAATTGTACTTCTAGAGGTTCCTTATTGCCATATAATTGCTCCTAGGGGGGTAGCTAGCTTAAGGCCCCAGGTGTCTATAGCTCTTAGTAGGCATTCTGCCTATTATTTAGCAGCAACATAGATCCCCCCCCACCATGGGTAGTAGAGGTTTATATCTCCTAGTAGGATGAACTCTATGCCTTTAGTTTCTAGTAAGCTTATTACCAATATAATATTCTCTATTTGTGGGACCCCTTCGACCCTAGGGTTATACACATTAATAATTTGTACTGGTCCCCTATATATCTGGACTGTTATAACTGCAATATCTAGGTTAACTGCCTGCTATAATTATAAGGATAGGCTAATAGCCTTACTAATTATAAAGCATACGCGAGTGGCTGCTTTTGGTTTGTATAGGAGCTGGAATCCTTAGGGGCAGTATATTAATTATATGTAGGTATTGTAGTACGGCTCTTATATAGCAAGGATATAGTGTTTCTCTGGGTCTAGACTGTCTAGTAAAGGCCTTATAAGACGGTGGTTTATATTGCCGCAGTTATACTATATAATGGATAGGTGGCGGACCCCTAGCGAGGGTCCTTCACCTCTCCTTTATTCCTCACTTCTTCTGTTTCCACTTTCTCTAGGATATTTAGAACTTCTATCTCTTATATCTATACCCTGGTCGCTACTTATTTTGTGTAGAGCTTTCCATTCCTATGTCTTATGTTCCTACTAGCGCTTCTATATCTGAATCTGTTATTGTCTCCGGTTCTTCCCCTACTAGTCAACTATGGGCCCTTTATAGGTCAGCTGTAAATGTTATATTTGCCGCGTTAAATCTAATTCTTAATTGTCCTGGTCTTAAGCTTGCTATAGCTGTCCATAGGGGTCTTCCTACAGGGCGTCCTCTCCCTTATATCCCCTATGACCCTTGTATCCCTGTTTAGTCTAGTAATATCGCGCGGCGCCGTTTCTGGCCCGTTAAGGCTTGGGATGGCTGGCCTAGCCCCCCAATATTAAAGGTAGGAAACGCTAGGAAGGCACCTGCGTCTCCCTAGCTTATCGCCTGTTATTTCTATTTGTATAACCTAGTATATAGTTATTCCCGCAGCTATTAAGCCCTTGCCTTCCGTCTCCTGTATTTAATGCAGTCTTCTCTCTCCCACGCCTTATATATGCTTTAGTGGCAGTTTGCGCATTTTGTTTGGTCTTAATTTAAGTAGTGTCTTGTATTATAGGGGCCTGCACAATGGCCGCAGCACACCTATACTGCGCATATGGATTGGGTGTGTCCCCATTATGCATAGCAGTAGTATCGTTTTAGGCGTAGTCTGTGGTTATAGAGCCTTACGTTATATATAAGGCCATTTATAATTATTCCTTTTTAGATAAGGAGTTTTTGCATTCCTGGTATATATATGCTAATAATAAGGAAGCCATGTATTTAACTAGCGTCTCCCTAGCAAGTCTCTGGTGACCCTTGTGTCCTCTTATTATTCTTATTGTTTGCTTGGTTTGCATTTTCCTATTAAAGCTATTAGATTTAGGTGATCTTAAGACCTAGTATAAAGCGTTCCGTTTGCTTTACTATCTCCTATATAGTTGCTGTATTGTCCGCCTAGCGTCCCTTTTCTACCCTAAGGCTTATAGGAACCGCTAGGACTTCAACTGGGTAATCTTTATAGAGCACTTTTATACCAATACGTTCTCCCAGCCTGTCCCCTACTCTTATAGCTCGTTCCTTTGCCTATTAGTCCTTTAGGGTGACTCTAATATCTCCGCTCCTAAGGTGTTAGACTGTAACTGCGTTATAAACCTCTTTATAAATCTCTATAAGGACTTCTATTTCTAATTATCCCCTAAGCCCCTCTGCTTTTTCTGTGTTTGGTTATATTGTAATTATATACCCAGTTATTATCTTAAGGGGGGTGGGTTCCCTATGCTATAAAAGCATAGCTACGGCGGCCTAGGTACGGTTTGCTGGTAAGGGGGGTTTTTATTTGTTTTTAATTTTACTTAGCCATTAAAGGATTTAATTAAGGGTTTGCTAGAAGGGCGCCTAGGGCTTACTAAACTAGTAGAGCTATTCTGCTAGCTGCATTAGTTTGTTATAGCTAATGGTTACTCCCCCATAATTCTGGATACTAGACGCGTCTAGTAGGCTTTATATTTTGTTAGATACCTTCTTAATAGAGATATTTCCGCTTTATGGTGTGGTATTCGCCCGTCTTTGTTGTGGAGGGCTGTTGTTGGGCGTGGATCTGGCGGTTGCGCGTAAGTGCGAACCACCGTCGGTTGACATGTGCCTCCCCTGCGATGCATGCATCTTAGGGGGATTCTCTGGGTGTTTTTCAGGGTTCTTTTGGTTGGTTTTGGTCTTTTTGGGCCAGGTACAGCAAGAGCTCTAAAAAAAAACCCCCTTCCTAAATATATTATAACTATAACTAAGTTATAACCAGTCACTTATAGATAGACCTATGGCAAGCATATACTGTACTAAGGGAAGTTAAATATAAAACTATAAAAAATACTACCAAAAGTCTCTTTCTTCAGTTTTAAGATACTTATTAAAATATTTAAGAGATTTACTTAACTAAGGCTATTAGGGCACTCTAGAAATCTATACAGCGGTAGAGCATAGGAAGAAAAGATTAGATAATTATAGTAAGTTATTATAATACGTATATAACTATAATATAACCTTAATATATCTAGGCTGTAACCACGCCTAAGGACCTGGAAAATGGGTACTAGCCCCTTATAATATGGAGTTTAACTATATATGGCCAGATAATATTAAGGATTGCCTATATATTGTTTTAACTTCTTATAGTAAATATATATATCCTCTAGTGCCTCCGTTAAAGGTTCCAATACAGCTTATTAAAGAACTTTAATAATAAATCTAGCGACAGTTGGGGCCAGGGCTTACTTTAAGTATATTATATCCAAGTTATATTAATACTCTATCCTTATTCTATTAGGCTCTTTTATATACAGCCCTTTAATAAAAGAGTTTTATAAAAAATATAATATTACTAGCCTTTTAAGCCTTTACCAAAGCCTTGTAAATTTTAATAAGATTTAATACCTAATTAAAAAGCAATAGCTTTTATTATTTCCGCAAGGTTAAGATATACAAGGGGTAATATTTAAAAAGCATCTGCATTATAAAACAGGTCCTAGATATATATAAGATATATTCTACTAAGATGGCAAGCTAATGATTATATGCTTTTAAAAAGGCTAGGTAGAAATACTCTTAATATTAAAAACGTTTAAAATTAATATATCTTTTAAACGGGTTAGTACAGCTGGGTTAGATAAGGTTATAATTACTATAAATATCCCTAGAATTAATAGAGGTATTATATAACCTAGTTATATTACGGTTATATTATAGTTATATCTTTATTCTAATAAGGCTATAGTTATTATACTAATAAGAGTTTTTGTAAACTAAGCCATAGGTTAATTAGCAGAAATGTATTAACAACTTTTCTATACTGTATTCCGC
>Ga0307507_10013129_pt1 | contig 10113 bp, 5 predicted proteins | sample 7_EM_MG_FD_207223 | JGI IMG/M metagenome (GOLD analysis project Ga0307507, IMG submission 207223) | Populus trichocarpa ectomycorrhiza microbial communities from riparian zone in the Pacific Northwest, United States - 7_EM | ecosystem: Host-associated > Plants > Roots > Unclassified | place... | reverse complement strand
ACGGAGCAAGTTACGGAGGTTTTTCGCCTACTATAGGTTTTCCCTCTGTACGTAGGCCAAATGGCACTTGCAAGGTATTTGGGAATAGCTTCATAATTGCCTATTTGGGACAGACGAGGAGAGCGTCGCCAGCATAGGGGAGTGTCAGAATTAAGCGAGGAATGCTAACTAAGCTCTGGACACGTTGTGAGGTCAAAGTCTGCATGCAATCTACATAGACATCAACCGCATCTACTGCATCACGAATCAATCAATATTTATCGTCTGCGTCATCTCTATCATCAAATAGACCCTCAAGACACCTCTGCTGTGACCTTATGACCTTGTAATTCCAACAAGATTACCTCCTACTAGGTAAATTTGCAGTAAATAACTATATCTTAACTACTACAGGACTTACCCCGTTCTTCGCAAATAAGGGATATTACCCCTAATCCGGCATAGAACCACCAGAACCTATTAATAAGAAACTGCCATATAGAAAACGCCTTAAGATGCTACTTGCCAACTAGTATACAGACCGTATAAAAAATCTACTTAACTACTACAAGGGAGAAATGGCCTGGGCTTAAGTAAAGCAAGCCTACTTCGCTAACTATTATAAAACGCCACCACTAAAAATACGTGTTGGTGACTAGGTATAGCTAGATATACGCAATATCTCTACATAGAGGCCTATAAAGTCACTCAATTATAAGAACCTCGGCCCCTACCCAATTAAATAAGTTATTAATAGGGGAGCCGTATATGAGCTAGAGCTCCCGCCTACCCTAGCCACCTACGGGATATAGCCTATATTTTACCCATAGCTACTATACCTTTACCAGCCTAACCCCTTACTAGGACAGACACAGCCTAAACCCCTATTAGTACTAATCCGAGATAAGAACGAAGATAAGAACTACGAGGAGTGGACTATTTAATAAATTATTAACTCTAAATACTTTGGCAAAGGTAGAGGACGATGGCTCTACTACAGAGCTATCTATATAGGATTTGATATAGATTAGCCAGAATAGCAACTATAGAAAGACTTTAAAAATGCAAAGGATCTAATTACCGACTTCCACTACGCGAACCTATAGAAACCGGGCCTAAGCAGAGATTTTATACCTAATCCTCTATAGGAACCCTTATAGAGTTAAACTATTATACATTACCACATAAGGGCAAATTGCCGTTAGATTGCCGTAAGTTACCATTATATAATAGCAAAGTATAATTATATAACTGGAATATTGTTAAGATGTCCAGGAACTTTAACCGCCGGTTAAAGTTATCTAATTAGTTGGATTCTTAGGTGCCAAGCCCTATTATATAACGTTGTTTTAAGCCTTTAGCAATACCCCCTTTTTTCTTCCCTATACCTTAAGCGTCCCTTCTATATATATATAGTAACCACAGCGTCGCCGGAGCTCCACCTCTATAAGAGGGGGGGTAGTGTTACAGAACCCCACCGCAGGGGCCTCTATAGGAGAGCCCCGTGCTCTCGCGTATACCTTGCGTATAGCTTACGTCAGCTACGCGTAGGTATATCACCTCCTTACGCCCTCGACCCTTACGATCGATCGCGTAACGTCTTGTAGACTCCCCAAATACATACGCTCTGTAGCCATTGCCCCCGTCCCGTAACACTTATTGTCTAATTATTATAATTAGCTTATAGTTACTATTCTCTCGCTAGGTAGAGTAATGCTGTTCTATTCTTACTATGCTAAGAAAAAGTTAATATATATTGCGATCTCGGCTCTTGTAACGGGACTAGCCCAGTTACAGTAGGAATGTCTCGGTAAAACACTCGATAGATAACTGTATGAAACTGTTCGTAACTGTTTACAACTGTCCGCAATTGTCCGCTATAATCCACCATTTTCCACTAAGTTCCGCCGACTTAATTAAACTCCACCAAATTCCACTAATATAATGGAATTTAGTTAAAACTTATCGAAATCCGCGTGGGCTTATACCCACGCGTCTTCTGCCAAGACCCTAAATATTTAGTTACAAGTTTCCTATATTCCTTTCTCTTCTTTACGCAACGTCTTATACTCTGCAAGAGCTATATACCCCTAAATTAGATAGAATTTATATTTGTTCCTTTAAATCTTCCCTAAAGCCTCTTTGCGCCCTTATATTACGTTGCGTTAAAATAACTACTATTAAAATGGCAAACGAACCTAAATCCCTTTTAATAACTATAAGTATCATAACCCTAGTTAGGGAACAGTTAACTATAATACAACAGGCCTTTATGGACGCCTTAGCTTAGTAGCGGGCTGCACTAGAAGCCTAGTACTAGCAATTAATAGAAGCACTCCGCGAAGAACTCCATAACGTTAAGGCATTAACGTCACAGACCCTAATAGTAACACCTATAAATAAGATTAAAATAACGGTACCTAAACCTAATACGTTAAACGCAAATACTAAACTAGTAATAGTAGCTTAACCTACACCTGTAGCGAACTTAGTACCTATTATAAAATCTAAAAAGCTTCTTAACCCTCTAATATTTAATAAAAACCGAAATAACCTATATCCCTTTATAACTAAGCTCCATCTTAAACTTTTAATAAACTATAATTAATACCCCACTAAGGCTAGTAAGGTTAGCTATGGAATGTCTTATTTAAGTAAGGACGCTGCATAAACCATAGATCTATTCTTCTACAACGGCACTTTTATTAATTTTAAAACTTTTATCTCTCTGCTAGAACAAACATATAATAACACTAGCCGCGAATATATAGCTGTTACTAAACTTAAAAACCTATAATAATAGAATTAAGACTTTACCAGCTTCTTTTTGGAATTTTTAGGTCTTATTAGCGAGCTAGATTGGAATAAAGCCGCTAGAGTTGCTGCTCTTTAATAAGCTATTTTAGATAAGATTAGAGCCTAGTTAGTAGGTAGAGAACTGCTAAAAAACCTGTCCGAATTTGCTATAATATATTAATGAATTAATAAGGACCTTTAATATAATAAATAGATTTATTCTCTAAAGCTAACTATACCTCGCGTTCTAAACTCTACGAAACCAGTATATACCCTAAAGCGCGATCCGTCTCTAAAACTTAAAAGCCCTATGTATAACCCTATGGACCTTAATGCCGCTTAATCCTATATACCTTTAGGAACCAACAAACAAAGAACTTAAGCCATAAATGGAGAATGCTTTGGATGTGGTAAAAAGGGATATATTTAAAAGTATTGCCAAACTTACCCTTTTAAAAAAGTCTGTCGTAGCTCCTCCTAAGGGCTCGTTCGATAACTTTTTTTGACCTGTTCGCGCCCACCTGTTCGACCCCCTGTTTTGTGCCCACCTGCGCCCGTCTGTAGGATTATAAGCGCAACTAGTGGGCGCCACAGCAGGGGTGTATATCAAACAGGTAAGAGCCGTTCGTTTGGTAGAATAATCGGCAGGTTGAGGACGGGCAGTAAGTCGTGATTATATAAGCCGCATCTAAGCTTATGGACGCTGAAAAACACCTAGATAGAGCCCGTAGTTAGACCCTTATTAATAAACTTAATTTCTTTATAAAATACTTGCTCCTTCTAATGGCCGGGCTTAGTACGTCTACTAAGGGCAGCTCCGCTGACCCTACTGCCTTACCCATGGCTTAATCCTTACCTATATTAGACCCACCCAATATATGCGATTTAACTACTCCCACCGCCGCTACCACCCCTACTGAGCTAGTATCAGCGCCTAGTATATCAGCGCCTGTGACAAGACAGACAAGGAAGCGAGGGAGGGCGAAGATAACAAGAGACGAAGATAGGTAGGAGCCTGTTGCTGCCAAGCTACCAGCTAAACGGGTCCGGAAGAAGAAGGCGATAATAGGTACGGATAGTCCTGATAGGCCTTAATTAGTATGGCTTCCAGCCTTAAATAAGGCCTTCTTAATCTACCTACGGGTACTGGTAGATCAAGGCAAGGAGACCAACGGTGCTACTTTTAAGGCTACCGACTATGTGGACGCTATTGCCTTTACTAAGATTAAATCGGGTTAGGAGCTTACAATTGACCAGTTAACTAATAAGTACGATTATTGGAAGGCTGCTTTCCGTAAGTTCTTGGCCCATAAGAGGGCGTGTTTGGGTTGGGGCAAGTATAAGGTTACTCTATTGCTATAGACGGATAAGGAGGGGGTTATAGATAACTACTTTTACTAACACGTTAGAAGAAAACCTTTTAAGAATAATTAGCCGGCTTATTATGAGCAATTGGCGTATCTGCTTACTGGTAAAATAGCTAAAGGCAACTACGCCGCATTAATTAATAATGCGCTTAATGAGAATTCATTATAGAATATGGGTATAAGCAGAGCCGACAATGACTCCGATATTAAGGTTAATAATTGTAATATAATTGATGGCGGTGGGAACCTAAATTTAGCACTTAGATTAATTGAACGGAGTCCTTCTAGTACGCTATTTGAAAACTGGAGTATAACTCCCTTACCTACTTCATCATCTGCTTCCTTATCTATATTAACGCCTTTAACTCCGTCACGTTTTCTATTAGTAGCCGTCTCTTCCTTAATATAATTGCTATCGTCTACGCCCGGAGCAGTAGGTGCCGTAGGAAAGAAGGCTTAAGTTACCAAGAAAGGAAAGCGACTTAACTTAGTAAGGCGATTGATGAAGAATGCTGCTATAGCTGCTAACAGAAGCCGTTTGTTGAAGTTATTAAAGGTAACAGACGCATTAAGTAAGACTATCTTTAAGGCGACTGCAATATTTAATTCTTTAAATACAACGCTGTTGGCAATATAAAGATTACTAATTAAGCGAGCTGTAGGTGACTTTATTAAGGATTTTAGGCACCTTCCTACTAGTGATTAGCAACTTGTTCTAAAAGGATTTGAGATTAAAAGCAGGTCCTTTATCTTTAATTCGCTTACTGGCGAGGTTTAGAAGGGGTATATTAACCAGCTAGTAGCTGATATAAAGCGGCAGCAGGTACTTCTTAATTAATTTAAGCTAGATAAGGAAGGATTGGAGCTTAGTGGAGAGCTTAAAGGTTAACCCAAGGTTAATTTTAGAAGAATTTAAGTAGAAAGGCCAGCAATGTGGTTAATCTGTAGATAAATTACCTATCGTGACTTTTTTATTAGTGGTGTTGCATGTTAAATTAATGCTCTAAATACTACGCTTATAGCTTAGTTATACCTATAGCTTCTTACTCTAAATATTAACTTCCTTAACGTCCACCTTTACTTCCTTATTAACACTTACCTCTCGCAGCTAAAACGTTGCGATACTGCACTTATATTGCCTCTGCTATATCCTCCCGCCGCTAGCTTATTAATCGCTCGTCTACCTGATACGGAATTGGATGTTGGTTGGTATCCTTATCCTTAGCGCTTTTATACCCAGAGTCCTCCTTATGCGGGTTCCACCTGTTCTGGTTTATAAAGTTATAAACTGCCGTTAGCGCCCAAACGATTTTAATCTGCGTCTTTTTACTAAACCCCCAACGGCCTTTATTAAATATAAGGAAGCGTGCCTTTAGGACTCCAAACGTACGTTTAATTACATTCCTTAGAGACGCATGGCGGAGGTTAAATAGCTTATACTTGTCCTTTAGCCTTATGTTTGCTTTAGCTTGTTCTTTTAGATAATATCGAATTTTTTAATATGGTACTAGTAGTATAGGATCGTCTATTGTATACCCAGTGTTGGCTAGATAGTAACATCCTGGTGGAGTATAAAAGCCTTAATCCTTTGCAAAAGTAAACACTTGGCTGTTATAGGCAGAGCCTTCCTATCCGGGCAATATATATATGAAGTTTATGTCGAAATCGCACACCGCTAATACATTCTGCAATATCCACGTCTTTCTATTTCGCCATGCCGACTGCTCTAGTTTAGGAACTGATATTGGTATATATGAGCTGTCGAGCGCGCTAATACAGTCTATAAAAAAGGGCCACATTTTATCGTCGGATTCTACCCGTTCGGGTGTTTAATTAGGCGGCAGCTTAATGATATCCTTATGCAGCTTACACAGCGTAGTAAGGACCTCATGAAAGGCACTAATAGAGGTTAGATATAGTGTCTTATTTACTAAATATTAACTACTAACAGGCTTACTGTAGACGTTAAGTGCTGGAACTCCCACGCTATAAACTTTCCACTTAAACCACCCCTATATCTAGCCATAAATATTATTAGCTTCTGCTCCGCTGATATACCTTCCTGTGTATACAGCCCGTAGTCGTTAACAAGCCGATTAAGGAGTAATTTAAACATTTGTTGGTTAAGGCGTGTCACTGTTTTAAGCGCCTGCGGAGGACCGTATAATAGCTTTACCGTCTTTCCCTTACCGCGTAGAGGATTAACAAGCTGCTGGCGCTTGCCACTAGCTGCGGGAAGGTTATTTGCAGCTTCTATAAGCATATGGAGGAGCCCCAGCAGCGCCCATAGGCCTGTAGTCACTGTGGCTGGTATATAAGGCCTTATTGTCGAAGTCGGGTGGAATCACGTGATGGAAGAATTGTTCAAAAAACACTAAGATAGAATTAATCTGAACGCTAGCGTAGGTGGACGAAATGCTGCCCCCTTATTGAACGGAGGGTGCAGGTGAGATTTCGCCTGTTTAGCGGCGTAGGTAGGCAAAAGGGGCCCGTCTATACTATATTGAGCGATAGAATCGCGGTAGACGCCAGAATCCACCTACGCCCTGCATGTCGCCCGATTTCAGTTGCCAAGACTGCCCAACAGGTAAGAATCCACCTGCGGTGACGAACGGACACCTTCTACCTGTTGGCAATTTGATCCTCCGGTTGATATTGCGCATGTGGGCCCTGTTCGTCATTTTTGGGTGACGAACAGGTGGGCGCGAACAGGTCAAAAAAAGTTATCGAACGAGCCCTAATCCTTAAGTCGTACCCACTCCTCAAGCCGTACCCGATCTCTAAATCATACCCATTTCTTAAATTGTACCTACTCTACAAATTGTACTTGGACGCTATAAAGCACCTTGCCTTTAGTTAATTTAGAAAACAAATTATCCTAAGGCCAAGTTACGCCTTAAGATAAAAGGTAGAAGAGTATAATTATCTAGGCTTTTCTAGCGCTGATATATAATATAACTCCCTTAATATACTTGGCGAAATTTAAATACTTAGAAAATAGAAGGAAGTACAAATCCTAATAGACAGCGGAGCTACCAGCATAGGCTTTATTAATATAAACTACGCAAAAACTTAACACCTAAATTTAAAGAAACTTAATAAGCCCTAAGGCCTATAAGGCTTTAACGGCAAACCCTTAATATATGGTAAACTAACGTACTACGCTCTTATAAAATTGCGGATAGGTAAATACCTTAAATATATTTCCCTGTTTATAACACCCTTAAAGCACTATAAGATAATACTTAGATATAGATGGCTAAAACAACACAACCCTTTAATTAGCTAGGTTAAAGAAATACTAAAGTTCTGTATAACCTACTGCTAAAGTTATTACTTAAAAAACCATTTGCCCTATAAATATATATATAACTATTTAAATTTAATATAATATAAATTACCCTTGCTATGAACCTTAAGCTAATATGATAAATCTATAACTGCTAATTATAGTAAAGAATGTAAAGATATTACGTTAAAATCTCTTAAAATTCGTATAATATAGGCCGCGCCTTTTATCTTATTAGTAAAAAGACAAGATTATAAAATCTTTGCTATAACTATAGAAGATATTAAGAAAGCACTAGAACCGAAATAATATCCTAATCCTTAACCTCTTATACCTAAAGAGTACTATAACCTAATTAATAAGTTTAAAAAATAATTTATAGACTAACTAGCCCCGCATTAAGAGAAACACGATTTTAAGATAGAACTTAAGCCTAGTATAACACTAAAGTTCGGTCCACTATATGGTATGTTATAAGAAGAACTGCTTATAATACAATAATACCTTAATAAGCATCTAAAAAAAGGATTTATTCGTCCTAGTTAATCTCTATTTATCTTATCCATACTATTTATTAAGAAGCTAGGAGGAGGCTTAAGATTCTATATTAATTATTAAGCTCTAAATATAATTACGATTTAAAACTAATATCCAATTCCCCTAATTTAAGAGACGCTTAACTATTTGGCGAAAGCATAGTACTTTATAAAGCTTAATATGGTTACTGCCTTTAATAAAATCCGTATATATAAAGGAGATAAGAAGTATATAGCTTTTTATATATAATAGGGACTCTTTAAATACCTAGTAATGCCATTTAGCGTAAAGAATGGTCCCAGTATATTTTAGCAATACGTTAAAAATACGCTTCGTAAATTCCTTAATATATTTATTACCGCGTATATTAATAATATCTTAATTTACTCGTCCTTACTTTCTAAATATTAAAAACACATTAGAATAGTCCTTAAACGCTTATAAGACGCGGGCTTATAATATAATATTAAGAAATACAAGTTCCACGCGTCTAAAGTTATATACTTAGGCTTAATTATATCCTGTAATAGAATTAAAATAGATCTTAAGAAAGTTGCTATAATTATAAACTAGGAAAGCCCTAGCAATATATAAGATATTTAAGGATTTTTAGGATTTGCAAATTTCTACTATTAATTTATTAACTACTTCTTAGAAATTGCCTAGCCATTAATAAACCTAATAAGGAAGAATATAAAATTTAAATAAACAGCTAGATATAAATAAGCTTTTAATAATTTAAAACGTCGCTTTATAACTGCTTTAATTCTTACTTACTTTAACCCTAACCTTAAATATACTGTTAAAACTAACTCGTCTGATTATATGCTAGGGGGAGTGTTGTTATAATATAATAAGAATGGCGAACTATGTCCAGTGGCCTTTCTCTTTTAAAAACTCGCCCCTACTAAATCGAACTACAAGATATATAATAAGGAACTACTTATAATTGTTAAATGCTTTAAACAATGGCGTCCTAAGCTAGAAGGATTATTGTTTTTAATATATATATTAACGGACTATAAGAACCTGCAATACTTTATAACTATAAAATAATTAACGTAGCGCTAAATTCGTTAGGCTAAATACCTCTTATAATTTAACTTTAAGATTATATATTAACCGGGCAAACTTAATTAAAAGCCTAATATATTAATATAATAATTACAGAACTTACCTATAAATATCTTAAATAAACGGATTATAAATTAATTACGGATCTTACTACCCCCTAAATATTTTAAAAAACTACATCCTATGTTTCTAGATATGGAACTTAATAGAAATGAATTAAAAGTTAATAAATAGGAAATAGAAATTAATAAGCTAATGGAATATAAATATAAAAACAATATATAGATAGTAAATATAATAAAGGCAATTTAAACTGGAAAATAATAGTATAAGGATATTACACTTGCTAAATACGAAATTTAAAACAATTAATTGTACTATTAATAGAAAATAGTAGTTCCGAATTCCAAACCTTTATAATTTAAGATACATAAATTTGTATACAACTTCCCTATAATAGGATATCCTGGCCGTGTAAAGACCTATAAGATCGTTTAATAAGCATATTACTAGCCTATAATGCACAACTATATACGGAAATACGTTTGAGCATGCAGGATGTGTATACGTGGAAAAACCTCTTATGTAAAGAAGTAAGGAGTACTTTAACCGCTACTAATTCCAATATAAAGATGGCGCGATATCTTAATTAACTTTATAGTTGATTTGCCTAGTAGTAATGGGTTTATAAATATTATAGTAGTAGTTAACTATCTTATAAAAATGCGATATATGATTTCTATGGACTTAATTAATGCAATATTAGTAGCTAAATGTTTTATTAAGCACGTCTTTAAGCTACACGGACTTTTTAACATAATAATATCTAACTATAGAAGCCAGTTTGTTTTAGACTTCTAATAAGCTCTATGCAAATAATTAAGTATTTAAATATAACTGTCGGAATATATGGACAGAAGTTACGTGGTTACGTGTCGTCTACGTGTCATTGTCGTGTCTTTGATTAGTTATCCTTATGGTGACTAATTAACCCCCTACTTAGGCACCGCGATCCTTACGATCCTCTGCTTTTGATACCTATTTGCAAAACATTAGAACAAGAGTATACTC
>Ga0307507_10013128_pt1 | contig 10114 bp, 11 predicted proteins | sample 7_EM_MG_FD_207223 | JGI IMG/M metagenome (GOLD analysis project Ga0307507, IMG submission 207223) | Populus trichocarpa ectomycorrhiza microbial communities from riparian zone in the Pacific Northwest, United States - 7_EM | ecosystem: Host-associated > Plants > Roots > Unclassified | place... | reverse complement strand
TGAAAGTGGCCCGCTGTAACTTGGACCCATAGTAGGTTCATCCAATGATCGATACGTTACTGTTATTATTTGAGAGTGTTTTTTTGAGAGGTGATGGAAGAAAAGGGTCTTATTGTTTTTTTTTTTTGGGAAATGATGTAGGAGATAACGCAGAAGGGTTCAATTGAACACAGCATTTTGGTTTTTCGGTGGATGAAGAATCAGAGGAACTACTGTGCTCGTACAGATATTTATAATATGATGATTAGGCTGCATGCTAGGCATAATTGGACTGATCAAGCTCGTGGGTTGTTTTTCGAGATGCAAAAATGGAGGTAATGCTTTATTGATTTGCAGTGTTTTTAACAGGGATTTGATTGTTTTTAGGACAAAATGGAATATTATAGTTGCCAATAAGCAATTCCTGTCACAGTAGTTGTTGTGGAATAAAATTTGTTTCTTGGCACCTTTATGGCTTCATATTTCGGGGGCATTTAGTTGCTTTAGGTGGTATTCAAAGGAACTGGACATCCCTTCTGTTTCTCTTGTGATGCTTGGCCAGTTACTTTCTAGTTTCTGTCCCTATGGAAATATCTGAAGCTTTCTATCTTGGTCACTATATGGTTCCAAATTATTCTTTTTTCCTGCTAGGTGCAAACCAGATGCTGAGACTTGCAATGCTCTTATCAATGCGCATGGTAGATCAGGTCAATGGCGTTGGGCTATGAATATAATGGAAGACATGCTGCAGAAAGCTGTGTGTATCTGTTTTCTTCTTCTATAATTTATCTTAGTAGGTCTGACTTGATGTGAGCTTCCTTTTTTTTTCATGTTGAATTGGAGTTGTGTAGAAATTTTTGCAATATTGCTTCGTGCATTGGTCTTTAGGGATCCATCACTACAGCCATAAAAAATGACTTGAAAAATTTTGTTTTCTTCACTCTTTTTTAACTCGTTCCTTTTCTAAGTTAGATATTTAAGGAGTGGTGGGGTCTTTGATTGAAACTTATTGATGATAGCTTGATTTATGACTTATATAACACCCATGTATTTTTCAACTGGTGTGCATGAAGGTTTAGAATAGGCATTTGATTCCACTGATAGTTTGGATGAATATAATAAGCTCCCCTGAATAATTTCCATAGAAAATACTGCTGCCTTCCCTATATTTCTTAAATTTATCTATATGTGTTAGAATAGTTTTTAAATCTGAGACCGTTGCTCAGTGCAGTGGTTAAAATCTTGTTCTTGCAACTTCAAGTCTCGAGGGAAGGTCATTTCATGTAAAAAATAGGATTATCTTTAGATTCTCCCTTCTAGGACCCACTTTGCTGAAACCTTAACTAAGTATTGATTTTTTTCCATGTACAAACCCGTAAAGGAATTGGGTAAATGACTTGTTATTACTTTCTTATGCACTTGAGTCATCTGAGATCATAAGAGATTTCTGAGTCCTTAATTGTACATCTGCAGATTCCTCCCAGTCGGTCGACATATAATAACTTGATCAATGCTTGTGGATCTAGTGGAAACTGGAGAGAAGCTCTGAAGCTCTGTAAGAAAATGACTGAAAATGGAGTTGGACCTGATCTGGTGACTCACAATATTATTTTATCTGCATATAAGACTGGTGCCCAGTATGCAAAAGCTCTATCTTATTTTGAACTAATGAAAGGTACAAATATCCGTCCTGACACAACAACTCTTAACATCATTATATATTGCTTAACAAAGCTTGGTCAATATGAGAAAGCCATTGGTATTTTCAAGTCCATGAGGGAGAAGAGAGCAGAGTGCCACCCTGACGTTGTAACATTTACAAGCATCATCCACTTATACTCTGTGAATGGGCAGATAGAAAACTGTAGGGCCGTGTTTAGTACCATGGTTGCAGAAGGTCTCAAGCCTAACATTGTTTCCTATAATACACTCATGGGAGCATATGCTTCTCATGGGATGAATAAAGAGGCATTATCAGTTTTCAATGCAATTAAAAATAGTGGACTTCGTCCAGATGTTGTATCGTATACATCTTTGCTAAACTCTTATGGAAGATCACAACAACCTAAAAAGGCAAGAGAAGTATTTGAGATGATGAAGAGAGACAAGTTGAAGCCAAATATTGTCAGCTACAATGCAATGATTGATGCCTATGGATCTAATGGTTTGCTTGCTGAAGCTGTGGAAGTTTTGCGTGAAATGGAACAAGATGGAATCTATCCAAATGCTGTCTCAATATGCACTCTTTTGGCAGCTTGTGGCCGCTGTTCTAGGAAGGTGAATATTGATGTTGTGCTTCAAGCAGCTGAAAGGCGACACATTAAATTGAACACAATTGCATATAATTCAGCTATTGGAAGCTATATGAATGTGGGAGAGTTTGAAAAGGCTACTTCTATGTACAGATCCATGAGAAAAAGTAAAGTGATTCCTGACGCTGTTACTTTCACAGTCTTAATAAGTGGTTGCTGCAAAATGACAAAATATTGTGAGGCACTTGAGTTTCTTTCTGAAATGATGGACTTGAAGATTCCTATGACCAAGGAAGCTTACTCTTCTGTGATCTGTGCCTACAGCAAGCAGGCAAGTGCTCTGGCAAAATATGCCTTCTAACTAATCTACAGGAAATGGAAGGAGATCTCATTTCTTTTGCTTTTTGATATATGTTAGGGTAAAATCACAGAAGCAGAATCTATGTTCAACAAGATGAAGATGGCTGGCTGTAGTCCTGATGTTGTTACCTATACCATGATGCTACATGCTTATAATGCAGCAGGTCAGTTTGTATGAGACTGACATGATTAGTGAATGGCGTGAAATAAATCATCTGCCTAGCTAAATACCTCTCTTTTGTTTCTGTCCAAGTACAGAACACTGGAAAAAGGCTTGTGCTCTTCTTCAAGAAATGGAAGAGTATAATATCCAACCAGACACTATTGCATGTTCGGCTCTGATGAGAGCTTTCAATAAGGGAGGTGATCCATCGAAGGTTCTCATTCTTGCAGAGTTTATGAGAGAGAAAGAAATCCCCTTAAGCGATGCTATTTTCTTTGAGATGGTATCAGCCTGTAGCCTGTAAGTATCCACTCTATCTTGCAAATTGCCTTCATAAGCATGTTTGTCTGGACAGGATAGATATCCTGCTCTCTTGATAATACATCATTATGCTCATGTTCCCCGAGTAACTAGCACAGAAAATTTGGGTGTAGATTACGAGATTGGAGAACAACGATTGAGTTAATTAAATTGATGGAGTCTTCATTCTCTGTTGTTTCAATTGGACTTCTGAACCAGCTTCTGCATCTTCTGGGGAAAAGTGGAAAAATTGAATCTATGATGAAGGTACTCAGATATTTTTCACATGTCTATCTTATATTATGATAGATGTATTTGCCAAGAAACACTGCATTGAAACCGTAAACAATTTAACTATCCCTTTGTTTGACCTCTTGTTAAGCTTCTTATGTAATAAATAACTTAAATCTTGGGGGGTATCAGTAGTGAGAGCTAATTTACTTGCTACTTTTATTCGTTATGTTTTATAAGCTAATCTTGCTCTGCATCATCTATGAACAAATGCAGTTGTTTTACAAGATTATAGGATCAGGTGCTGAAATCAACTGCAACACTTACTCGATCTTGTTGAAGAATCTTTTGGCTGTTGGAAATTGGAGGAAATATATTGAGGTGACTTATAATAAAATTTCTGTTGTTTCATACAAAATAAAATTTCATAACTTTTAAAAATAATAAATGTTATGGATGGTGTTCATTTCATCAATCTCCTATTGATAGATATGGTGGGTATCAACCTGGGGTTTCCTTAGGATCTTCTTACACTCATCTGAAGTGAGACCTGGGGTATCACAGGGTGTCTGTTTTCAAAGTCTTGAATCAATGTGTCCATAAGTTATATGAGGCATGCATTTGAACTCAAGCACTGGCACAACAGTATAGTGATTACATGACTGCACAAAAGTGGGTTGTTCTTTTTGAAATCCTAGTGAAGTTCCCTTTTTAGAATTGTCCCATAAGAGGAAAGCATGCATTGCTTCAATAATCAGAGTAGTGGTCAGTTATATGTTTTGAAGTTTAATGATCATAATTATAGTTAAGGAAATGTAGGTGATCAACGAGACTTAATCTGTCAGATTATGCTTCAATTTTTCTATTTTTCTATTATGGACATGCAAGTGGCAGGAATCAGGACTAGCCACTTTGCCCCTCGCTTATTTCCCTAAAAAATGGAGACCTGCTATTCTTGGGTTAAAATGCAATTCTAGTTGATCGGAAAAACTCGGTGAATTCTTAATGCAGGTATTGGAATGGATGGAGGAAGCCAGAGTTCAACCTTCAAATGGAATGTATTTTGACATAATCTCCTTTGCACAGAAAAGTGGAGCCACTTATTCTTCTATCATACAGGAAAGAGTTGGTATGCAAATACTTGTCTCCCACACAAGATAATCATGTTTTGGAACACATGCTTCTATCTAATATAAGTTAAAAAAATATTTAAACCTAGTCATTTCATTGGGTTGCTGTTTCTTATTCTGGTCACTGATGTTTTGCAGAATCGTTGAGAAGAAAATCTGGGAATGAAGTCTCAACAAGCAAGGTGTGAGATCCTTCCTACTCTCCGCTGGTTAAATGGGGGGGGGGGGGGGAAATTAACCCATGCCCTGCAAGAGGAGTTTATGACATTTCCAGTAATATATCCAAACTGTGGAAAGATGATCATTTTTCACACGATGAGGAATGGAACTTTGGAGTAGGAAATGTATAACAAGAAATTAGTCACTGCAGTTGATGCTCCTGATGAAAGTTCATTGAGCTGGGTAATGCTAGAGCACTTTCTCAGTATGTCTATTGACGCCTGAGAGGTCCTTTGCTTTCAAAATGTCGTATTAGAATGCAGGTTATGTCTGTGATCAAGGATGATGCCAGAGTGTCATATGCAATTGTAGCAGGGGATGGAAATGGCCTAATGTGAGGAACAAAAGATAATGGCAATACAAAGTCATTACTAGCGTCATTGCACCTCTGAGAATATGGAGTTCAGTAACAATGTAATGTCCAGTCCCATCAACATTGAGAATCTGGTTTACAAATGCAATCTATTATGTTCTCAAGAACACGAGAGGGTTTCGATCCGATTTGGATTAAACCCGCCACTCAAGAGTAGACAATCCACCGTGGACAGACTGGTGATCTGGGCTGCTTTACTGGTTCAACGATGTCCTGTTTATGCCGTGATAGGTCGAAGACTATGGATACTTGTTTGCTCAGTGTAGTTTCTATCTAGTTTCTCTTTGGCGGAAAGACTGAAGCAAATGCTAGATATCAAGTTTAACTACACAACCGACACCATGGCTGGCATATGATCTAGTTCTGTAATGCGTTGTGAGGCAGTCGTTGGATAATGCAGCTGGTGAAATAGTCCTGGTCTTTTGTCTATAATATCTGTAGACATAAAATTCTGAAATTGGTGTCTTTGTAATAAGAAAAGGAATATTTTTTTAATTAAAAAAATGAGTATCCCTTGTTCTTTCTTTTTCCGGAATGTATTACGCTTCTTTAATGTTGTTGATCTCACCAAATCTCAAATCAATTTTTTTTATTCAAAATAATATTCTTAATAAAAATTAATATAATTAAGATAAAACACATCACCATCCTCCGAGAGAGGGGGAAAAAACATCAATCAATTGGTTTGGTGCCAATTTTGCCTGAGAGGTTCACATGCTAGTCACCTAAAAAGCAGGCAAAAAAATAATTCAACCTTCGCAATAATTACAACTACGACGTCGTTTTCAAACATGACACGAACCACCTCCAAAACCGGACAAGTGGCAGTTGGCTTCCACATCCACCAGCAAGCATCCATACTCCATGCTCTTTCAAAACACTTTAAGTTACCGAATTACCCCTTTCCCCCTCCTAGCCGTTATACCCCATTTCATCCTGTAACAACCCTGAAACACCATCGTCATTTCCAAACCGATCAAGGACATCTCCGTCATTTCATCTTCCCTCCCCTCTTTACTTCAGTGAAAAACCAACAGTCAAAAAGATGCTTCCTTTTCATTGTTTTCAATTCTCAATTTGTTAGTTTTTTTCTTAAATCAAATCATGGCGTCTTCTTCTGATCCGGTCCTAAAACCAGAAATCGGCGGCGGGGTATGTGGTGGCGGAAGCGGAGGATGCGGAGGTGGAGGTGGTGGAGGAGAGAGCTCAGAGGCGGCGGTGATAGCAAACGATCAGTTATTACTGTACAGAGGACTTAAGAAGCCAAGGAAGGAGAGAGGATGCACCGCTAAAGAACGTATTAGCAAAATGCCTCCTTGCACTGCTGGTAAACGTAGCTCCATTTACCGTGGCGTCACCAGGTATAAATATACGTATCCGTGGGTGTAAAGGTGCCTGTATACGTATGTACAAGGTTCTTTTTTAGGGTTTCGGTTTAAAGTTTTTATCTTTTTGTATAATTGAGTGTGATCGTGTTAGGGCAAAGTTGAAGACAGTTAGTTGCTTGTGCTATGTGTATTATGTGTTTGACAACACGTGTAAACGAGGGTTTAGAGGAAATAAATGGTTGTGGGAGAAAGTGTTGAGGTAATTCAGGAGATTTGGAAATGCTAATTTTAATAGGATATTTGATGCAAGGCTTCTGGTGGATCAATGTAGTAGAATGGGGCCTGGAAAAGAAAGGGATTGCTTTTTTTATTTATTTAAATAAAATAAATGTGATTTTGGGTCATTTTGAGGGTACAGGTTGGTTACCTTGGATTTTCAAGGGTAGTCAATAGCAACACAGAATTATGATTTGATGGCTGATCACATTTCTATTGTTTGGTTTGGTCAATAGGCATAGGTGGACTGGTCGATATGAAGCTCACCTTTGGGATAAGAGTACCTGGAACCAGAATCAGAATAAGAAGGGAAAGCAAGGTCTCTATCTCGCTTCCTCCCTCCCTCTCCTCTTTCTTTACAATGCAATCATGGGTATATTATGCAAACTGACACTTGCTTTGTCTCCTTGTTGCGCTTGGAATGGTCGGCCGGGCTCGTTCTTCCAGTATACTTGGGTATGTTACTGGCTTTATACAATCTTTTTCTTGAAATATGCTCATACTTGTGCTCTTCATATTTATTGGATTCATTAAGTTCTACTCACTTGCAGGGGCATATGATGACGAGGAAGCTGCTGCTAGAGCATATGATCTAGCTGCTTTGAAATATTGGGGCCCTGGAACACTCATTAATTTTCCAGTGAGAAAAAAACTCCAGTTGGACCTTTCTTAGTTTCTTGTACAGAGCTCATTCGTGTTTTTCTGTTTACTGATTAAGTTTTGTCACAATGTCCTGCAGGTTACTGATTACACGAGAGATCTTGAAGAAATGCAGAATGTCTCAAGAGAAGAGTATCTGGCATCTCTTCGGAGGTGTGTATCTAGTCTGAAAAACATACCGTTTATAGTAATCATGCTGTTTCTAATGGTGGATGTTTTCTGCAGAAAGAGTAGTGGTTTTTCAAGAGGAATCTCAAAGTACCGTGCACTATCTAGGTATGCTCTTGGAAACTTTTGCTTTTTTCTGCACAAATTATCCTTTCATTTATGGTACCTTTTGCTCTTCCCTAAAGCATTCTTTTGGTATAGATTGCCTAATCACATATGCTTAAAATATTACTAATTTTTTGTTTCTGCTTTCAGTCGATGGGACTCATCTTATAGTCGTGTGCCTGGATCTGAATACTTCAGTAACGTAAACTATGGTAAGGTCTGATTTCTTAATTCAGGGATTCTCTATTTATCATTAATCAAGACACCAAATTATATTAAAGAATTCTGCAGTGTTATGTTGCCTTGCAAAATGGCCTTTTGACAATAAATTGGTGACTGAAGGCTCCTGTGAGTATTTAAATTCTCCCACCTAGTTTACCTCCAAAATTAATGCCATCTAAGGGCAATATTTCATTATAAGGTGCAGGTGATGATCAAGCAGCTGAGAGTGAATACAGTTTTTGTATTGAGAGAAAGATAGATCTGACAGGCTATATTAAATGGTGGGGTTCCAATAAAACTAGTCTGGCAGAGTCTATGACAAAGTCATCCGAGGATACAAAACATGGCTGTGCTGACGACATTGGCAGTGAACTTAAAACAACAGAACGAGAAGTGCAATGTACTGAGCCATACCAGATGCCCCGTTTAGGCTTATCTGTTGAAGGAAAAAGGCATAAAGGTTCTAAGATATCTGCTTTGAGCATTTTGTCACAGTCAGCTGCATACAAGAACTTGCAAGAGAAGGCATCAAAAAAGCAAGAAACTGTCACTGAAAATGATGAGAATGAAAACAGAAATAATATCAACAAGATGGACCATGGAAAAGCAGTTGAGAAGTCCACAAGTCACGATAGCAACAGTGAGAGGCTTGGAGCTGCATTAGGAATGACTGGGGGATTGTCTCTTCAAAGAAATGTTCCATTGACTCCTTTCTTGTCTGCTCCTCTTCTGACCAACTACAACACAATCGATCCCTTAGTAGACCCCATCCTTTGGACATCTCTTGTTCCTGCTCTTCCTACTGGACTTTCTCGAAATCCTGAGGTAGGTTTATTCTCGCTTAAAGCTTCTCAATATTTCTTTCATTTTTCTTAATCTGCAATCCTCCATTTCTCTTGTGTCTATTTCCTTGCTAGAGTATAAGAATGTTTCTTTTAAAGAACTCTCAAGAAGATAAATTATTATAAATTTATGAGCAATCATGAATCAGTTTCAGAGGTCAGGAAAATTGTTGTCGTCTTGAGTGAGTTGATCTCTCAGTGTAGAATACCAGAGAAACATCATAGTGTAGAATACCAGAGAAACATCATCTATAACTAATATCCTGTCCGAAATTTGATCCCAAGAAAACTTGGTCATGTAGTTTCGCATGTCCTGGGAAGCATTAAAGCTGTGAGGTTTTCTTGGTAAAGCGTGGAATCAGACGGCAGGGTGCTCGCCTGTAGTTTTGAGATACACTAATACTACTCAGTAATCTCACCTGTCATTACAAGAGTACAAAGTTGACACTATGGTAAAGCTCTGCCATGATTTATTGTTGCCTGTATAATTGCTTGATTAAATCCTTTAATGTTGTGATGAAGGTTACAAAGACTGAGACCAGTTCAACTTATAGTTTCTTTCGGCCAGAGGAGTGATGGTGTCTCAACTCTTACTCCGCCCTTTACAGGAAGGCAGATGTTCCTTCTATTTGGGAAAAGAAGAGCAGGAATTTGGGAGATTTTAGCATCAGATCCCTCAGAAAGCCAGATGTTCTTGTAACCTGAGAAAAAAAAAAGCAGATATTTGGAAGGTTTCAGTGTGAAAAATCCAAGGAAAAGTGTCCTAATTGCAATTTTTTCTTCCGAGATAAGGCTTTTACTTCTTTTTACAGGTTTGCTTACGTTTGTTTCAGAGAATATACAAAGACATCCTAATGTATATGTACATTAATCACATGTAGACTTTCTATACTCGCAGCTGATGTACACGAAGTTTCAGAATTCAGTCCCCCAAAGAAAGAAATATATATATATGTGTGTGTGTGTGTGTGTGTGTGTGACTGAATTTTATCTATGACTCAGGAAAGGAAAAACGACACATGTTTTGCGTAGAAATGAAAATGTTGAACTCCCGGCTATTATTGTTAAAATAGTGAGTTAACTAGTAAAATTATACGAGTGAAACATGTGCTCAGACTAAAAACTCGGTTTGATTTTATGAATTTATTAAATTTGTGATATAAATTAAGTCATGTTTAAATTTAATTTTAAAATATCTGCTAATCAGTTTTGTGAAATTAAATATATCTTTCAAACAATACATTGGATAGAGCTGAAATTTTATAGAAAAATATTAGACACATGAAAATATATTGTGGTAAATTTTTAGGTCAGATGGAGTTCGGAAACATAATATTTCAGAGAGTCAAAGTTAGTAAATGAATTTTATCAAATATGTCAAACTAGATATTTGTGTACTGTTTGAAACATATCTAGAGCTACAGGTGAGTTACTAAATGATAGGATTAGATATGTCAATATCATTCAGTAATTCACTTGTATTGAAAAGTTTTATTCTAAGATTTT
>Ga0307507_10013127_pt1 | contig 10114 bp, 8 predicted proteins | sample 7_EM_MG_FD_207223 | JGI IMG/M metagenome (GOLD analysis project Ga0307507, IMG submission 207223) | Populus trichocarpa ectomycorrhiza microbial communities from riparian zone in the Pacific Northwest, United States - 7_EM | ecosystem: Host-associated > Plants > Roots > Unclassified | place... | reverse complement strand
CGGTCTTTTTGCGGTCTTTACATCTCAAAAATGAAAAGACCGGACCGCAGGTCCGGTCTTTTGCGGTCTTGGTCCGGTCTGGTTACGGTTTTTTTCCGGTCATGAGACCGGACTTCCAAACACTATGCACTGTTTAAATGCCAGTCTCATCATTGCCCATACTGCTCACAATGTTCTTTTTCATGCCTTCACCATAGTGCTTAGGGAGCTGCTGTCCCCAAGTGCCTGCTGTGTGCTTTTGTCGTTGTGAATGTCATTCTTTCTCATAATTGTCATCCCACTCTCTATGTAACAATCCTTCTGTAGATAGTGGTGTCACTTGACTACATCATTTCCTCCTTTCCCTCACCCTCGTCCTCAACAAGTCCTCACCACATCTCCTAGATCTTTCACTACTGCCACTGCTGTCCAGCTTAGACAGATCCATGATGAACCAGACAAGGGTCATGCATTGAAGTGATGGGAGTTGGTCGACCAGGATCGACTTCACCAAAGCCTCATCCTTCGTTGTTGCATCTCCAAAACTTGACAAGCCCTCTGTAATCTTCAGTCAGCGGATGAGAGCAAGGTTAATGACATTGAGAGTATCAAAGGAAAAGCTGAGTACAACTGAACGACTGGATCAGTTGAGGGACTACATTGATGGCAAGGATACCATGATGTTGGGTTATCAGTGAGTTTACCCCGATCTCATACTTGTAACTCCAGAGGGCTGATCTATTGTTATAGTGTTTTTCTTGCACACTGAGGATGCGTGTCAGTGTGAATATGTTGCTCTGAGTAATATGTGACTAGAGATGATCTCAGGGTTAGTTCGAGCTTTCTCTCCTCTTCTTCTGGGTCTAAGCAATTATTTTTATGAGGTCTATGGAAACATTTGGGAAACATACCTCCATCCAAGCATAAATGAATGCAGTTTGCTGGACCTTCCATTTACTCTCCAACCGAGTAGTTTCAATTTGGTGCCTGTCTTCCCTCATTTGCTCTTTGCGGGCCATTTGTGCAGTGTAAATCAGGGTCATATGGGAGCTAAAAGTCGGCCATCAAGTCTCAACACACGAATGGTGCAAAGGTGAAAAGGCTCATGACCATGTTTGGTCATGGCAGGTGCCGTGCGAACCAGACAGGCAGACAGGCAGATCAGTGGCAGTTTGGACTCTCAAAATTCGGAACCTTCTGAATGACATGGCAATTCCGTGTTAGACACATGGGTGGTGGGGGGGTTCGGACAAACATGGAACAGGGGACTTACCATGGTTCTTAAATATACAACAAACAACTCACCTCATTTCCTTGTCAGCTGTTTCCATTCATGTGTGCATGCTGCATGCTGCCTGTCCTTTGTGAGCTGTGGTGGCTGGTGGTGGTCAGTTTTGGCTGTGGCGGCTCTTATGCGGCAGGTTGGGTTGGGGGATTCTGTGTGAGAGAAATGAGTGGTGTTGGGGTTGGGATCGAGTACTTACCATGGTGTACCAAAATACACAACAACGAACGACAAATGCATTCGTCATTTGGTTGCCACATTGCTGACAGCAATGTGGCACCTGGTTTCCGGGTTGAAGAGATGATTGCTGGGGGGAGGTGAGCCTCACCTCCACTCATCATTGTCGTCCAGTTCCATTTGTGCATGCTTGCCATAGTTTGCAAACCGTGGTGCTTGGTTTCATCATTGGGGAAGGTGGGTGTGGTGTGACGTGGTGTTGCAACATTTGTCATCATCACTGCTGTGTGCAGTGGTGGTTGGTGGGGGGGTCAATGGGAGGTCAATGGGGTACTCACCATGGTGCATTGTAAAATATACAATGACAATGAATGATGACCAGCAGTCATTGTTTGTTGTTTGGTTGCCAAGTCACTGTGGGTGACATGGCACCTGGATTCCATGTCAGCAAGATCAGTCATGGGTGGAGGTGACCTTGCTCACCTTGGCTTGTCATTGTGTTTTTCCATTTGTGGGTGCACACTGTCGACAACGATCCATTTGTCCGTTGTTGTTTGCTACATAGCCGACAGCGATGTGGGCCTGCTTTTTGTGTAAACAAAGGGGAAGGGGACACACATTGCTCACCTGGTCATTGTCTGTCCTTCGTCATTGTTCAGCCATTGTTGGTTGATGGGTCGAGACATGGAGCCTGCCTTTGTGTGAAAAAAGATAATGGGGAGGGGGAGTGACTCACCTGGATCAATGTGGATGGTGACGACGACATGTGTCGTCACTGTCTGAACAACGTGGCATGTCCATTGATGTGCCAGGTCATTGCCGTCAGCTGTCATCCTTCTGTTTGGCTGATGACATGGTGTGGTCTCATTGTTGTCATTTTTGGCATGTTGTGGGTGGAGGTGACCTTACTCACATTGGCTCGTCGTCTCCTGTTTCCGTTCATGGGTACTTGCCATCCTTCGTGAGTCATGGGGGGACCATTGTCATGGTCATTTGTCTGTGAGTGGTACCTACCATCCAAATCATAAAACCATGGCCTAGGCCAGGGGGGCCTTGTGCATAGCTCCACATACTTTTATGAAAAGCGTATCATATATATGCGAGGCCCTTTTTTTATGAAGAAGATTTTTTCATAAGAGGCCTTGTGTTTTTCAATAACTTTTCATTGCAGGTCACAACTTTTCATTAGCTGCTTCTCATTGCATCTGGTATTTTCATTCACTGCTTTTCATTGATGGCCAGCCCTTTTCATTGACTGCTTTTCATTGCTGGTCAGCTTTTTCATTGCTGGCCAGCTTTTTCATTGGCCACTTTTCATTGTTGGCCAGCTCTTTTCATTGACTGCTCATTGCAGGTCAGCCCTTTTCATTGACTGCTTTTCATTGCAGCCCAGCCCATTTCAGTGGCTGCTTTTCACTGCTGGCCAGCCCTTTTCATTGACCACTTGTCATTGCTTCTGGCATTTTCATTGGCTGTGTTTCATTGCAGCCCTGGCCTTTTCATTGACTGCTTTTCATTGCTGGCCAGCCCTTTTCATTGGCTGCTGTCAGGGTCCATCCAATGGGTCATCAGGAGGGTGGTCACATGACCAGTTGCCTAAAAGGGTAATAAAATGACATTTGTAGTCCTTCACCATAGCTTCCCAAATCTGTCTGAATTATATTCTAAAGTAATTCCATTGTGGAGATATGAGGGAAAAGATTTTCAAAAGCACTGCATTTTTTTTTTTTTGCATTTTTCTTGATGAAAACAACACCAAATAACATGATTTCACCACATTTGGAAAGCTAAAAGAAGGGACTACAATTATTGTACCATGGGAATTTTACCAAAAAAGGAAGGTGCATACCCTAAAAGGGACATTGACAGTAGTAGACTAAAAAAGCATTAATAATAGACTACAAAAGTTGGACTTACACTACAAAGTTTACTGATAGACTACAAAAGTCAGACTAAGACTACAAAAAAAGATTACAAAAAACTACAAAAAGTCGGACATAGACTACAAAAGACTACAGACATGGGGCATAGACTACAAAGTTCAGTAATGGACTTCAAAAGACAACAACCAGCCAGTGTCACAACCATGTTAGAATGCAGGTTCTCACCTGGTTGTAACTGATTTCAGCCAAAATCAGTGATTGAAACTGGGTTATGTCCTGCTGAGTCAGTTGAGAAGGGTTGAGATCAGTCCGCAGTGATTGATACCGATTTCAAATACTTATAATTTCTACCTTAGTGGCAGTGTCAGTTGTTGATACCAGAAAGGCTCACAAAGCACGCACTCGCAAGATTTATTACTATTACATCTGTTTGTAGTCATAGCACCTTTATATTTTCAAGTGGTTCATGTTACTCAGGTCCATGATAAGGAGTGAAGCACAGTGGGGCACTGCATCATCTTGTTGACTACAACCCTTTGTAGCCCCAAAAGCAGACACTACAAAGTTTTGTAGCCTCTGAGTAAATGACCATCATATTAACCTGGGATTCAATGTTAATATATGACCCACTGGTATAGTGGTAACTATCGACAACTAACCAAAGGTAAGCGAGTATTACTATAAGGCCCAGAGTTTGAATCCCGCTCAACACAAACAATAAAATAGGACTACAAAGAATACACTACAAAATAGAATAGAATAGAATACACTACAAAATATGATACACTACAAATTAGAGTATATAAATATGATACACCATACAAAATAGAATAGATAATAAGTAGATAAGTAGACACTACAAAATGAATTACACTACAAAAAATTAGACTAGTATAATTGTAGACACATAGTACAGTTGAAACTCAGTTTGTACTTGATTGAAATGGTGGTTCTAACCAACCACTCTTTGGTTGAAACCAGTCCAAATGGCCCAATGTGATTGGATCTGTTGTAACCAGCTACAACCAGTTGTAATGTATATTAGAAAACTCTGACATATCCCCTGATGTGAGGAAAATGGCTCTGGTGTCATGTCTGGAACAGCCATAGATTTTTCAAATTTTTCAAAAATTAGGCTGTGGGGGAGAAGGGGGGATCCCACAGACTGAGCATGTAATTTTTTTAGCCACCAATTACTATAATTTACCTTTGAATGAAAATCTTTTAAAATAATCATTCTAAAAGTGGTATTATATTTACAACTAGTTATAGGTCAAGACAATGTCAGGGAATATTAATAACATACCAGTTGCATACCAGAAGCCCATGTATCAACATTTCATAGCAATTCAACAAATTTTTTTTTACCCATTGATTCTCTTTTTTTTGTCACCTGCAGCACACCAACATGTTATCAGGAAAGGGAAGTGCATGTAAATTCCTTCCACATACTCTGAGATATTTTATTAGCATGGACTCATACTTTGATGAGCAATTGCATCAAGTAGAACTGACTTTATATGCTCAGAATAACAGAATGTTTTCTCCCAATGGTTCAAAAATGCATTCTGGGTTCAAATTAGTGTATCCTACAATTTGTCACAAATAAAGTGAATCATTCAAATATTTTTCTGGCCTGCAGCACATAGCACAAGAAGAAAAGCCAGTAGGCAGTGGTCTGCTTCAGCAGCTGCCTATTTTGGCATTAATCCCAATTGGGTGTTAATGTTTCCCAGGCTCCAAAATGTGTGTTAACTACATTACAGTGATTTCAGACATCTTCCTTATCAAATTTTACTGACAAAACAAGTAGAGATGAACATAGAATAAATCCTCTTTTTTTTTTCTCAGCCTGCAGCACAAACTGTGGTGTTGTGGAAGAGTGGAAAGATTGCTGAAGGAAGGGGAAAAGATCCACTACCCCATTTTTCATGATGAGACCTGTATTCATGCAAATGATCATGATAATTTCGTCTGAATGTGGGAGGGAGAACAACCACTTTGCGACAAGAGCCAAGGCTGAATTGTTCATTGCTCTGATTTTATTATTGAGCATTGTGGTTGCCTTTGCCTCAAAAAAGAAGAAATTAAAGTGCAAATGAAGCTTCCAGCACAACCACACCCACCAAATGCAGAGGAGCCAGACACTCAGTTGAAGGAAGCAGCCATGTCACAGGGGAAGAAGGGGAAAGCCAAAGCCAAAAAAGCGAAGAACTCAAAGAAACCTAGCCAAGAGGGCTGAAAATATACTGACCACCAGAATGAGTAGGTTCCACCACCTCCACTAGCTCCATTCTCCTCATATTGCCTGTCAAGTTTTGATGCACACCGTATAATTTATCTGGGTGCAAACTACAATCCTTGGTGGGACATGCCTCAATTAATCAGCCAGGTATGTATGATGAAGTTCTCACACTGAACAGGAGACTTACTTATTTTTTAAGACAAAGAAAGGATGCCATTGAGATCTCTGAATCCAAGTACCCCAATGGAATTGCGATTTTTATTTTTGATTGCTCTTTGGCACATGAAGTGTTTGTGGCAGACATGCTACTTGCACATAAGATGAATTGAGGACCAGGAGGGAAGCAACCTGTAATGTGGAAAACTATCAATCCATTGGATGGGAGCCCTCAATCGATGGTTTTCCCTGAATACTACAATGGTGTTGGTAAAGATGGGGTGTCACTGGCAGGTCACCCAAAAGGGATGGAACAGGTTCTTAGGGAACAAGGTTTACTCACACAACTGGAAGCAAGGCATGGTGCTAATAAGGTCATTGGTGTATGTCGCAAATGTAAGCTTTTGCAAGCAGCCCGAGATGCCACAATGAAAGAAGCAAAAGCAAAACAGGATGAGATTGAGGGTTCTGGGATAGAAGGATTGAATTCTCATGGAGTATCTGATCTTGAAGTTGAGGATTTAGAAAGGCCCAAGGATTGCTGCATGCAGTGTGTCCTTTCCCTCCAGAAAGACTTTTGAGAGGAGAAACCCCTCCTCCAGCTTGTCATCGACAATGCAGGGCACAAGTGTTTGTTTCTTCCAAAATTTCACTGTGAGCTCAATCTGATTGAAATGGTCTGCGGTCAAGCTAAACACTGTAAGCTTCTTGAGATTCACGATTTGATTTATCATTTAAATTCTTTGACTTAGGTTTCCATGAGTTTTCTGATGGAACATTCCCAACTGCAAAGAAACTTGTTCCAGAATGCCTTGACCATGTCACCACTGCTAACATTCATCATTACTTCTGCCATTGCTGGAGATACATGGATGCATACAAGTAAGTAAATTGAAAACTCAATACATTTCTATATTAATCAATGTAGACAAGGGCTCAATATCCGTCAAGCAGGTTATGCAGTTGAGAAATATACATTGCACCACTGTATACCAGCAAGTGTAATGATGGACATCAACATCATCCAACATGGGACAAATGGCTGAGGGACTAGGGTTCCTGATATTGAAAAACAAAAAGTTGTCCATTTGACTTGGAAAGCACACCATAGTTACTTATGATCTATCTAAACTGTTTCCAAGTGTTTTTATATCAATTGCTTTACTTGAAAAAATGTAGTTACAAAGGTAAGATTTTGTTGATTCACTGCCAAATCAGGCGTGGCGAAGTGATGGCAGGCACTGTAGTGAGTCAAGGAGGGAAGTGATGTGAATATGACATAATATTACCATATTTGGATGTATGCCTGATTATGTAGTTCAGGTCTTTTTTTTCAATCCCAACACCCCCTTGTTTCTGGCAGTCCAGCAGATTGACGGAATTGCCAAACAAAGGGAGGGTGCTGCCAAATATCTGCTCTCACCAAGTAGATACAAACATTGTGCTAAACAATGTGAGGCCTTTACATGTGATGCTGGTCTGATGATGATGTGCCTACAACGCACTAGATATGTATGGAAAGTCCAATACACACCAAATCCTGTAGAAAGAAAACCTTCGGAATATATTAGCGTTGCAATGGGAGGCTCTGAAAGTGCGAGAGGGAGTTCCCTGGCTTTCTCGAAACAAGATAGGAAGTGTAGACACAACCCCTAATAAGGTAGAGTGCGTCCGAAGGAAGATGGGGAAGCAGGAGAACGTTAGGGACGATAAACACGAAACAAATATTCGGTTGGTGTGTAACACGAATGTTACGAGTGCACACAGCGTGCAAGACGATGGCAAAGGTTACAACGAAATGCTGAATCGATTATCAGCCGGAGACGAGATGCGAATCGAGGGGTGAAGTATAACTTCTTATTTCAAAACTATTGTGCTACTACAAGTACATGGGCATACAAATATTCGAAAATATTCAGAAATAGAAATATGAAAGATAGAAACAAAAATGTAAAGATCCGAAACATGAAACACGAAAGAAATAAGAAGAAAGCAAGATAAATGCGAAAGGAGAAAGAAATAAAAAGGAAATGAATAAGAAACAAATAGGTACCAATTAATTTGGAGAATGGAGGCCAGAAATAGCTGTGCTTGATGATTGATCCGAAGGTAATGCTAAACTTCAAAAGGTGCAAACAAAGAGGCCAGAGTGATGGGAGTGGATAAATGCCAGAGTGTGTGCCTGTGTGTGTTCTTGCACAATAGAAATCTTCGGTGATGCGTACCAATCATGTTTGGAGTGCTGAGGAAGCAAAAGGAGGAAGGTCCGAAGGTCTTTGAAGGTCCTATAAGCAGTCTGCATGGTGTGTGTGAATAATATCGAATATTCGGAGTAAGCATGCTTTGGAAGGAAGAATATTCAGAGATGTGGGACGGTGCACCTGAAGCTTCGGAAATGCGATAGGATATTTGTATGCATGGCTGCGAAGGTTCTTCGGATGTGTTGTAGCATGTGGGTAGCTTGTGTCGAATATTTGGAAGTGCATTGATGCTTGATGCATGGACATGTGATACAATATTCGGAGATGGTGGTCATGTGTGCAGGATATTCAGACCTTGAGAACGTTAAAGTATTGAAGACATCCAAATGATGCTGAAGACCTCCGAAGGTTTGTGAAATTGAATAAGATCATGGGGGACGTGTGTGGTGTGAAGGTCCAGGAATATTCGCATGAGTGTAGGAATATGTGAAATGCCGAATCCATGTGCGTAGAACCAGTGCATACTCATCAACGAATCGAAGCAAGGTCCCATTTGTTCACAGCTGATGTGCTGCACTGCCAGATTGTTAATGCACTTTGGGCCAAGGTCCCATTACTTTGCTATCTTTGTTGGCATTGTTTATCATTAGTTTGTTTTCAATATACAGTGACTCACTATAAGTTTTGCACCACATAAAAAAACTATATCTTCCTCAAGTTCTGGGGACTAGTTACCATATAAATATGATAATATACAAATATTCTATATACATCTTTGACATGAATATGAGGTCTGGATCTCATGCCCTGCTTCATGTAGAAAAAAAGTGAAAAAATGAGGTTTTTTATTTTTTTAACAGCTATGAAAATACTTCATGTGAGAGTCTGAAAAAATATGAAGAAGTAAGTAATAGCCTATTCAAGTATACAGAACTTTGAATCATTTTAATTGGAATAGTGGTTGTTGAGCTGGATGGGTATGGAGCAACAACACTGGTGCTAGTATTACCCCACACTCAGCCTCCTTGGGATGACTATGTTAAGAGCCATCCCAAAGCTAAGCCTTTCTGCAACAAAGGGTGGCATCAACTCACCAAGGTGTTGCTCATTATGCCCTCCACTGCTGTTGGTGCAAATGTTTTTCACCTGACTTTGACTCCAGGCAGTGATCATTCCAGCCCACCCCCCTCACTCTCAACAACTCAATGAACCTTCAGAAAGTGTCCTCATGCATCTCATGGTGCCACAGCACTTCAAGACATGTCAGCCTTGCTGATCCAGGTTGGCATTGCCCTCACTTCTGCTTTTGCAACCCTACATCTCATCACTGCACAAATGCAATCGCCACTGTTCTTCATCTTGAGATGGGATGGCTTGACAACAGCCAGCTTGTTGCTTTCATGGATTTCATCCATGTTGATGAGACTGCAGCTGATATCTATGTAGCCCTCACTGAGCCTGATCTCCATAAGGAATGGGTTTGTATTCAACTTGAGAAGCTTGGGGTTGTTGTTTTTTGATCTCTGTTTCCCCCCATACCACAATTCTGTACATCCACTACTACACTCTTTTAATCCAACTTTTATGTTTATTTACATTCTTTACAATTCTCTCTCTCATAGTACTTGCTGATAGTCTTCCCACATCACTTGTGCAATATCATCCCTGCTTGATTTTTTTCTGCTTGAGTGATTGCCCCATCTGCTAAGGTACTGAACTTGTTTTCTTGTGGCTGTCCAGGACTTGGATCAAAGTCATCTTCACCACCATCAAGATGGTGGTCAATGTCATTGGGATCATGGTCCATCATAAAGTTGTGCATAGCTGCAAGACCAGAAGGTACTTGGGCCTGAATTGGAATATCAAATTGCATTGGTTGTGTGAGGATTCCCCAGTGCTTTTTTAGGACACCAAAGACTTGTTCAACAATGTTTCTTGCAGATGCATATCATAAATTGAACAACTCTTCATGGTTCACTGGCCTGAAATTGGGTGAAATAAAAATGCTGACTTGAGCATAAATATAGAGGACACACCATGTATCAGCATGACCCCATTCTTCAAGGTGGTCACTTCAGTCACCCATTTTTGGGTACCTATGAGGTACATCAATTCCTTGATTTAGGGTACCTTGAGGGTACCCATTCCGGGGGTGGTATATGAGCACCATACCAATACCATGGTACCA
>Ga0307507_10013126_pt1 | contig 10114 bp, 2 predicted proteins | sample 7_EM_MG_FD_207223 | JGI IMG/M metagenome (GOLD analysis project Ga0307507, IMG submission 207223) | Populus trichocarpa ectomycorrhiza microbial communities from riparian zone in the Pacific Northwest, United States - 7_EM | ecosystem: Host-associated > Plants > Roots > Unclassified | place... | reverse complement strand
TAAGGCTAGCAAAATAAATATTATTATTTTAGATAATTTAATATAATATAGCGATGGTTCTCTTCTACCTATCTACCTATTAACTTACCTACCTGCCTATCTACCTACCTGCCTGCATCGCCTACCTATCTGCATTGCCTACCTACCTGCATCGCCTACCTGTCTGCATCGCCTACCTATCTACATCGCCTACCTGTCTGCATCGCCTACCTGTCTACATCGCCTACCTGTTTGCATCTGCCTACCTATCTATATCTGCCTACCCATTAGCATCTGCCTACCTATCTGCATCTACTTACCTGTCTACATCTGCTTACCTATCTGTATCTACCTACCTATCTGCATCTGCCTACCTATCTGCATCTGCCTACCTATCTGCATCTACTTACCTATCTGCATCTGCTTACCTGTTTGTATCTACCTACCTATCTATATCTGCCTACCTGTCTGCATCTACCTACCCGTTAGCATCTCCCTGTTTATGCCTACCTGTCTATGCTGCCTTGATTCGATCGATCGATCAAATCATTTATAGTGTTCGCTGGCTAGTCGTTGTCATCTAGCTCTGGCGACGGTCGTCTGGTTCTGGCGACAGTCATCTAGTTTTGGTAACGGTCGTCTGGTTCTAGCGACGGTTGTCTAGCTCTAGCGACGGTCGTCTAGCTCTAGCGACAGTCATCTGGTTCTAGTAACGGCGGTCTAGTTCTGGCGACAGTGGTCTAGTTCTAGCAACAGTCGTCTCCTACCTACCTACCTACCTACCTACCTACCTACCTGCCTGCCTGCCTGCCTGCCTGTGTCAGTGTATAATTCAATTTAGGGGAGGGGTCGGCCCGATTAAAGGCCCTAATTATATTCAAACGGTAATTGTCTAGGGTGCCTCCCTAAGAGGCCTTAATTTAATTCAGTAACGGGCCAATATTAAAGCTCTGGTTCAATTCGATCAATCAATTAATTGAATTATTCGTGGTATTTACTAGCTGGTTATTTAAACGGTTATCGTCTAGTTCTAGCAACGGTCGTCTAGTTCTAGCGACGGTCCTCTACCAGCTACCATTCTAGTGCCTCCCTAGGTAGGGAGGATATAAGAAAAAAAGGGTAAAAAAAAAATAAGGTTATCTTATAAATCAGACACTCCGCAGAAGATTTGTTCCATAATACAGGATAACGTATAAACCCTCTAAAACGCCTACAAACTCCTAAGCCAATTAGAATAGCGCCCTAACTCCTACTAACTCCTGCTAACTCCTGGACCAATTAGAACAGCGCACTAATTCTAGCCCCCTACGCACCCCTATCACCTAATAAAATCTTTAGCGGAGCGTCTAAGAGCTTATAGGCGTCGCTTTGGTAAGATTTAAATGTTTTAGATTACGTATTTTGACTTTAACTGGCTCTACAAAGGCCCCACCAACAGTTATTAATGCTTTATTCGATGCATTTTAATCTTAAGGTAATAGTCTTTAATTCTATACATATAAAAGCTAATTATAACGCAGTTAAAGGTATAAGATATATCATGTAAAACCTTAACCATATTTTGGAATTAAATGTTTGTAATACTTATAAACCGTTCCTCCTACTACCATCTATACTACAACCATATTATGTCTACTTTTGTTATTGGCTAAGTCCTATAACCTCCTTTGAACTTCTATAAACTTCTATAAACTTCTAGGCCAATTAGATCGCTTGTATATAGGACCCTAAAGCGTGTCTAGCGTTACTCCTCTATATATACCACCTGTTACCAATTAGAGCATAGCCAATTTGTATTCTTTTTAACTCCTATAAACTTTTACAAACTTCTACAAACTTCTGCAAACTCCTAGGCTAATCAGATGCCTAAACAAAATCGCAATTATAGGAAGAAATGGTACAAGGGTTAACGGAAGACAAGGGCAGGCGGGGTAGAGATTTATCTATATCTAACACTACAACCAGGTCGTATTACAGCAATTAGCTTAATAGACCTAGAAGAATTGCTATCTATTATTAAGGAAGCTTGGCGTAAGGAAAATGTTCTATTATAGATAGCCATTTTAAAAGCATGTCTTAAGTAAATACTCTAGTATATAAACCTAGAAAGCCGCCCTCAAACCCCTTATTTTAAATAGATACGCACCTTAAGACGTCTAATATTTGGTTTTAGTAATACACTTCTTATTACACGCACGGGTTTTAGAAAGAGTCTTATTTTTTATACTTTTTTAATCTTAACGGGTAAAATCACTATCTAGATAGTCCTACTAAGTAAGCTCAGTAACGAACAGTTGGATAATATCCGGAAGCTTAATAGTTCTAATCCGTGTTTTATTACTACTAAAAGTAGGAGCCTAGACAAGGCCCTAATTAAAAAAGTAAAGGATAGTATATATATACACATACTTCTTAGTCCTAAGTAGGCCTCATTAAAGCCTTTCCAGAATACATTAAAGAGCCTAGAACTATAGGCTAGGATTAGACTTATTACAATTAATAAGTATTATCTAGTAAAGCAATAGAAATCGTTCCAACCGACGTTTATAATGTTAGGCGAGCTATAGACAATACTTTATTAGGATATAGTTTGGTTTAGTTGTTCTGCTATACTTAATAAGAAGGCAGAACAACTAGTTTTTAGCAACGCCGGTTTTCACTCTATAGGTAACCGTATATACCAGACTAAGGTTATTAGGACTTCTATAAATCGCCCTAATGTCTTAATCTGCGTACTACCGCTTAGTAAAGGCAAGGTGGATTTATAGAACGCACTATACTTCCTATTAGACGCATATATAGATTTAGATACCACAGTCCTAGAGCAAATACTAAAGACAATTATCTTTATAGACGGTTGTTGGTCCGTCTAGGAAGCAGCAGTATACTTTTAAAGAGCACTCCTTGTAAAAACTTCAACCTTTACACCTAACAAACAGTATACTACTAATACTAATAGTAAAGCTTGTTGCGTTACCAATGTGGTCTAGGTGTATACTGCATATATTTAAGAGTATAATCGTATTACTCGATATAAAGAGTTTAAGAAATCCTCATCATCTATAAGGATTATAGTGGCAACAACCTCTCTTAGCATAGGTATTAATGTCCCAGATATTAAATAGGTAGCACTTTAGAAGTTTCCAATTACAAAGAGTCTTACAGATTATTGGCAGCGTCTTAGTCGCGGTAGATAGGGCTACAGTTAGACTAGCAAAGGTTACATATTTTTGCCGTATTAGGCCTTTAACACGGAAGGTGTTAATAGACCAGAAATTAAACAGCTATAGTTACAACCAGACGCACCTCAGAAGACCACTTACAGGCTATATCAGAATCGACTACTAGCTAATCAAGCAATAGCGCGTAGTCAACTAGCCAACGGCTATACACCCAGTAACGTAAGTGACACGGAAAGTGTTTCCTCTTAGATATTAGCTTTAAGCCAGGCTCCTACTCCAGTTAATAAAGCTATAACAACTAGATTTTGGAGCAAGGCAGAGATATCTTATCGCGCTAGGCTATTAGCTATATAGATGGAAATAATTAATAGTATATACTATTAAAAGGCCTTTCTAACTTACCTTAGCGAGGATTAGTTACTACTACAAGTTTAGGTTACCCACGTACCACCAAATTAATGTTGCAGTTATTATAATCCGGTACTACTTCTAACTCTTATTCAGGCTCTGGATATCCTACAACTAATTACTTAGCCAAGAAATAGTACGCGAGCTTACCTTACCCTAACTCTTATTAATAAATAGGCAACTACGCGGGCAGAAGCATTATATAGCAGTATATACAGGCGCATCCCTATACCGCCATCTGCGTATATAGATATAATATGCCGCTGGTAGCTTGCGTATACATATAAACTGGGACCAGACTTTTAGGATACGCTAACCTTTAATTATCTCTATGCTAAAGCTCCTCTACTTTAGACGTGGCCTTATAGAGAGGAATCTAGGCAACTATTAGTAGAGCAACTTTAGTACTTTATTATGGAGGTTAACGATTTATATACTAAGATAAAGGATATAAGACATATAAAAAAGTAATAACAGCAGCTATAGGAGCTATAGGGCCAGCATAGTTAGGAATCTCGTACTAGTATATCTAATTACGCCGCAACTATTTACAAAAGGGACGACACTCTTGCTACACAGGTTGCAAGACGAGAGGTATTAAGGGCTATATAGTTACGTGTAATTAAGACGGCCAGAGCAAATAAACGTACATTATTAGATATAGTAAGAGTTAGTACACCGCCATTAACCTCACAACTAGAAGAATAGGTTAACGGAGTTATTAATATACTAGTATTACTATTACTAACCGTACCTATCCCACCTAATAGTGTACCGGAAGGTATTTAGCGTGCTATAAGATAGCTTAAACAAGCTCACACTTTAGAAGTAAACGTTACTAGGCATAGCCCTAATAGCAGCCAGTTAAATATCCAGCAGCCAGTTATTAATATATTAGATATATAGAAAAGCGCTACTCCTAGTTAAAAAAGATAAAGGCAAAGGCGTAAAAATATAGAGCTAACGACCCTATTAATACATCAGTTGCCGTTAGCAGAAAGAGATTTAAATACTAATAAAATACTAACCTTTACACCTATTTTAAAGAGAGGGTGTGTAAGGTAAGCAACTTTAAAGGGTTTAGAGAACTTTCGTATTAATATATAGAATATATTTAATTAGTTTAGGAGTTTATAGGAGTTTATAGAAAATAGTACATTGTTTTTATTAGCCTAGGAGTTTATAGGAGTTTATAGGAAATAGTACGTTATTTAATTAGCCTAGGAGTTTATAGTAGTTTAAAGTAAATATAAATCAAATTTCTAATTTTATTTAATAATATCTTTAACTATTTTAAAATTATTCTTTATACTTATACCTATTAACCGTCTCCTATTAAAGCTTTTAAAATGTCTCCTCCTACTCTCTAGGTATATGCGCACCCCCTAAACATCCTCCTTAATAAAGAGAGAATACTGCGGGCTACAGCCCTTCTTTATTATTGCTAGCTTTAGTCTGGCAGAATCCAGATTAAGATATAATTAGTATTAGAACTCTAACTATTAACTATAAGATATAACTAACTGGTTTTAATAGGCGCCCTCACCCTTGCCGCCGCCCTCCCCTCCCAACAGCAGCAGTAGTAGCAGTAATAGCAGCAGCAGCAGCAATAGCAACAGTAATAGCAGCACCGCCGCCGCCGCCCACCACCGCCGCCGCTGATAACAACGACGACGACAACAATAAAGATAAATAGTTTGGCGGTAAGGAGTTAGGAGAGGAGCCGTAAGTATTAATAACTACATAGTATGTACTTAGCTCAAATATGTTTATAAACTACCACCACTATTACTATTACCGGCCCTGGCTCCCACTCCTGCTCCTACTCCCACCCCAGCCCTTACTCCCACCCCGGCCCTCCCCCCATTACCGGCCCTCCCGCTACCAGCCCTTACTGCCGCCGGGTTTGCCCTCGCTTAGCGCGCTAACCCCATCCGCCTACCGTGGGCTTAGGCCCCCCGCGGCAAGGCGACTGCCGCGTACGCCCCCACCGCCCAAGGCAAATAGTGGTCGCAGTCGGCGGCGGGGTTGGCGGCCATGGGGCCGAATAAGCGGAGAGACTGGGGCTATATCGGCCGGATAATAGAGACGGAGTTAGGGGTAGAGTTGGTAGGTAGTAAGCAATACACTACCTGCCAAGCCTTAGGTGAGGAGTGTTGGGTATACTCTAAAAAGGGTGCATAGCAGGTAAGCAGGCCTAGGGACACCTGCGCTCACTACTAAGTGGCGGCCCGTTTTAGCGGGTGCAGCCTCTTAAAGCAGAAGCGTAAGGACCCTAAGGATCCCTCGCCCCTACCTCCTAGGCCAAGGTCTTTGGCGGTATATAAGCCGTCTAGTGGTCCACCACCAGGTCCTAGCAGCAGTGGCATTGCGGTATAAGGGGGAGGGAAGAAAGGGGGGGTTGGCGTTACTTTCTAGCACTCCGGTAAGCTAAAGTAGCGGCTTTTATAGCATATTCTTTATGGGTAAGCTTTAATCCGGCTACATTAATTTAAGGGGTAAACCCCAGATAACAATACTATCTAATACAGGCTAAACCACAAGGTATCCTTTATAGGCAAGCTTTAATCCAGCTATGTTAATCCAAGGGGTAATCCTAGACAATAGTACTGTTTAATATAGGCCTAACTGCAAGGTGTTATAGAAGCCCTAGAGTTGTCCAGTGGGTAGTATAGGTAAATAATAGTTAAATATAGTTGCTAGGTTCTGTCGTTGCCTTATATATAAAAGTTTATATAAAAGTTTATATAAAAGGTCGTGTAAAAGGTCGTGTAAAAGGTTATATAAAAAGTCGTATATAGGTTCGTGCATAAGTTTATATGGATTAGTTAGCCTAGTTAAACAGAAATATAGGTATCTAATTGGCCTAGAAGTTTATAGGAGTTCGCAGGAGTTTAAAAACTAGGTAAATTTAACCTAAGGGAGTTATTACAGGTATGCTGGTTTAGAGCATTAACAAACATAGGCATTTAATTGGTTTAGGAGTTTATAGGAGTTTATAAGAGTTTATAGGAGTTTAGGGATTAGTTAGCTACTCTAATTCCTATAAAATTAATTGTGTTAATTATTATAAGGTTAATTATTAAATTAATAACCCTATCCAACCCCTCCCTAACCTGGTTAGTATAATCTTCTATATTAGCAAATCCATTAAGATTATCTGGGGTATTAGAAGGGTATAACCCCCTAAGCATACCTAATTATTAGACGTGCTGCTAGTTAAACTAATTAACTTTATCCGCTAGCACCTTAATACCTTCTTATAAGATATTATAAGAATTAAAAAACTTCCTACTAGCTAATTATTTAGCACTTCGCGGTTCAGCCAGATCTGAAGTAAAGAGGGTATAAGTAAGTAAAAACATATCTAGTAGTGCAGCAGCAGTAGTATAAGTCCTGGGCATATACTCGCCAAATATAGCCTCTACTCTCTTACATAACGCTCTAACCCAAGTATTAGATAGACATACTCGGTTAAATATAATATCTATATTATGGGTTAAGTTCTTGTAACACTTTATCTTAATCTTATAGCTACCGTTAAGATGCTCAAGCCCAAGGTTAATTGCTTTGTGTATAGTAACCCTACTAGGCCAGTTGACAAGCCTAGAGGATAGTATTATATACTATAATTTAGGAGTGTTTACTAAAAAGAGATTCTATTAATAGAATAACATCTTGCGGCTATAGTTGAGCTGGGACGCGCCAAAAAAGTAAATAATAAGAGGGTTAACAAAGTGCCTTAGTATGCCTATATCAGCATATTTAACAGTATGCTAAATAGTTAGAAATAGCTTAACCTCCTAAAGTATATAACACATTGTCCGGAATTTAATATCGTTATGCGGTTGCTTATTAGAGCTATTACCATTCCACACATCTAATATAAAGGTGGCTAGATAGACGTCTTTAATAAGTTTCAAAAATTAATCTAGTATAAGAGAACCAATAGCGTTGGTAACATAGTCTATTTACTTAAAGAAGTCTCTGCTAGAGGCAATAAGGTAGCCCTTACGTCGCATTACTACATAGAATAATGCAACTATACGTACCGTGAAGCCCTGCGCAACAATTAGTTCTATTAGGTGATATTTAGCATTCTCCTAACTACACTAACTGCGACCCCATATAGTAGTATTAGCTTATAAGCAATGATAAGCCTCCTCTTTAAAAATAATAGGTGCCTAATACATACAGACAATAATATTTAGTAAGTTTATCTAGATATAGAACCACATAGGTATACCAAGAAGCCAATCCCATCAGTTATATAGTTAGCAAGCCTAGGTTTACTCATTTTTAACAGCCCTAATACAAATTGCCGTAAGTTAGTCTCTATGGACAAGCCAGAGTTAATTATAGAAGTCATTATAGACAGCTCTAGCTTTAGTAGGATCTTCTAATATATATAGACCAAGCTGGTCTAGAAATATACTTTTGTGGACGCTATATATACCTTTAATAGTACCCTTATCCTTAAATATAGCGCCAAATTGCTAGAACATAGTCTTATTTATAGAAAGGTAATGCACACTTGGCATTTTAGAATAGCAATCACTATCTCTAAATATAGTATTAACGCTATCTATATAAATTCTCTTAAGTGCATCTAATATAAGGCTTCGTATAATATTCACCCTAATCCTATTGTCTTTACCAGATATACTAGGGGCATTTAGTATATCTTTAAGCCTAAATAGTATTATTAGATCGTGCATGCCTTAACGTAAACCCAAAGGTGGTAGCTTAGGGCAAAGAACAATAGCCGCCATTATTATTGCCCGCATTATAGCTATATGGCCCACAACCTCGTCACGTTTTTTGTCCTTAAAATTAACGTTGTTGTAGACAATTACTGCCTACTTACTAAACGCTTAACGCTGGAGCTGTCTCTAAGGAAGTTAGCTAATTGGCCTAGGAGTTTACAGGAGTTTATAGGAGTTAGGTATAGTACCTCTACCTCCTTAACAACTTTAACTATTAACTGACTAGCCTAATAATAACCATAACATATTCTAAGCCCTAATAGAGTCTTAATTACTCGCCGCTTTACGCTAGAGCCTATTAAATAGACATCTAGTATTAAAGAGAGGAAGCTAGATCGCTTTTTAGCCCAAGAATAACATACTATACTAGTAATAGCAAACAATCGCCTAGATAACGCATCAGACTAAAGTATAGCGTTATAACTAGCTTAGTAGGCGCGCTAATTGCTTATAAGCTTTAAAAGAATAGTATGCCATATTAGAGCAACCTCTTAGATAATTCTAAAGGCTAGCTTAAAGTCTAGTGTCTCTAGGTCTATAGTATAATTAAATTAACCAAAGTAGGGCTAATGGATAAGATTATTAAGCTCTACAGCAAAAGAATCTACTAGAGAAGGACGCTGGTAGATATCCCTTATACATAGATCGTCCATAGCACGCATTAGTACACGCTGTTGCTGTTATAGTTAGGTATATTAGAGGTGCTAAATTATAACTACTTTGCCCTTTTCTGCCCCAGCCTAAGCAAGTATAAAGGTTCGAAAACTCCATTAAACGCGGCGGAGTGTATTAGCCACCTATTATAGCTTAAATTGTGTAGACTGCCGTTCCCTAGAGCTCATATTATATCGACCACAAGTAGGAGAAGGTTTGTTAGAGAAAGGCTAAAGAGCCTTAATAGCGTCGCTATTAAGCTTATCATTAAGGTAGTCCATATTACTATCAGAATATTCATCTAGGTGTCCATTAGGGTGTTCATTAGGAGGTAGAAGAGGGCTAAAAGGGGCACTAAATAAAAGACTTTGCGAATCATCAGGTAGGGGCATATATATTAGGCTAGCGACGTCCATTATTTCTTAATTAGATAGAGTAAATAAATAGCTTTTAATTAATTCCAATTGCAAATATTTTAGAGTTGATTTGGGGTATAAGATACAGTGTTATAATAGAAGAGTTATTGCCTAATAAGAAACAATAAGTTCTCATATAAAGGGCGCCCATAAGCTCTCAGACCCTTAGGGAGAAATTCTTTTTAGTGTAATCTGATTGGTTTAGGAGTTTGTAGGAGTCCACAGGACTAGGGTAAGGTAATCTTATTAGCTTAGGAGTTTGCAGGACTTCACAAGCGTAGCACTAGCCCTTAGCGCTACGCCGTGGCGCAATTTCTTCCCGGGGGTCTGATTTATGAGATAAAAATAAGGTGGCTACATAGGGCAGAGGCACGTGTAGAGGCTATCAGGAATATAGCGGGGACCCGATATAGAGCTTCGTATAGAGCCTCTGTACGTAGAGCTTCACGCAGAGCTTCGCGTAGAGCCTCGTGCAGAGTCTCTATACATAGAGCTTCGTGCAGAGCCTCTGTACGCAGAGCTTCGTGCAGAGCCTCTATACGCAGAGCCTCGTGCAGAGCCTCTGTACGTAGAGCTTCGTGTAGAGCCTCTGTACGCAGAGCTTCGTGCAGAGCCTCTATGCGCAGAGCTTCGTGCAGAGCCTCTATACGCAGAGCTTCGTGCAGAGCCTCTATGCGCAGAGCTTCGTGCAGAGCCTCTATACGCAGAG
>Ga0307507_10013125_pt1 | contig 10114 bp, 12 predicted proteins | sample 7_EM_MG_FD_207223 | JGI IMG/M metagenome (GOLD analysis project Ga0307507, IMG submission 207223) | Populus trichocarpa ectomycorrhiza microbial communities from riparian zone in the Pacific Northwest, United States - 7_EM | ecosystem: Host-associated > Plants > Roots > Unclassified | place... | reverse complement strand
GGTGATGCATCACGCAAGAATTGAAATTCAAGTCAAGTACGCTCAATCTCGTAAGATCAGATAAGATCCGACACATCATCGCCTTTGCCTCGTGTCAGCATGACCACAAACACAGCACCATCCCCGCCGACGTCTGGCTCTGCGTCTTCGAGCACCTCGCCCCACCCTCCAGGCTGCATTGAGGAGGGGCGATTGGAAGCAGTGGTGTGCTATTCCCAGGACACTGACGATCAAGCTCCCGTTTGAGGACAAGACGGCAAAGAGTGGGTCGACGTGGGTTGTTACTCCTTCTCGCGTACGTTCTTTGTCTCTTTCAAATGTTTCTCATAGGCGGAGGTAACCCTGAATGTTCAATGAACCGTAGCCACTCATCAACGCATCGCTATACAACACAATCCACCACCAACTCGTTTCCTTCACCCGTCTCCAATCCCTCATCTTAACAAACACACTCATCACCCCAGTCCTCTACCCAATCCTCGCATCCCTTTCGTCCTCCCTGCACACCCTATCCATATCACACTGCAAGTACTCGCGCACAGGTATATGGGCCGACTCCGTCCCCATCCTTCCTCCCCCTTCGACACCGACACCCTTTCATCCGATTCCTACGAATATATCGACGATTTCGATTTTCCGAGTTTGTCAATCATGGAGCTCACACTTGGGACGTTCAGGGATTCCACGGGCCCCTTGGCGCCGTTACATCCTTTCAACATCATCAGCTCTTCCTCACTCACCTCACTCACCTTACCCATCGCGTTGGTTCTTCCTTGTAGAGGAGCGATGTCGACATCTCGTCGAGGTGACGTGTCGAGAGGGCGGGCCGTCTTCCCAGTTCGAGAGGAACTCTTCCCATTTCGAGAGGAACTCTTCCCAGTTCGAAAGGGGTGTTCTCTCTTTTCCGTGTGGAGACGATGGGAAGTTGGGATCCTTTTCGTAGTGCAGTGGAAGCACGCTGGGGACGTGGGGGATGAGGGGGTGATGTCGCCTTTGCGGGAAGACGATGTCGCTTCTGCGGAAAGATGATGTCGCCCCTGCGGGAAGATGATGTCCACGGTGGAAAGATGATGTCGCTCCTGCGGAAAGACGATGTCGCCTATGCGGAAATTTAGATGATTTTTCTCTCGGGGTGGAAAAGCGATTTTTTTTTCTTTTCTGCGTTGAGAGGATACCCTTCCTTCCCTGTGAAGGGGACGACCGGTCTCTCAGATTTTCTTGGGGCCGATTCTTCGCTGTGAAGGAGGGATGTGTTCTCTGAGTCTAAATTGTTCCTTATGGGGGGTCCGATGCGTTCCCTCCCGGCGAGATGATGCCTCCCCTGCGTCGGAACAGTGTTTGCCTCTTGTCGAGACCATGCGTCCTCCGCGACGATTCTTCCTTGGTGAGTCATGTCTCCTCCAGGTTGGACGCAGACAAGGGCTGAAGTGTTGGAAGAAGACAGCGTCTTTCCCACATGGAGGCGATGCTTTCCCCGCATCTATGCGTCGAGGTAGATGTGGATGGCTGTCCCTAGAGGAAATGTATCCCCAGCGTCGTGAGAGTGGTGACTTGTGGAGGGGGAGACCAGATCTCCCCTCGTCGAGAGACGAGAAACGATGTTCGGAGAGACATGATGTGTCCAAGTGTTTAAATGATGTTTCGCGGTGTTGAGGGAGAGGATGTCTCCCAGTAGCGAGAGAGGTGATGTGTTCCCGGTGATTTCCTTCCAGGTAGACGTGGGGGTAATCTCCCTTGACAAGTCTCCTCTGACATTCGTCCTACTTTTCATTCACGTCTCCTGCTCTTTGTTTTCTTCCTTTCTTCTTTCATCGCATCCCTGCTCCACGCCCAACGCTAATCACACCCCCACACAGAACTTCGCAATAACTCAAACCTGCGGGTCTTGAAAATCGTGCAACCAGCTCCTGCATCACACTCGGTCCAGATCTCCTTGTCTGGCTAAAGCTTACATAAATAGACTGACTTTTGCATCGGTTCCTTTGGAGCAATATGGGAAATGAGCAAGATCAAGGGCACAAAATTCGAGTTCTGACGATCACATTAACTCTCGAAAGTACTAAAACTCCGCGACGTGGTGAGTTATCTACTGGCCTACAACCAAAATCTTGAACTCCTCGTAGGTCTTGAACACACCCTGCACATTGACCTTATTCGCACTTCCATCCAGCCTCAAGTACCTCCCTGGGGATGCAGCCGACTCAATCCCAACAATTCCCTGGTACGTTCCAGCAGGGTCATCCTTCTTGTGAATTTTGAATCGCTCCAAAGAACGAGCGGTGAACTGAGCGTTGACAGTGCCCCCACCAGGGCCGAGGTTCTGACCCGCGGCGACTCCAGTGGCATCGAGGCGGAGGAAAACGTTGTCGAAGACGGTGGACTTGAATGAGATGGTCCCATCGTCGTTCACCACAAGAGTGTAGGTTTCGTAGGTGCCGATGTAGGTTTGGGTATTGACTGTGCCACCGCCAGTGCCGGTGAAGCTAGTGACACCTTGCCCGTCGAGACGGACGTAGTGGTTGGGGAACTGGACGGATTGAATTGTGACTAGAACCATGATCTACGACGGATATTAGTCCATGCACGACGCAGAAAGCCATTGAGAGAGCTCACGAGAGAGAGATGGGTTTGTGGATTGAAGTGGTGTAGATGTGGATGTGGGTTATGAGATGCTTCAGTGTTGGTGAAGTTGAGGAAAGAATGAGAATCTTGCAAGCCTTTTTACATGTGGACGTTGGTCGAATTGGATGAACGCCTGGGTTGCGTCTCGCCTCTCAGATCTGTCCCGTGCAAGGGCGCCGCAGTATCTCCTTGAATTAGCACGCCATCCGCGAGGCAGCAATACGGTAGAACGGCTGTATCTTCATATCTTCCATAAAGAGAGACGCAGCTGAAATGAGTGAAAATTAACGCGGTGCTGAAGACTTATCCCTCAATGAGGAGTGTAGCGTGGTAGGCCTCGTTCGTTCCCAGCGACGTCGTTGCAACTTGGATGACTCGACGAGCATGAAAATTTGTCCTTTTTTTGAATCACGTTGCTTGTCAACGTCTTTTCCACTTACTGCTCTAGGATGAAAGCCAAACCCAACCATACAACATGCAGGCACATGGCTCCAAGGTCGGGTCGCTACTCATACCTGTGCTTCACTACTGATCACTACTGTACGGAGTTTAAAAGAATCACATGACTTTCCAATTTTGGATGCCGATGCTGCATCATGTACTTACCCTCAAATCTGTCTTTTTTTGCTCTTTCGTTCTCAGAAGCTATATCTTGCATAGATTAGTTTAAATGTACTTTTATTTTATTTTTCAGTAAAACTCAATGTCAAGTTGCTAGTCTGCCTGTCTAACAAAATACTTGATAAATGTTACAAAAGAATAATGGAAGTAGTGAGGTAACCAGAAAAAATGGTGAGCAGAGCAACATGGAATGCCTACTCACGTTCACGCAGGCAGTTGAGCATACTGCTTGTGGAAAGATGGATGTGAGGCATTGGCACTGGATTGGAAAGGGGAGAGAGGGCGGGGATACGGTCATGCGTGTCCGAATACGCAGGTTAGGGGAGCTGGCATGGGTGGTGGCTGAAGCGTGGGCATTGGAATGGAAAGGGAGGAGACGGGATATGTGTCTGAATACGCAGGTTAGGGGGGCTGGCGTGGGTGGTGGCTGAGGTGTTGGCGTTGGAATGGAAAGGGGGTAGAGGATGGGGATGTGGTCGCACGTGTCAAAATACGGAGTGTGGGTGGTTGCTGAGGCATTGGCGTTGGCGTTGGAATGGAAAGGGAGGAGAGGGTGGGGATACAGTTGTGCGTGTCCAAATACACAGCTTAGGGAGCCTGGTGTGGGTGGTGGATGAGGTGTTGGTGTTGGAATGGAGAAAGTGGGTATGTGGTCGTGCATGTCGGAATACGCAGGTTGGGAGAGCTGGTGTGGGTGGCGGCTGAGGTGTTGGTATTGGACTGGAAAGGGAGGAGAGAGTGGGGATACGGTTATGCATGTCGGAATATGCAGGTTATGGGAGCTGGTGTGGGTGGTGGCCCTGCGTGTCGGTCAGGGGAGCTGGTGTTGGTGGTGGCTAAAATGGTGCTCAGTCAGTGGGCTGTGCGCTGTGAGCTGGCGGATCGAGGATGGTGGGGACATGAACCAAGAGCGGATGGTGCACGTAAACGACAGCCACCTGGGCCTACGTTCATGCCCACTCAGCCACGTCTCCTGCCTCGCTGCAATGGAGCTCGGAACAGGGGCAGTGATGGCGAATGGAGAGGTGCAATGGCCGCCTTTTCATGTTTGATGGGACAAGTAGGGGTGGGAGAGGCCGAGAAGAGAGAGGGGGGGGAAGGGCAGAGTGCCGGCATGCTTGCAGTGGAGACGGGGAGGGGCATGGTATGTGGTCTTTTGGTTGTTTGGTTGTTCGGTGCCATGAGATTGCGTTTTGAGGTCCAAGATGGTTTTGCAGGTGTGGGGTTGGTAAGAGCTTTGTGTGCTGCAGTTGCCCGGGGGCAGCAGTCAGTCATACTGACTGCCGCCTCGGTTGATTACTGCCTTGAAGTCATCATATTGGGCAATAGAATGAAAAAAAAAGTGTTACTTACCTTTTATCGCTGTTTTTGGGAGATTTGGAGTGGTGAGGCTGGGAGGACATGAGTGAGCACAGAGGTGACCGAAACGGAAAGGGTGAACATCTGCGTGACTCACGGATTATCTAAGCGCTGCACATGTGATTCAGTAGTGAAAACTGACCTGTATTGCTCAATATGCCATGGAAAGGGCTAAAAATTTGTATAGTTGTCTATATAAGCATAGAAAACATACCTGAATTTTTTTGGCATGAGGGAGAGAGTGGAAGGTACCGCATGAAGTACTGAACTCGCTAGTGAATAATTTATTAGCTTCACTACTTCGGTGGCTATGCTGATGCCAAATAGAACCAACTATTCGTTTTGCCGTCTGAGTTCGCACAAACTGTCCAGCTTGCGAAGGCTGTCTGAATATCAGCTCAAACCATACCTTGGTAAGCCAAATATTCCCCTTTTTCTTCCCTCTTTTTTTTCTTCCTTCCTTATTTTTAATTAATTATTTTTAATTTTGGACACAGGTATGAGTAGGGAGCCGTCTGTGAGATCCTTGGCCGATTTGAGGCACCGCGAGGCGCGGGGATCAATCTTTACTTACTTTCCCCCATTCCCAATCCCATTCCTGAGGTGGGTTTTTCTCGCGGCTCCACTCCATCGTATGCTAGACAGCGAAAAGACTACAACTAGAAGCTCAGTCAATCCCAAAGTCACCGCTACTGGATTGGTTCGCGCCACACCTGTCAATAATACCAACGACCTCACCTCCCATTCACAATACCTCATGGCAATCCCATCTCCCTGGAGCAGCAACTGCGACCGACTAGAAGGCGGAATGGGGCCGAGTAGAGTTGGTGGGACGAAGCAGTTGGCGTGGAAGAAGTTTGCAGTGTGTGCTGCGTTCCTCGTTGTCATTGGGGTGATATGGCTTTTTCGCCCCAGGGCGCATACGTTGTCGTGGCGGGGGAATGAGAAGGCTGATTCAGAGGTGGAAGGTAAGTTTCACTGTCTTTCCTTCTAGAAAGCTGACGAAAAGACTACGGAAAAAGGATACCACACGGACACAGCGTCTTCCCCTTCCAAAGCGCACCGCCAACAAACCAGCAACACCGTCCACCCGTGGTCGCTGCTCCAAAAGCACCCACCACTCACCCAGACTCGTACGCAACTGATCTAGATCCTTCATCGACGACACACTGTACCCACCCCCACTCCTCCTTGTCTGGCACCCTCTTACAATATGTTCCAATGATCGACGCAGGCTCAACCGGCTCCAGAATCCACATCTACAATTCAACAACTGCGGCCCTTCCCCCGAACACGAATACGAAGTATTCAAAATGACACAACCCGGCCTATCCTCATTCGCTGGTAACCCTGAGGGCGCCGCGCGGAGCTTGGACGTCCTCTTGGACGAAGCTCTCCACGTTGTGCCAAAGGCCATGCACGGGTGTACACCTGTCGCTGTTAAAGCTACCGCTGGACTTCGTTTGTTACCGGGGTCACAGAGCGCTGATATTTTGCAGGCGGTGGAAGGGAGGATACGCTCGCCTTATCCGTTTCAGTTACAGGAGAAGGATGGAGTAGTGATTATGGACGGAAAGACGAGGGAGTGTACGCGTTCATTACGGCGAATTACCTCTTGGGGACCATCAAAGCTTCCACCCCGCCTGATACGCCCACCTAAGCCGTCCTCTACCTCGCTGGTGCGTCTACGTAAATCGTATTCGAGCCTGTGTTTGCGTCCTCGGATATGCAACTCGAGGAGGGAGAGCATAAGTATGATTTGGAGTTCGGTGGCTGGAGCCATCTGCTGTATCAACACTTTTATTTGAGGTATGGGTTTGATACGTGCGCGGAGGCACGTTCATAGATTGGTGGATTTTATGTCGACGTTGCAGGGTACGAAGCCGAAGGCGGTCACCGGTGGTGGGCAACCCCTGTCTTGCGAAGGGTACACGGAGGGTCGTGAATGTCAAGGATGAACTGACGGGTGTGGAGAGGAAGGCGACCGTGGATGGGGGGGACATTGGGTCTTTCGAGGCGTGTGATCGGGTGGTGCAGCTTGTATTGGCAAAGGACGCGTACGTCCGTTTCTCCTCCTTCCTTTCACTCTTCTTTCTCCTCCTTCTCTCTTTCTCCCTGCCATCGTTCTTTTCTTCTTTTCTCCCTTCTTCCTCTCTTCCTCTCTCTTCCCTCCTCCCTTCTTCCCTGTCCCTGCTCTGTTCTTCTTTCTCCAAACAAAACCTCTGTACTGATACACATGCTCACACAGAATATGTGAACTCAAACCACGCTCCTTCAACGGCGTCTACCAACCCTCCCTCCTCTCCTACTTCTATGACCGCCTCTTTCGCCTCCTGCCCCCTCCTCCCCCATAACGGTATCCACCATTGCCAGCACCGCATGCCAAGTCTGCGAAGGCCGCGATGAATGGCTCCGGAAACACTGGGGTGCCGACTCCAAACTCATGGCTGAACTCGCAGATTGTCCGGAATGGTGTCTTGATTTGACGTTTATGCATGCGTTGTTAAGGCTTGGGTACGAGTTTGAGGATACCGCAGAGGTGGCTATTGGGAAGAATATTAGAGGGACGGAGTTGGGTTGGGTGCTACAATTGCTATGGTTGGTGGGGAGCTGAAGTGTCGGATTTGAGGGTGGCATTCGGATAGGCCTTACTTTATTTATCACTGATGGTTCCTATAAATAATGTGGTTACTTGGACTATGGAAGAATTTTAAGTGCCTATACTTATGTCGACGAATTTACCGGCGTAGGCTTAGTAGAACAAAGAGCACCGTGACGTACTGTATCCTGCCTTGTTACATAAGTCGATTATGCGACCCCCTCCAAAGCACCAGACGAAGGACCATCGCGTAAAGCAGAAGGGGTGAATACCGTAGCAAACCACATTGGCAGAATCTGCAAATGGCGCATTGGTAAATGTTTTATGTAAATGAGAAAAGTATGAGCAGATCAACGTCCTGTGATCGTCATCTTTGATCTTGACCATCATCATGCTCTAAAGGGTCTTGACGTCGACCCAACGTCACGTCCAACACGTCGCACAGTCGATGGGCCCCGTCTTTCGAATGCTATTCTCTCCTGCAATGTGTTATCTCGATGACTCCCAACAACCCAAAAGCCACAAGTTCTGATTCCGCCCACAACTGCCCGCTATCACGACCTCACTCCCTCGCTCAGACAATGGAACAATAACCTCGCCAGCGGAATTCATTCACGACGCGTCTTCGCTATCCTACCTGGCTCTGGAGCAGCAACCACGAATCTATAACGGACGGGCCGAACAGGGTCAGAGGTGCGAGTGGAAGAACTTAGTGGTGGGCGTTGTACAAACGTTGGGGTGGCGCGCTCTTCCAGCCAAGGGCACACACCTTTTCGTGGGGGGGATCGGGGACAGCAATTCAGAGGTTGAAGGTAAGGCTCACCTTCTTTCTTTCTAAAAACTGACGAAGACTATGGAAATAACGGATTCAGGCCTTACTCGACAAAAAGCACCACGCACCCTGATTCATACGGAACTGATCCAGACCCATCATCTACAACGCATTATGCCCTCCACATTCCTCTTCCTCCTCACCGACCCTAGTCCAACTTGAACGCACGAATGATTGACGCAGGCTTAACCGGTTCAGAATCCACGTCGACAAATTCACCAATTGCGGCGCTTCCCCCGAATACGAATAAGAAGTCGTCCAAATGAACTTATCCTCTTCCGCGGGCAACACAACCCAGTTGGCGCTACGCAGAGCTTGGTCGTTCTCGTCTACGAAGCTGTTCGCATCGTGCCGTTTACACCTGTAGCCGTTAAAGCTACCGCTGGGTTCCGCTTGTTACTGGTCATTTATCCTTTCCAGTTGCAGGAGCAAGATTGAGTGGTGATCATGGATGGAAAGGGGCGACAGCATGTACGCGTGGAGGACAGCCAACTACCTCCTCAAAACAATCAAAGCTTCCACGTCACCCGATACGCCCACGTACGCCGTCCTGGACCGCGTGTCGCTTCTACGGAAATCATGTTCGAACCTGTGTTCACGTCCTCGAATATGCAGCTCGAGGAGGGTCGATATGCAGTTTGGTGGTCGGAGCCATGAACTGTACCAACACTCGTAATTGGGGTATGGCTTGATGCGTGCAAGGAGACACGTTCTTAGATTGGTGGACTTTATGTCGACGTTGCAATGCAGGGCACTAAGCCGAAGGCGGCGTATACTAACATTCCTTCAAGTTAGTTACTACACATAGGCTCATTATGTACCGAGCTACTGTCCCTCTGCATCAGTTGCCTTTGACAATGTCCTGATGGTCACCTATTAGTGCATGACGCTCCCTTAACGCTGCAGGCAACTGCTCTAAAGACCAGGAGCGATTGGGATCTTGAACGGGGCAATCAAGAAGTCGTTCGTACAATGAAATTGCTTCAGTGATGTCATGTAAGAGGTGGCCTTGGTCAAACCGAATTCGGAGGGCAATAGCAAGGCGTTTGAGTAGATTCGAATATAGTGGATGATGTGCTGGTAGAAGAAGAAGGGCCTCTCTGCGCAAGGAAATCGCCTCGTTGAGGTCACTTGAAGCGCCCCGCTGTTCAAAACGAGTTTGAAGGGCATTGGCGAGGTTATTGAGTGACATGGAGCGATGTGGATGAGGTGCTGGCCGAAGAAGAAGCGCCTCTCGGTGCAAGGAAATTGCTTCGTCAAGGTCGTTTGAAGCACCCCACTGTTCAAAACGAGTTTGAAGGGCATTGGCGAGGTTATTGAGTGATATGGAGCGATGTGGATGAGGTGCTGGCCGAAGAAGAAGCGCCTCTCGGTGCAAGGAAATTGCTTCGTCAAGGTCGTTTGAAGCACCCCGCTGTTCAAAACTGGTTTGAAGGGCATTGGCGAGGTTATTGAGTGACCTGGAGCGATCTGGATGAGGTGCTGGCCGAAGAAGAAGCGCCTCTCGGTGCAAGGAAATTGCTTTGTCAAGGTCGTTTGAAGCACCCTGCTGTTCAAAACGAGTTTGAAGGGCATTGGCGAGGTTATAGAGTGACATTGAGCGACGTGGATGAGGTGCTCGCCGAAGAAGAAGCGCCTCTCGGTGCAAGGAAATTGCTTCGTCAACATCGTTTGAAGCGCCCCGCTGTTCAAAATGAGTTCGAAGGGCATTGGCAAGGTTATTGAGTGACGTGGGGCGATCTGGGTGAGGTGCCGGGCGAAGGAGAAGCGCCTCTCGTTGCAAGGAAATTGCTTCGTCAAGGTCGTTCGAAGCACCCTGCTGTTCAAAACGAGTTTGAAGGGCATTGGCGAGGTTATTGAGTGACATTGAGTAATCTGGATGAGGTGCTGGCAAAAGAAGAAGCGCCTCTCGATTCAAGGAAATTGCTTCATCAAGGTCGTTTGAAGTGCCCCACTGTTGAAAACGAGTTTGAAGGGCTGTGGCGAGGTCATTGAGTGACGTGGAGCAATCTGGATGAGGTGATGGCCGAAGAAGAAGCGCCTCTCGGTGCAAGGAAATTGCTTCGTCAAGGTCGTATGAA
>Ga0307507_10013124_pt1 | contig 10115 bp, 8 predicted proteins | sample 7_EM_MG_FD_207223 | JGI IMG/M metagenome (GOLD analysis project Ga0307507, IMG submission 207223) | Populus trichocarpa ectomycorrhiza microbial communities from riparian zone in the Pacific Northwest, United States - 7_EM | ecosystem: Host-associated > Plants > Roots > Unclassified | place... | reverse complement strand
TGGCCGACCGGGCCGTGGGTCCCGAGAAGGGTCCCGTCGGCTCGTACGACACCCGTCGCCACGGTCGGCACCGGCCAGTTCTCGATCAACGCGAGGCTCTGCAAGGACATGCCGTCGAGCCTAAAGGCTCGGCGATGCGGCTCCGGCGGATTTCTTACCGGTTCCGCTTGCTTGGAGTGCACTCCAAGGCCATAGCGTGGTGGTCATGACGGTGATGGAGACCACAGGTGCCAGGACCGACAGCTGCGCAGGCCCGCCGCAGGGTGAGCGGCGTCCGGACGGCGCGGACAGCTACACGATCAGCGAGGTCGTCGCCTTCACCGGCCTGACGGCGCACACCCTGCGCTGGTACGAGCGCATCGGGCTGATGCAGCACATCGACCGCTCGCACACCAACCAGCGCCGCTACAACAACCGCGACCTCGACTGGCTCGACCTCGTCGGCAAACTCCGCCTCACCGGCATGCCGGTCGCCGACATGGTCCGCTACGCCGAGCTGGTCCGCGAGGGCGACCACACCTACGGCGACCGCTTCGAGCTCCTGGAGGCGACCCGACGGGACGTCCTGGCCAGGATCGCCGAACTGCAGGACACACTCGCCGTACTCGACCGGAAGATCGCCTTCTACGGCGACGCCGGCCACGCATACGAGAAGGAGAAAGCCGGATGACCGACAGCACGATCCCGACCGCACGACTCGGCGCGGACGGCCCCGAGGTCGGCGTACAGGGGCTCGGCTGCATGGGCATGAGCTACGCCTACGGCCCCCCGGACGCGAACGGGTCGCGGGCCGCCCTGGACCGGGCGCTGGAGCTCGGCGTGACGCTGTACGACACGGCGGACATGTACGGATTCGGGGAGAACGAGCGGTTCCTGTCGCCGTTCTTCAAGGCGCACCGCGACGAGATCGTCATCGCCACGAAGTTCGCCCTGACGACCCCGCCCGGCGAGCCCACCCGGCGCCTCATCCGCAACGACCGCCCGTACATCCGCCAGGCGGTCGAGGCGAGCCTCCAGCGCCTCGACATCGACGTCATCGACCTCTACTACATGCACCGCCGCGACCCGGCCGTCCCGATCGAGGACACCGTCGGCGCGATGGCGGAGCTGGTGGCCGAGGGCAAGGTGAAGCACCTCGGACTGAGCGAGATCACGGGCGCGGAACTGCGGGCCGCACACGCCGTCCACCCGGTCACCGCCGTCCAGTCGGAGTGGTCGCTGTTCAGCCGCGACGTCGAGATCAGCGTGGTCGGCGCCGCCGTCGAGCTGGGCGTGGCGGTCGTGCCGTACTCGCCGCTCGGCCGGGGTTTCCTCACCGGTTCCTTCGCGAGCGCCGAACAGGACCTGACGGAGGGTGACTTCCGCCGCATGCAGCCCCGCTTCACCGGCGAGAACGCGGCGGCCAACGGCGCGCTCCTCGACCCGATCCGCACGGTCGCCGAAGCCCACGGCGCCTCCCTCGGCCAGATCGCCCTGGCCTGGGTCCAGCAGCGGTCCCAGGTCCACGGCCTCCCGGTCATCCCCATCCCGGGCACCACCAAGCCCGGCCGGGTGCAGGAGAACACGGCGGCGACGAGGATCGTCCTGACGGACGACGAACTGAACCTGCTGGAGCCGATCGCAGGGAAGGTGGCGGGCGACCGCTACGCGGACATGAGCTTTGCCTCTTCCAGCAGGGAGTAGAAAACGCCCCCGCCTGGAGCGCCCCTAAAGGGGCGCGGGGAACTGCGCGACCAGCCACGACGGACCCGCGGCTAAAGCTCTGCCAGCAACTCGGCCTTCTTCACGGCGAACTCGTCATCCGTCACCAGCCCCGCCGCATGCAACTCCCCAAGATGCCGAATCCGCTCGGCGATATCCGCAGGATCACGCCGAGCGGCCGGCACCACAGCCGCAGACCGCCCGGACCGCACCGCCACAAGAACCGCCGCCGCGAACGGCAACGACTCATGCACGGGCCCATATCCCAACCCGAACACCACGGCCGCCGGATCCTGATCAACGGGCAGCAGCGACTCAGCCCCGCGCAACAGCCGTAGATGCCCTTCGAAAACCTCGGGCGACCGCCACTCGACCCCGCTCAGGTCGGCGACCGCGAAGCTCTGGTCGCCGGCCTTCCACTTCGCGGACGACGCCCCCGTCCAGAACCACCGGAACGACACCGTCTTCCCGTCGAAGGTCGCCTTCCCGTCGTACGCCTTGAACCGCAACGGCACCTCCGGCGCGGCCACGAGAAACCGCTCGGCAGCCCCGTCGTCCGGCTTCAGCTGCGCACGCAACTCGTCGGCGTAGTACTCGGCGAGGGTCTCGCGCTCGGCCGGCAGCACCAGCCGGTACGGGTCGCAGCCTTCCTTCAGCTGGCCCGCGGCGGCCTCCATCAGCGGGTCGGCGCCCGCCCGGGGTTCCGCGCGGAGCACGACCGTGCCGCGCCGACCCGGGGCGAGCGTCACCGTCTCGATCGCCTCGTACGGGATCCGGCGTTCACCGAGCGCCTGAAATAGCTTGGGTGTTCGAATGCCACGTTCGTAGCGGATGAGCACGGAGTCGGACTCGAACTCCCAGGCGGCATGAAATCCGGCCAGTACGTCACCCATGCGGCTCATCGTAGGCGGCACACGCTCCTCCGTCCCATCCCCGCGCAGACCGCACTTCCTGCTGTTTCTACGCGCGTCCGGCCGCCTGGGCGGCGGACAAACCCTCTCGACAGGTGTCACCTTCGTGCGCGCACGACACCGCGCGGTACGCGCCAACCCCGATGTCGGCGAAGTTGGCGAGACTGTCCGTGCCCGACGCGAAATATCCGGTGTGGCCCTTGGCGTCCTTCGCTGACAGCACCCGCGCGCCGAACGCGTCGGACACCGGGTCCTCGCCGTGCCCGAGGCCGCCGACCTCCATGTACGGCACGTCCTGGATCCAGTCGTCGGCGTCCCGCATCGCCCACACCCGCGCGAGCGTGTGCAGGTGGGAGGCCTTGGAGGCCCGCATGCCGGGGCTGCCGGCCACCGCGATGTCGGTCACCCGGGTCGGCAACTCGTGTGCGGCGACCCCGCACACCACGGAGCCGTAGCTGTGGCAGAACAGGGCGACCTGCGAGGTGCCGGGCAGCGCCCGCACCAGCGCGTTCAGCCGTACGGCGCCGGCCTCGGCGCGCCCCGCGGTGGCCGAGTCGATGCCGAGGCCGCCGGGTGCCGTGTAGTCGGCCCAGGCGATGACGGCCGTCCGCGTGCCGGTGGTGCCCGTCGCGGACTTCGCCGAGTTCTCGGCCGCGTACAGGTTCTGGGCCATGCCGACCGGCGCCGAGTACTCCTTGTACGACTTCTGGAAGGTGAGCAGGTCGGTGTCGACGCCGGGGACGATCACCGACACGCGCTGCGCCGTGTCCAGGTCGCCGAAGACCTCGGCGATCCGGCCCGAACCCTCGGGGTCGAAGGCCAGGATGTGGCGGTCATCGCTCATCAGCGCCTCGAAGCGGTGCATGAGGCGGCCCGCCTCCTGCTTGCCGAGGGGCGTGAGACGGCTGTCGTGCGTGCGCTTCTTTTCGACCTTGCGGGCCTGGTCGAGGGCGATGTGGTTGGCGCGGTAGCGCAGCGAGACCGGGGCGCCGTTCATGTTGCCGACCGCGAGCGGATAGCGGTGCGCGAGGCGCGTCCGCTGCTGCGCGGTGAGCGAGGCGAAGAAGCGGGCCAGCCGGGTCGGGGAGGCGTCCGGGTCGGGCAGCGCGTGCCCGTCGATCCGGCCGTGCTCCCACGCGGAGAGGGAGGCCTGGAGTGCCGTTTTCCCGGGGTGGCTGCGGACCGCGGTCCAGCCGGTGGTCGCCAGCATCACGAACACCACGGCCAGCGCGGCCAGTGCGCGCCAGGCGTTCAGCGTGGGGGAGGAGTCGAAGGAAGTCACTGGGAGGACACACTAGGAGAACGAGAGGGTCTCGCGTTAACCGAGTGACGGGGATCACGTTTCAGCGGTACGTGACGAGAAACTCAGTACGACTCACTTTGTGTGACTCGTGCGCCAGTTCCCGGCGAGCGCCGGTCCCACCCCGTCGAGGTAGTCGGCGGTCAGCTCCCGCATCGCCTCGATGCTGAGGTCGTCCCCCACGATCCACATCCGCTCCACCACCCGCATCACCCCGCCGAACACCGCCACGACCAGTCGCGGCCGGGGGTCCGTGTCCACGTCGAGCCCCTCGCGCTCGGCGACGATCCGCGCCAGCTCCTCCTCCAGCTCCTGCGAGCGCCGCAGATGCGCGGCGAGCAGCGCGGGCGTCGACTCGATCACCCGGTAGGTACGCATGTGCAGGTCCAGCGGTACGACCTGCTGGATCGCCTCGTTGATGGTGTCCCAGCTCTCCAGCACGGCCCGGCGCAGCGCCTCCAGCGGGGCCTCGTGCGGCGGTCGGGCGCGGACGGCCTCGACGAAGTGCGTCTCGGTGAGCCGGGGCACGAAGAAGGCGGCCTCTTCCTTGCTTGCGAAGTAGCGGAAGAAGGTGCGCTGCGAGACGTCGACGGCCTCGGTGATCTCGTCGACCGTGGTCTGTTCGTAGCCCTTGGTCGTGAACAGCTCCAGGGCGGCGTGCAGCAGCGCGTCCCGCGTACGGGCCTTCTTGCGCTCGCGCAACGTCTCCATGCCGTTCTCCTCGCCGTTGTTGACAGTCGCCGACATCTGAACCTGTTTGTCAACTGTCAGCGGCTGACATTAGCCTCGAACGCATGACTAGTCAGACCACCATCAGCGCGACGGGGCCGGGGGACAAGGCACCAGCTGCCCCGTCCGACCCGACGCCCTCCACGGGGTTGCGCGGCCACCCGTGGTTCACCCTCATAACCGTCGCCGTCGGCGTCATGATGGTGGCCCTCGACGGCACCATCGTCGCCATCGCCAACCCGGCCATCCAGAAAGACCTCGGCGCCAGTTTCGCCGACGTCCAGTGGATCACCAACGGCTACTTCCTCGCCCTCGCGGTCTCCCTCATCACCGCCGGCAAGCTCGGTGACCGCTTCGGCCACCGCCAGACCTTCCTGATCGGCGTGAGCGGCTTCGCCCTCGCGTCCGGCGCCATCGGCCTCTCGCACAGCATCGCGTTCGTGGTCACGTTCCGCGTGCTCCAGGGTCTGTTCGGCGCGCTGCTGATGCCGGCCGCGCTCGGCCTGCTGCGGGCCACCTTCCCGGCCGAGAAGCTCAACATGGCCATCGGCCTGTGGGGCATGGTCATCGGCGCCTCCACCGCGGGCGGCCCGATCCTCGGCGGCGTGCTCGTCGAGCACGTCAACTGGCAGTCGGTGTTCTTCATCAACGTGCCGGTCGGCGCCATCGCGCTGGTCCTCGGCGTGCTGATCCTCCGCGACCACCGTGCGGAGAACGCGCCGCGCTCCTTCGACCTCCTCGGCATCGTGCTGCTCTCCGGCGCGATGTTCTGCCTCGTCTGGGCCCTCATCAAGGCGCCCACCTGGGGCTGGGGTTCCGGCACGACCTGGGCGTTCCTCGCCGTCTCGGTGCTGGGCTTCGCCCTGTTCGCGTTCTGGGAACAGAAGGTCGCGGAACCCCTCATCCCCCTGGGCCTGTTCCGCTCCGTCCCGCTGTCCGCGGGCGTCGTCCTGATGGTGCTGATGGCGATCGCCTTCATGGGCGGCCTGTTCTTCGTGACGTTCTATCTCCAGAACGTGCACGGCATGAGCCCCATCGACGCCGGTCTCCACCTCCTCCCGCTCACCGGCATGATGATCGTCGGCTCCCCGATCGCCGGCCTGGCGATCACCAAGCTCGGCCCGCGCATCCCGCTGGCCGGCGGCATGGCGGCCACCGCGATCGCCATGTACGGCATGTCCACCCTCACCTCGGACACCGGCAGCGCCGTCATGTCGGTCTGGTTCGCCCTGCTGGGCTTCGGCCTCGCCCCGGTGATGGTCGGCGCCACCGAGGTCATCGTGGGCAACGCGCCCATGGAGCTCTCCGGTGTCGCCGGCGGTCTCCAGCAGGCCGCGATGCAGATCGGCGGCAGCCTCGGTACGGCCGTCCTCGGCGCGGTGATGGCCTCCCGCGTCGACAACGACCTGGCCGGCAACTGGGCGGACGCGGGCCTGCCCAAGCTCACCCAGCCCCAGCTGGACGCCACCGCCGAAGCGGTCCAGGTCGGCGTCGCCCCGATCGCCCCGAACACCCCGGAGGCGATCGCCGCGAAGATCACGCAGGTCGCCCACGACACGTTCATCTCCGGCATGAGCCTGGCCTGCCTCGTCGCGGCCGGCGTAGCGGTGGTGGCGGTCTTCGTGGCGCTCCTGACCAAGCGCGGCGAGAACGCGGAGGCGGGCGCGGGCGCGGCCCACATCTGACGGCACGCATCCAACCCTGCTTCAGGCCGATATCGCCTATCAGGGTGACTCCCCTAAAGATTCCTGGCGTCCGGTACGCGCCGCAGGTCACAGTAAGTCAAGTCCTCCGCAGGGCAGGGGGGACGGGTTGGTCTGCGGCGCGCTGCCGGAGGGGGGCAGCGCGCAAGCAGGCTTTTTTTGTGTGTACGCGGGTATCCGGTCATCGTAGGGAACTGGCCGAACTGGCATGGACGCCCAGGGAGTTGACGATGACGAGCTTCGGAACGCGCAAAACCCCCCGCTCGCGTGGCCGCATGGGGTCAGGGAGCGGGCCGGACCGCGCGACGCTCGGCATCATCGGACTGGTCTGCGCGGTAGCGGGCTTCTTCACCCTGGGAATCGTCCTCGGCCCGATCGCGGTGATCTGCGGCTGGCTGGCCATGGGCCGCAGGTGGACGGGCTCCCGCCGGGCGATGGCGCTGGTGGCCCTCATCCTGGGCGCGATCGACACGCTGGCGGCGGTCCTGTGGACGTTCTTCTGAGCCGAGGCCGAGCGGACGTTCTTCCGGGCTGTATCGGCCTTTGAAAGGGCTACTGCTCTGCCCCGGAGAGGGCCGCCGCCTCCGCTCCGGACAGAGCAGCCGCCCCGGAGAGACCCACCGCCGGCGCCCCCGACAGCGCCGCCACCTCCGCCCGCAGCGCCCGCACCTCCGCCGTCAGCGCCTCGATCGCCTCCGTCTGCCGCCGTTCCTCCACGTCGTCCTTCTCGAACCGGGCGATGAACCACGTGGCGATGTTCGCGGTGACGACACCGAGCAGCGCGATCCCGGAGAGCATCAGCCCGACGGCGATCATCCGCCCGAGCCCGGTGGTCGGCGCGTGGTCGCCGTAGCCCACCGTCGTCATCGTGGTGAACGACCACCAGACGGCGTCACCCAGCGTCCGGATGTTCCCGTGGGGCGAGTCCCGCTCGACGGAGAGCACCGCGAGCGAGCCGAACATCAGCAGCCCGATCACCGCGCCGGCGACATACGTCGTGAGCTGGATCTGCGAGGCCATCCGGGCCCGGCGCCCGACGAGTATCAGCGTCGACACCATGCGCAGCAGCCGCAGCGGCTGAAGTATCGGCAGCACCACCGCGCACAGGTCCATCCAGTGCGTCCGCACGAACCGCCGCCGGTCCCGGGACATCGCCAGCCGCATCAGATAGTCGACGGCGAACGTCGCCCACACCACCCACTCGACCGCAGTGCACACCTCCGTCAGCGAATGACCGGCGGTGGTGTCCACGATCGGCACGGCATAGGCGACGGCAAACCCCACCGCGAGCGCCAGCAGAGGCCGCTGAGTGCGTTGCTCCCAACGAGCTTGTGCCGAGGGTTCGTTCATGACGGCATGTTAGGTCGATGCGCGCCCCTGGTGGGCAGGCCCGAAGGGCCGCCCACCAGGGGCGCGGGGCTGTATCGATTTGCGGCTCCGCCGCGTGGGCGCGACCAGCCCCCACGCACCCGCAGACGAAAAACGACTACGCGTCCCCGCCCGCCGCACCCGGATCAGCCGAAGCAACATCCAGCAACTGATACCGATCGATCTTCCCCTCGCGCGCCAACTCCGTCAGCACAGCCACCACAATCGACTCCGCGTCAATGTGGAAGAACCGCCGAGCCGCCCCGCGAGTGTCCGCGAACCCGAACCCATCAGCCCCCAACGACTGATAAGTCCCGGGCACCCACCGAGAAATCTGGTCAGGAACCGACCGCATCCAGTCGGAAACAGCCACGAACGGCCCCTCCGCCCCGCTCAACTTCCGCGTGACATAAGGAACCTGCTGCTCCTCCTCGGGATGCAGCAGATTGTGCCGCTCGACCTCGACCGCCTCGCGCCGCAGTTCGTTCCAGGAGGTCGCGGACCACACATCGGCCCGCACGTTCCAGTCCTCGGCGAGAATCCGCTGAGCCTCGATAGCCCACGGCACCGCCACGCCCGACGCCATGATCTGCGCCGGAACCGTCCCCGAAGCTCCCCGACTGATCCGGTGGACGCCCTTGAGGATGCCCTCCACGTCGACGTCCGCGGGCTCCGCCGGGTGCTGGATCGGCTCGTTGTAGACGGTGAGGTAGTAGAAGACGTCCTCGCCGTGCGGGTGTTCCGCGTCCGAGCCGTACATCCGCCGCAGTCCGTCCTGCACGATGTACGCGATCTCGTACGAGTACGCAGGGTCGTAGGCGACACACCCCGGGTTGGTCGACGCGAGCAACTGCGAGTGCCCGTCCGCGTGTTGCAGACCCTCACCGGTCAGAGTCGTACGACCCGCGGTCGCGCCCAGTACGAAACCGCGCGCCAACTGGTCGGCCATCTGCCAGAACTGGTCACCGGTGCGCTGGAAACCGAACATCGAGTAGAAGACGTAGACCGGGATGAGTGGCTCGCCGTGCGTCGCGTACGCCGAACCCGCCGCGATCAGCGAAGCGGTGCAGCCCGCCTCCGAGATGCCGTCGTGCAGCATCTGCCCGGTCGGCGACTCCTTGTACGCGAGCAGGAGTTCACGGTCCACCGACTCGTACTGCTGGCCCAGCGGGTTGTAGATCTTCGCGCTCGGGAAGAACGAGTCCATGCCGAACGTGCGGTACTCGTCCGGCGCGATCAGTACGAACCGCCGGCCGATCTCCTTGTCCCGCATGAGGTCCTTGAGCAGCCGTACGAACGCCATGGTGGTGGCGATCGACTGCTGGCCCGAACCCTTCTTCACACTCGCGTACGTCTTCTCCTCGGGCAGCGCCAGTGGCTTCGAGCGGACGACACGCGTCGGGACGTAGCCCCCGAGCGCGTTGCGCCGGTCGTGCATGTACTGGATCTCCTCCGAGTTCCGGCCCGGGTGGAAGTACGGCGGCGCGCCGGACTCCAGCTCCTGGTCGGTGATCGGCAGGTGCAGCCGGTCGCGGAAGCCCTTGAGGTCGGCGACCGTCAGCTTCTTCATCTGGTGCGTGGCGTTGCGGCCCTCGAAGTTGGGGCCCAGCGTCCAGCCCTTGACCGTCTGGGCGAGGACGACGGTCGGCTGGCCCTGGTGCTGCTTGGCCGCCTCGAAGGCCGCGTAGACCTTCTGGTGGTCGTGCCCGCCGCGCCCCAGGTGCAGGATCTGGTCGTCGGTCATGTTCTCGACCATCGCGCGCAGCCGGTGGTCGTGCCCGAAGAAGTGCTCGCGGATGTACGCGCCGGTCTCCGTGGCGTACGTCTGGAACTGGCCGTCCGGCGTGGTGTTCAGCTGGTTGACCAGCACGCCGTCCCGGTCCTGGGCCAGCAGCGGGTCCCAGGTGCGGTCCCAGACCAGCTTGATGACGTTCCAGCCGGCGCCCCGGAACTGCGACTCCAGCTCCTGGATGATCTTGCCGTTGCCGCGCACCGGGCCGTCGAGCCGCTGGAGGTTGCAGTTGACGACGAAGGTCAGGTTGTCGAGGCCCTCGCGCGCGGCGATCGACAGTTGGCCGAGCGACTCCGGCTCGTCCATCTCGCCGTCACCGAGGAACGCCCACACGTGTGACCTGGAGGTGTCCGCGATCCCGCGCGCCTCCATGTAGCGGTTCATCCGCGCCTGGAAGATCGCGCCGAGCGGGCCCAGGCCCATGGACACGGTCGGGAACTCCCAGAAGTCCGGCATCGACCGAGGGTGCGGGTACGAGGACAGTCCGTACGGCGCCTTCGACTTCTCCTGGCGGAACGCGTCCAGCTGCTGCTCGCTGAGCCGGTCCAGGAGGAACGCGCGGGCGTAGATGCCCGGCGAGGCGTGCCCCTGGAAGAAGATCTGGTCGCCGC
>Ga0307507_10013123_pt1 | contig 10115 bp, 7 predicted proteins | sample 7_EM_MG_FD_207223 | JGI IMG/M metagenome (GOLD analysis project Ga0307507, IMG submission 207223) | Populus trichocarpa ectomycorrhiza microbial communities from riparian zone in the Pacific Northwest, United States - 7_EM | ecosystem: Host-associated > Plants > Roots > Unclassified | place... | reverse complement strand
TCACCGGGCGCGTGCGCTACTCGGGCTCCCCGCTGCCGTACTCCTTCTCCGAGGCCGAGCACCGCAAGAGCATGTGGCTCGTCGACCTGGACGCCGACGGAGCCGTCACCGCCGAGCGCGTCGACTGTCCGGTGCCGCGTGAACTGGCCAGGATCCGGGGCACGTTGGAGGAACTCCTCGACGATCCGGACCTCGCACGGCACGAGGAGGCGTGGGTCGAGGCGACCCTCACCGACCCGGTGCGCCCGGCCGACCCCATGGCCCGGCTCGCCGAGCGCTTCCCGCACACGCTCAGCCTCGTCTTCGACCCCGAGCGGGCTCCCGACGACCCCGACGTGTCCTACGCCCGGCGCCTCGCGGGCCGCAGCGACCAGGAGATCGCCGACGACTTCGTGGCCCATGTGCGCGGTGCCGGGCCCGACGAGGACGAACAGACCGTGCTGCAGGCCGCGTTCGATGCGGTGCGCGCGGACGCGGTGGTACGGGAGGTGGCGCCGTGAGCGGGTGGCGTGCTGGTGAAGGGGGTGGCGGCCGGTGAGGCTGCACAGGCTCGACATCACCGCCTTCGGTCCCTTCGGCGGCTCCCAGACCGTCGACTTCGACGAACTGTCGTCCGCCGGCCTCTTCCTCCTGCACGGACCGACCGGCGCCGGCAAGACCTCCGTCCTCGACGCCGTCTGCTACGCGCTCTACGGCTCCGTCCCCGGCGTCCGCCAGAGCGGCCAGGGCCTCACCCTGCGCAGCGACCACGCGGCTGCCGGTACGCGCACCGAGGTCAGGCTCGAACTGACCGTCGCCGGGCGGCGGTTGGAGCTCACCCGGCAACCGCCCTGGGCGCGCCCCAAGAAGCGCGGCACCGGCAGCACGCTGGACAAGGCGCAGAGCTGGCTGCGCGAGTACGACGCGGCAGCGGGAGTCTGGAAGGACCTCAGCCGCTCGCACCAGGAGATCGGCGAGGAGATCACCCAGCTGCTCGGGATGAGCCGGGAGCAGTTCTGCCAGGTCGTGCTCCTGCCCCAGGGCGAGTTCGCGCGGTTCCTGCGCTCCGACGCCGAGGCGCGCGGCAAGCTGCTCGGCCGGCTCTTCGACACGCACCGCTTCGCCGAGGTCGAGAAACGGCTCGCCGAACGGCGACGCGCCACCGAGGCCCAAGTCCGCCAGGGCGACGCCGAGTTGCTCGCCGACGCGCACCGCATGCAGCAGGCCGCCGGGAACGCCATGGAGCTGCCGGACCTCGCTCCGGGTGAACCGGGCCTCGCCGACGAGGTGTTGACGGCGGCGGCCGTCGCCCGCAGCACCGCACGCGAGCAACTGACCGTCGCGCACAGTGGACTCACCGCCGCCGAGTCCGCCCAGGCCGCTGCCGACCGAACGCTGGCCGACGTCCGCGAACTGGCGCGCCTGCAACAGCGGTTCACGCAGGCGAGCGAGCGGGCCGCCCTCATGGAGGAGCGGGTCGAGGGCTACCGGCAGGCACAGGCGCGCATGGAACGGGCCCGCAAGGCGGAGGCGGTGGCACCGGCGCTGGAACTGCGGGACGCCGCCGACCACGAGCACCGGGAGGCCGCCCGCGCCGAGGCACGCGCGCGTGACCCGCTGCCGGAGACCTTCGCGGGCGCCGGAGCGGCCGGCCTCGCCGCCGCCGCACGCCGGGCCGCCGAAGAGCTGGGCGGCCTGGAGTCGGCCCGCCGCGCCGAGCAGCGGATCGCCGAACTCGCCGTCGAGCGCGCCGACTTGGACCGGCAGGAACGCGCCGACGAGGACGTACGGCAGGAGGCCGAGGCCTGGCTCGCCGAGTGGGACGCGACCCGCGCGGACCTGCGGACGCGGATCGAGTCGGCCCAGGAGGCCGCCAGTCGGGCCGACCAGCTCGCCGTGCGCCGTGAACCCGCCGAGCGACGCCTCGGGGCCGCCCGGCAGCGGGACCAGTTCGCCGGTGACACGGAGGACGCCCAGCGGCAGGTGCTCGCCCTCGCCGAACGCGCCGTCGAGGCCCGCACCCACTGGCTCGACCTCAAGGAACAGCGGCTGAACGGCATCGCCGCCGAACTCGCCGCCCACCTCACCGACGGCGAGCCCTGCGCCGTCTGCGGAGCCTCCGAACACCCCGCGCCCGCCCGCAAGTCCGCCGAACACGTCGACCGCGCCGCGGAGGAACAGGCCCTCGCCGCCCACCAGCGCACCGAGGAACAGCGCACCGAGGCCGAGCGCCGCCTGGGCGTCGTAAGGGAAGCGCTCGCCGCCGCCACCGCCGAGGCAGGTGACACGCCGACCGATCAACTCGCCGACGAAGTCGCGGAGTTGGAGCGGCTGTACGAGCAGGCGCGCCGGGACGCCTCCTGGCTGCACCCCGCGACCGAGGAACTGCGGCGGGCCGAGCAGGAGCACGACCGGCGGACCACCGTCCAGCAGCAGGCCGCCCTCAGAGCCGCCTCCCGCACCGCCCTGCGCGACACTTTGGACCGCGAACGCACCTCCCTGGAAGAGGAGTTGGCGCACACCCGGGGCACCGCCGACAGCGTGGCCACGCGCGCCGCCCAGCTGGAACGGCAGGCCGCGCTGCTCACCGACGCGGCCGAGGCCGTCCGTGGCGCCGAGGACACCGCGCAGCGCCTCAAGGACGCCGACGCCAGGCTCGCCGACGCCGCCTTCCGGGCCGGCTTCGACACCCCGCAGGCCGCGGCCACCGCCCTCCTGGACGACACCGCCCATCGCGAACTCCAACGGCGCCTGGACGCCTGGCAGTCCGAGGAGGCCGCCGTACGGGCCGTCCTGGCGGAGACCGACACCGCGGCAGCCGCCCAGCAGCCGCCCGCCGACCTGGACACGGCCGAGCGCACCGCGACCGCGGCCGTGCGGCGGACACGTGACGCGGCCTCCGCGCGCGACGCGGCGGCCCGGCGCTGCACCGAACTCGACCGGCTCTCCGCCCGGTCGGCCGCCGGAGCACGTCAACTGGCCCCGCTGCGCGAGGAGTACGACCGGGTGGCCCGCCTCGCCGCCCTCACCGCGGGCACCTCGGCCGACAACGAACGCCGGATGCGCCTGGAGGCGTACGTCCTCGCCGCCCGCCTGGAACAGGTGGCCGCCGCCGCGACCGTACGGTTGCAGCGCATGTCGTCCGGCCGCTACACCCTCGTCCACTCCGACGACCGGGCCGGGCGCGGGCGCAGCGGACTCGGGCTGCATGTCGTCGACGCGTGGACCGGGCGGGAGCGGGACACGGCGACGCTGTCCGGCGGCGAGACGTTCTTCGCGTCGCTCGCCCTCGCGCTCGGGCTCGCGGACGTCGTCACCGACGAGGCCGGCGGGGTCCGCCTCGACACGCTCTTCATCGACGAGGGCTTCGGCAGCCTCGACGAGCAGACCCTCGACGAGGTCCTCGACGTCCTCGACTCCCTGCGCGAACGGGACCGCAGCGTCGGCATCGTCAGCCATGTCGCCGACCTGCGGCGGCGCATCCACGCGCAGCTGGAGGTCGTGAAGGGGAGGGACGGGTCGGCCGTACGGCAGCGGGGGCAGTGAGGCCCGTGAGGTCAGTGACCCAGCGGGCGGCGGGGGAGCGGTGAGGAGTAGACGACGCTGGTGGTGACCGATCCCAGGGCGCCGATCTTCCCCGACACCTCCTCCAGGTGCCGCATCGAGCGGGCCGCGACCTTGATCATGAAGCAGTCGTCGCCCGTGATGTGATGCGCCTCCAGGATCTCCGGCGTCGCCGCGACCAGGTCGTGGAAGGGCTTGTAGTTGCCGTTCGGATAGCGCAGCCGCACGAACGCCAGGATCGGCAGCCCCAGCCGCTCCGGGTCCACGACGGCCGCGTACCCCTGGATCACCCCCGCCTCCTCCAGCCGCCGCACCCGCTCGGTGACCGCGCTCGCGGACATGGAGACGGCACGGGCCAGCTCGGCGAAACTGGCCCGGCCCTCCCGCTGCAGGACATCGAGGATGCGCCAGTCGGTGGCGTCCGGGGAATACGCGGTCATGGCCGATGAATAGCAGGGGAATCACCGGTCGATCAAGGGGTACGCCGGGAATCACCCCTTCAGGGAGGCGATCCCGGACCGTAGATTTCTGGCCGTACCGCACACCCTCGGTGAAAGGCCGGACCATGAGCAGCAGCACCGCCGTCAACCTTGTTCCAGCCGTCAACCCCGTTCTACGGGTCGCCCCCGCCGCTCCTTCGACGGCCGCCGCCCACTTCCGCGCGAGCCTCGCCTTCCACGCCGATGTCTCCGACGTCGCCGCCGCGCTCGCGACGGACGGCGACGCCGGCTTCGTCGTCCTCGACTCCCGCTCCACCGAGTCCTGGGACCAGGGCCACGTCCCCGGAGCGGTCCACCTCCCCACCGCACTCGTCCCCGAGCAGGCCGAGCGCATCCTCGACAAGTCCGTGCCGGTCGTGACGTATTGCTGGGGCCCGGGCTGCAACGGCGCCACCCGCGCCGCCCTCGCGCTCGCCGAACTCGGCTACCAGGTCAAGGAGATGCTCGGCGGCTTCGAGTACTGGGTGCGTGAGGGCTTCGAGTTCGAGACGTGGGAGGGGCGTGAGAGCCATGCGGTCGATTCGTTGACGGCGCCGGTGCGGGCGGGCGACTGCGGCTGCTGATTCCCGTACGGTGTCCTTCAACTCGGCGCCCCAGTAGGTGAGTTCACACAGCGACCGCAGACGTGCGGGTCCCTCGAACCATGAACATGTGGGATCGCTGTGCGTGTAGGTTCTGCCCATGGCGCGATATGCGGAGCCGGACACGGCGGTGCAGTGGGTGGAGTCGGGCGGCGGGCCGCTCATAGCGGTACCGGAGACGGTGCTGCCGTTCTGGACGGGAGCCGACGGCGACGAACTGGCCTCGGACTACGACCGGGCGTGCGAGGTCGGCGGCTATGTCGGCCTGCTGCCCGTAGGGGACAGCGCGGCCCTGGTCCTGGGGGACGAACCCGCGTCGACCTCCTTCCTGCCGGACCACGGCACGTTCGTACGGTGGTGTGCCGCGAGTTCCGAGGACGAGGTGCTGGCCGGCGTGCCCGCCGCGCTCGCCACCGCGACCTGGGAGAACGAGGTGCAGTGGGACGTACCCGGACCGGTCGTCCTGTTCGACCCGGCATGGCCCGGGCGGGACTCCGAGGGCACGGAGCACCTGAAGGTCGACCTGGAGCCGGGACGCTACGCCGTCCGCGCGGGCCAGGCCCAGCCGGGCCCGGAGACCTGGCTCGGACTCGTCCAGCTGCGGCGACTCTCCAACTGACGGACGGCGGACGGGACGTCAGCACCCCGCGCCGTACGCGGACGGCGACCGCGCCCCGGACTCCCGGACCCGGCCGCCGACACGTCACCCCCCGCGTCAGAGCTGCGACAGCTCGTCCACCAGGTCGTCCAGGCCCAGCGAACCCTGCGACAACGCGGCCATGTGCCACGCCTTCAGGTCGAAGGCGTCGCCGTGCCGCCGCCGCGCGTTCTCCCGGCCCGACAGCCAGGCCCGCTGGCCGAGTTTGTAGCCGATGGCCTGGCCCGGAATCGTGAGGTAGCGGGTCAGTTCGCTCTCCACGAAGTCCGCCGGACGGCTGCTGTGCGCCCCGAAGAACTCCTGCGCCAGCTCGGGCGTCCACCGCTCACCGGGGTGGAACGGCGAGTCCGCCGGAATCTCCAGCTCCAGATGCATGCCGATGTCGACGATGATCCGGGTGGCCCGCATCATCTGCCCGTCGAGGAAGCCGAGTCGCTCCTCCGCGTCCTCCAAGTAGCCCAGCTCGTCCATCAGTTGCTCCGCGTACAGCGCCCAGCCCTCGGCGTTGGCACTGACCATGCCGACGGAAGCCTGGTAGCGGGACAGGTCCTCGGCGACGTGCGTCCACTGGGCGAGCTGGAGGTGATGGCCTGGGACGCCCTCGTGGTACCAGGTCGAGACGAGGTCGTAGACCGGGAACCGGGTCTGTCCCATCGTCGGCAGCCAGGTGCGGCCAGGACGGGAGAAGTCCTGCGAAGGCTGCGTGTAGTACGGCGCCGCCGAGCTGCCCGCGGGCGCGATGCGCGACTCCACCCGCCTTACCCGCTCGGCCAGTTCGAAGTGCGTGCCGTCCAGCTCCTCGATCGCCTTGTCCATCAGACCCTGGAGCCACTCACGGACCTCGTCGACGCCCTCGATGTGCCGGCCGTGCTCGTCGAGGTGCGCGAGCGCCACCCACGGCGTCTTGGCGCCGGGCAGGATCTTCTGGGCCTCCTGCTCCATCTCGGTGAGCAGCCGGCGGTACTCGGACCAGCCGTACGCGTACGCCTCGTCGAGGTCCAGCTCCGTACCGTTGTAGTAGCGCGCCCAGCGCGCGTACCGCTCACGGCCCACCGTGTTCGGCGCGCCCTCGATCGCCGGCGCGTACACCTCGCGCATCCAGTCCCGCAGCTCCACCAGGGCCGCGGTCGCCGCGCGCGCGGCCTCGTCCAGCTCGGCGCGCAGGGAATCGGGACCGGCCGAGGCGAAGTCCTCGTACCAGCCGAGCCCCTGGCCGTCCGTGTCCGACCACTCGGTGAGCTGGCCGATGAAGGTGGCCGTCGGGCGCGGACCCGCGAACAGCTTGCGGTCCAGGCCCAGTTGGAGGGACTCGCGGTAGCCGGCCAGCGCGGTCGGCACCGCGCGCAGCCGCTCGACGATCGCCGTCCAGTCCTCGTCGGTCTGCGCCGGTGTCACCGTGAACACGTCCCGCACGGCGTGCGCGGGCGTGTGCATGTTGCCGACCTCGCGCAGGCCCTCCTCGGTGTCGTGCACGCCGAGGGCGGCGGTCAGGCGCTCGCGCAGCAGGCGCGCGCAACGGCGCTCGACATCACTGTCCGCGCCGGGTCGGCGCTCGGCCTCGTCGAGCTTCGCGAGGGTCGCCCGCTGAAGCTCCGCGAGACCTTCCTGACCTGCGGGGGAGAGGTCGGGCAGGCGGCTCGAACTCTCCTTCACGCCGAGATACGTACCGATGACCGGGTTGAGGGCGATGAGGTCGTCGACATAGGCGTCGGCGACCTGCCGGGGCAGCGGAGTGTTGGTCTGCGACATGAGAACCATCCTCATACGCTGAACTTGTCCCCGTCACCCCGATTCAGCTACGGGCGTGGCAGGCGGCAGCAAAGGCCCGCAGTCCCACTGCTGGAAGATCAACCGGGTCTCCACCCGCGCCACTTCACGCTGCGACGTGAACTCGTCCAGCACCAGCCGCTGAAGGTCGGCCATGTCGGCGACGGCCACATGGACGAGATAGTCGTCGGGCCCGGTCAGATGGAACACGGTCCGCGACTCCGGCAGCACCCGGATCCGCTCCACGAACGGCCCCACCAACTCCCGCCGATGCGGCCTGACCTGCACCGACAGCAGCGCCTCCAGCCCGCGCCCCAACTTCGCCGGATCGAGCCGCAGTTGATGCCCGAGGATCACACCGGCCCGGCGCAGCCTCGCCACCCGGTCAAGACACGTCGACGGCGCGACCCCGACCTGCGCCGCGAGCTCGCGATACGTCGCCCGGGCGTCGTTCTGCAGCAACCGCAGCAGATGGAGATCCACCGGATCCAGTACGACAGATTCGGTCATCCACCGAACGTAACACGGGCGAGCGGCCATCGATCCCGCTTGATGTTCATCCTTCCGGCCATGGACACCACGAGCCCGCACTACTCCCCGGTCCCGCGCGCACTGGCCACCGAAGCCGTGCACGCCGGCCGTGACGACCTCGCCCGGCAGGGCCTGCACGCCCCGCCGATCGACCTGTCGACGACCTACCCGTCGTACGACAGCCGTGGCGAGGCCGCCCGCATCGACGCCTTCGCCGCCACCGGCGCCGAACCCGACGGCCCACCTGTCTACGGCCGCCTCGGCAACCCCACCGTCGCCCGCTTCGAAACCGCCCTCGCCCGCCTCGAAGGCACCGAGAGCGCCGTCGCCTTCGCCAGCGGCATGGCGGCCCTGACCGCGGTCCTGCTGGCGCGCGCCGCGACCGGGCTGCGCCACGTCGTGGCCGTACGACCCCTCTACGGCAGCAGCGACCATCTGCTCACCGCCGGGCTGCTCGGCTCCGAGGTGACCTGGACCGACCCGGCCGGAATCACCGACGCGCTACGCCCCGACACCGGTCTTGTCATCGTCGAGTCCCCGGCCAACCCGACCCTGGCCGAACTCGACCTGCGCGCCGTCGCCCACGCGTGCGGCTCGGTCCCCCTCCTCGCGGACAACACCTTCGCCACACCCGTCCTGCAACGCCCCGCCGAACACGGCGCGCGTCTCGTCCTGCACAGCGCGACCAAGTACCTCGGCGGGCACGGTGATGTGATGGCGGGAGTGGTGGCCTGCGACGAGGAGTTCGCCGGACGGCTGCGCCAAGTCCGGTTCGCCACGGGCGGCGTGCTGCATCCGCTGGCCGGCTATCTGCTGCTGCGCGGCCTGGCAACCTTGCCGGTACGGGTGCGGGCCGCGTCCGCCAACGCCGCCGAACTCGCCCGCCGCCTCACCGCCGACCCACGCGTGGCCCGCGTCCACTACCCACGCATCGGCGGCGCGATGATCGCCTTCGAGGTCCACGGCGACCCCCACGAGGTCATCGCCGCCGTCCGCCTCATCACCCCGGCGGTGAGCCTCGGCAGCGTGGACAGCCTGATCCAACATCCGGCGTCGATCAGCCATCGGGTGGTGGAGGCGGAGGACAGGAGGGGGGCGGGCGTGAGTGATCGTTTGCTGAGGCTGTCGGTGGGCCTTGAGGATGTAGAGGACCTGTGGTCGGACTTGGATGGGGCGCTAGCGCCCCTCCCAAGGGGCGCGGGGAACTGCGCGACCAGCCACAGCGCACCCGCACTCGCCGACGAAACCGCAGCTGTTACGGCGCTTCGGCCTTCCCGAACTCCGTAACCTCTGCAACCCCGACAGACCTACCCAACCGAGCCGTCACCACCAGCGTCCCCTCCTCGATCTGATAGTCGAGCGGCAGCTCAAGCCCCCGCATCGCCGCAACCATCCCCGTGTTGGACGCCTGCGTCACGGCGTACACGCTCTCGCACCCCGCCTCGACAGCCATCCCCACCAGCCGGCCCAACAACTCACTCCCAATACCCCGCCGCTGCCAGTCGTCCTCGACAAGCAGCGCCACCTCCGTCTCGTCCCCGTCCCACAACAGGTGCCCGAGCCCGACGATCCGCCCCGACGCGGTCTGTACGGCGAGCGTCCGCCCGAAGCGCGGAGAGAGCAGGTGGTTCAGATAGCGGTCGGCGTCACCGACCGGCCCGTGATAGCGCATGCCGAGCGTCCGCGCGGAGCAGCGCTCGTGCATCTCCCGCGCCGCGTCCAGATCGCCGGTGTCCGCGCGCCGTACGGTGATCGCGTTGCCCTCGGGCAGCGTCAGCACGTCCTGGCTGCGCGGGATGCGCGGACCGAGCCGGGCGTCCAGTTCGACCAGTGCCCGCGCTCGGGCGAACTCCGTGGGCGTGAACGGCAGATACGGCCGCTCCACTGTGATCACTCCGCCTTCCGGCGCCCGCAGCCGCATGATGGTGTCCTCCAGCGCTCCCTCCACCGGCACCGACTCCGGCCGGCGCCCCTTGCCCGCCACGGCGGCGGGCAGCGAACGGATGGTGCACCGGCCGAGCAACTGCCGCAGCGCCAGCGGCAGTTCCGCCGCGTCCAGGGCTGTACGTGTGGCCAGGCCCAGGACGCGGGTCGGCGCGTCCACCAGATCGTGGGCGTCGGCCCGCTCGATCCAGGTGCCCGAACCGCCGGCCAGCGACACCGCCCGGGTGATCTCGGACGCCGCGACCCCGCCCGGCGCCCGCAGCAGGAACTCGTCCACCGTGCCCTCGGCCAGCGGATGCGTCTGCAGACTCAGGATGTCGACCTCGCAGCCGGCCAGCGCCGTGCACAGTGCCGCCAGCGATCCCGGCGCGTCCTGCACCGTCGTCCGCATCCGCCACAGCGCGGCCACCCCGGCGACGGGCTCGGGCGCCGCGGATCCCTGCTCGGATCCTGATTCGGACTCGGACTCCGACTCGGACGATCCGGTCGGCCCGGCCTGCCGCGACTCCGCAGCCTGCCGGGCACCGGTATCGCCCGTCGGCGGCGCATGACCGTGGCGGCGTGACCACCATGTGTGGAACCCCGCCGTGG
>Ga0307507_10013122_pt1 | contig 10116 bp, 10 predicted proteins | sample 7_EM_MG_FD_207223 | JGI IMG/M metagenome (GOLD analysis project Ga0307507, IMG submission 207223) | Populus trichocarpa ectomycorrhiza microbial communities from riparian zone in the Pacific Northwest, United States - 7_EM | ecosystem: Host-associated > Plants > Roots > Unclassified | place... | reverse complement strand
GCTTTCATCAGCAAAAATAACACTCTGCGCCAGGGGCGCCCCATGCATCTGGCGCACCTAGCGCACATAACGTCAATCGCGAATCAGGACGCAATATCGATCTAACGTTGCGTCCAGATTTTGCTTCACCTGACGTGCCGCGCCCTGACGCTATCCTGACACGGACTATACGTTCTCTGCGCCCGGACTGTGCCTGGTCCTCTGCTCTTGCGTCCTGAACACCTCTGATTCTCTGTTGCTGCACCAGGGCGACGCCTGATGATCCGCCGCTCCATCCTAATCACCACTGATCCTGGCGTCTGCTGTCCTGACGTCCGATCTTTATCTTCCGCGCCTCGGCTTTGCTCGTTCCGACGCCACACATCAGGATCCCATGATCCTGAGCTCTCTAGTCCTTGTATCTCCCTCCTTTGGCTTCTACCTCCAGACACTCTCTGCCAGCGCACCATTATCCTGATTTCACCCTCTCTACATGCTTTGTGTCCTGATCGTAGCTTGACTTTTTCTATTCCATCTGTACGCTCCTACGTAATATCTAGATGCCCTCATGATGCCTCCCAGACACGTGGTGAACTATCTCAACTCTGCCTGACACAATCCCGATCTTGTGCACGCTCTATCCTCTGCTTTCCGACGTCACCCCGTGACGTTTACTATAAGCACGCCCAGACGCCCCCGTGGCGTGTCCCTTTCATTGATTCGACTACTCGTACTGCGAACGACCAGATTACCCTTTACGTTCTCATATCAACACATCGCCGTCAAACAAATAGTATTAATTAATTAAGCTACTCAACACATACGCGACATATTCGACACATCATTTCTTAATTACCCCTACCAATGCTCCTATTGCGCCCTTGTTCCACATCCTCCCGCTCACTATCACTTGTCTCCTGTTGTGCTGGGTCTATTCCGTCAAGCCTCAGCGAGAGGCGTCACGATGGAGTAGGACTGACAGTCCTGTCCAACGATAGTTCCCTGGTCACCTCCCGTGAACTATCTGTGCTCGGCGGGGAAGAATCGAGAAATCCGAGAACCTGGCGAGCTGACGTCTGGAGGAAATCAAAAAACAAATCAGTGTCCTGCGAATCATTTTGACTATCCTGCTGGCCTCTTGGGATCCCAATGCGCCGGCTGCTCAGAGTTTGAATTCCGTGGGCTGGCTGTTGGGTAGCCTGGCTGGATGGTTGACTCTGCAGCTTGGCGGCTACCACAACCCAATCGCTGGGAGTTTGGCTTTGGTGGGCTGGCCGTCGTGTAGTCTGGCTGGATGCCTGACTCTGCAGCTCAGCGGCTACCGCTGCCCAATCGTCGGTATACCCGTCACGGCGGTCTTGTCGCACGCCGTGCTCCTTCTCCATCTTTGCCTGGATGGTCCCGCGAATCTTGTCCAGAATTATCGCCTGTACCCAGTTTGGGCAATCGGCCCCCGTCTGAGTTTGCCGGGCAACAAGGTCTTTAGTGGTTTGGATCATGTCAGCGTCCTGGAGATTACGAGGTGGGTTCGGGTTCTGGCTGACCACCTACCGCGTCTGGCTTGAACTCGCCTAATTCCTTATATACTCCTGTTTGCCATGCTCGCAGGGTATGACAGAGGATTGCACACATTAAGCAAATCATCGTGGCGTTGATACGCCCAAGCAAATCGGGTTTGACAATCCCACATATTTTCCTGCCTCTGAAGTACTTACCCCATATGGCCTCGCAAATCTGGGGCCCCCCAAATTGAAATATCAATTTCTAAGCCTAGTGTAATACCTGTTAGTTATTAGAAGAAAGTTGTCCAACTAAGGGGCACCAACCTCATATCCGTTTGGGGAGTACATAAATCTTTCCTTTTCCAGCAGGTAGTCCAACCTGCGCGCAATCGCCGGGGGAGCTTCCGGGACATCGTATAATGTTCCGATGTTATCTTTAACCTGGGAAACAAACTGGGATCTTACCCTAGAGTGTCTATTGCGTATCTTTCAGAAGTAGCACTATACCCGGCTTCAGGAGAGGGTCATCCCTGTGTATCTGTGTCCACTTACTATCTTTATGTTTTCCTCCGACACTTCCATATTTCCTGCAGCAGATATATAATCAAGCGCCTTAAGCCAAGCACCGTGTACCTCAGACGTCAAAGTAATTGGGCCTGGGAGGAGGTCAACAAACAGGGTGTACCAGAGAGTGAGAGCTTTGGCCCGTGTTACTACAGCCGCCTCTACTCCTCTTGCTGTATTTCGCTGTGACTGGGTACCTGGTCAGATGTCCGCAGAGTGTGGCGTACTCTATTCGCTGACTGGACTCGAACTTCTAACTCCCGACGTAGTGGCACTGTGAGTGGCTAGTTGGGATGAATATCGGGCTACACTGGATGACGGGAGCACTGACGGAGTATACACTCTGCCGGGCATTATACGTCCTTGAGCTGCTGGCGTCCGCCTAACGAGTGCTGCCTCTTGTGATCTGGAGGTGGTCGAAACTCGCATAGTCGATACCAGATTGTTTGTTTGTTTGTCCGCTGTTCGTGACCAGTGACGCAGCCCTGCTCCAGTAGCATCTGGAATATCATCTTCTTCTGTGTCTGGCTGAGTGTCCGATTCAGTCTGATCCGATCCGCGAGAGTCTTCGTACTCATCACGGCTATCATCGCTTAGACAAACTGTTTCCGTTGATACTTGTGTGTCAGGTTCTGTCTCAATATCGGAATACGTCGTGCTTTGTATTGTCCTTCTCGGGGGGTGCTTTGGTGGTCTTTAGAGTGCTCTGGTTGCGTTTGGTGGTGTAGGGCGCACATGCGATGGCTGCTCGTTCGGCAGTGTGCTCGGTGAGCTGCCGGATTGGTTTTGGTGCGTTCTCGACGTAGATCTCGAGGATCGTATGCCATCGGGTACGACTTGGTGTCTACGTCTGTTCAGATTTCCTACTCGGGGGGTTGGCTGGCTGCGTGAATTGGCTTGCGGTTGTCTAGACATGGTGGAATGCTGAACGGTTGATCAAGGTTAGGCAAAATAGGAATTAGGACGTAGAACAATGGAATGTATCTTTCGTGTCGCGAAGATGAAGAATCTGTGGTTATGTTCAATGGACACGTGAGGTCTTATAGGCTAGGACTTAGGGGGGGGTTGGGAGAATCACACACTATCACTTAGTATTGAAAGAAAATATTCGCCTGTAAAAAGGCGTTTTCTACTTGTTCAACATTAGCATCATGATCTCGACGTGCTCAGATATCATGGTCGTCCTGACTCTAGTTGAAAAGGTTCGGCGAGATGGGCGTCGCAAATGTAGGAGGCAAAGCAAAGTCTAGCCACAACGAGTATCGGTTACCGACACTAATTCTAGCAAGACACTCGCCACGCATAAAGCAGATTAGGATTATCGAACCTCATCTCCTAACGTCGAATCAACACCACTGAACGTGTGCAATTCTGTATTCACACCATGCTCTAGACGTCCTCAGGTATCCTGGTCGACTCTGGTTAAAAAGGTTTGATGAAAGGGGCGTCGCTAATGTAGGAGGCAAAGCAAAATCTAGCCTCAACAAGTATCGGTTAGCGACAGTAATTCTAGCAAGACACTGGCGACGCCTAAAGCAGAATAGGATTATCGAACCTCATCTCCTAACGTGGAATCAACCCCACAAAACGTCTAGAATTCTGTATTCACGCCATGCGCTCATGTGTTTGCCAAGTTTAGTCCCCCGACGCCAGCCCAGTTAATGACAGAATGGGCGGTGTGCTTGATCTAGGAAAGAAAAAGGTCGTATCTTAGCGCAAGGAGGCATAAGGACTAGCAATATAGGATACGAGAAGCTGAAGCAAGGGCGCACAACGATGTGTTTTCTATCACATACCAGCTAACGAACCACAAAGTAAGAATTCTGACTAAAGCGAAATAAGATTTAAGGAAAAAAAGAAAAAAAAAAAAAAGTCACTGAGAAACTAGGAAATCCCAAATTAGTTTCGTCGAGCCCTGTGTATTTTTGAACGGCGCGGTTGGGGCGATGGCGATTTGGTGTTGTTTGGGGCACTACTCAAACTCGACGTTGAAGAAGCCCTGGGTGCCGGGGGTGTCACAGGGGCTGCTGGTTCAGTCGGGGCTGGGAGCCTGGTGGGCGGCTGTTCAGTTGTGCGAGCTACTTGTTCTGTCTCTCTCACGGAAGTTATGTGAACCTGCGCATCAATCGGAGCAACGGCAGGAGAGGCTGGACGTACGTCACGGATTACGGGCAGGCTGGTAGGAGGGCTGTCCGGGACACCGTCATGTTCTGAACACAGCGTGCCTGCCGGTGCAATTGTCTGAGCTACTTGTTTGGTCAGTGTCACTGGAGTTGTGTGAACCTGCGCATCAATTGGAGCAACGGCGGGGGAGACTAGACGTTCGTCGCGGAATCCGGGTAGGCTAGAAGGAGGGGTGTCCTGGGTACCATCGAGTCCCTGATGCAGCACAGCTGTCAGCCCGGTATCTGTAATGTAGTCTGTCATGCAGCGCATCTCCCATAGAACCTCCCGGACCTCTTGGAGTTTCGTTTGCGTAGATAGCGCAGAAGGCCTAGAGGCCGACTCCCGCGAGAGCGGAGCGAACGGATTATCGCTCGTGGCGTCCTCTATTTCTCGTGGGGTAGCCCTCTGTCGTCTCGAGGGGCCCGGGGCTCCCAATTCCTCGTCCTATGTCGTCAATGAGCGATCGTGTTTTGATCTTCATGTCAACGTTAGGTGTCGATACTTATGTTGTGTAAAACAATCGCCCCCCCCGTCAGGAGGCGCCTGCCGTTCCCCCTCGCTCTTGGCCTCTAGCCATTCCTCCTCCTCCTCATCCTCATCCTGATCCTCATTCGCTTGCATGATCCCCACGGCATCTTCCCCAATGTTGCGATCGAGAAACGAGTATCTCCCTTTGGCAGGCTCGGGCGTCTGGACTGTATCCTCTCTATTCTTGCGACGTGACTCGACGACCAAGAGATCGAGGGGATCTTGGCCATGGTATGAAAGGAGCCACGCTAGAATGTCATTATTGCTATGGAGAAAGATGAGCTGTCGCATGGGGAGAGGCTTTTCGGGCTCTTGATGTAGCCTGACGGCACTCTCACCAGTCGTCCCGATCAGATATCGTGGGTATCTGATTTACTCCTCCACACGCTGCCCTCTACCCACCGTGACCAGATTTTTCATTCTTGGTGTTGTCAAAACACCCCATGCGATTCTCCGGTCCAAGTCGCTAGCACACCAGTGAGGGTCGAGGAACGGATGTCCAACTTCTGGGGCTCCCGTTCGGCGAAGAATATCGATTCTGACTGCCCGTGGGCAATAAGTTGACCATTGAGACTCTGTCAAAATAAGTTAGTGCGAGGCTGACGGGAGACAGATGGGAATAATCCCTTGCTCGGAGATTCCGTAAAGTCTCTACCCCCGGCGCGCTCCGCGATTGGACGCAGGTTACAGGTGTGGAGTTTCCTAGCCGAATCTTGAACTTGCATCCTCAGGTGACAGGTGAGTTCCACGACGTTATCTGGGTGGTGGTCTTTTTTTAATGTGGGTGACGCAATCTTTCACGGGCGAAAGGGCGCGAGCGAAGACGCTGATTCCTTCCACTTGGGCGTCTGTCAAGTAAGCGGGGTCAAGGTTGCGGGCTGTTATAACGGCCTTAAGCTGCTAACGCCAATTGAAGTGGGCACCAGATGTGAGGCCGGGATCGAAGAACCCGCACCACGATTTAGCGTACACAATGTCGCCATATGCCTTACTAATTTGTGCTCAATTGTTAGCGTGACAGATTCTGATACCTGGGTGGGGGTTTTCTTTGACCTACCCTGTGCCCGAGTCTTCGACGGCTGGCTCGAAGTGCGCGCGCACCGCCAGGTGGCTGTTCACAAGAAAGTTCGTTGTGAGGGCTATATCCTGCAATGCGAATCTGGTGCTTTCCGTGAATACTTATACTGTCTCCTCAGCAGGGCGACGGGCGACTATCTGCGGCAGAGTCTTTCTCCGTTCTCCCCTCTTAGCGTCAATTCTCTGGGGCTGCGCAGTCGGGCGTCTAAGGCGTATGGAAACATTAAAATTGGTCACGAATATATAAGCGTAGTTTACTTACTTTCCGTTCTCTAACTGCTGTTTCCGTGAGCTCAAAGGTGCCTGGGGACATGTGCGATGTTTTGATTGAATAGAACTCAATGAAAAAGATGAGAAAAATCATTGATACGTCAACTAAGAGTAGAGGATCTTGGAGGGAGGTTGACGTAGGTAGGTCGGAATCTGGCACCAGAGGTGGGGAGAAGAGCGAAGAGGAACGCATGGAGAGTGGGAATGCCAAACTGGAAGGAGGGATAGGCCGGGTCCTTATATACACCTCGTCGATGCCGGGTGTACACTCCTGATGGTTATCTCTGGGGGGGTGTTCCGTACAAGCAAAAAACATGAAGTAGGGTGTGCTAGTACAACCACGTCGCACACCGAAGTGGATACTGGTATCGTGGGCCAGATGAACTAGCCAAATAGCGGATCTGCAAATTGTGATGGATAATGAGATAGAACAAAGACAATCCAATGATTGTGAACACGTCTGAGTCTCAGAGATTTCCACCGCGTGTGAGGAAATAAGGTTTTAAGTCTCACAAGGATAGAGATACCAAGGCACCATCAGGATAAATTGAATTTTTCATTCATCAAGCGCATGACCACACATGAGCGAAGCCAGACGAACGTGAACTGATCAGATGGAGATCGTCAGGCAGGCAGGCAGGCAGGCAGGCTATAAGAAATATATTCGAAACCCATAAGAACTATGATGCTAAACAATATAACTAATACACTATACGTCTAGGTAGACTCAGCGAGCGATAGAGGCGGCGTCAAATCCAACTCTCAGAGGCTGGAACGGTATCTCTTGGGCTTACGCTCATGACCATCCTCGTCATCGAAGGAAGCACTGCGCTTCCGTACCTCCTTGCTTTCCAAAAATCCCCTAGCCATGGAAGCCAAACGAAATCTCTTGGACTTACGCTCATCACAATTTTCGTCGTCGAACAGACCGCTGCGCTGCCGTGTCATGTTGCCTTGAGCAGGATGCCGTCCCAGTTCCGCCGAGTGTTGTATATTCAACCGGCTCGAGGATTTGAGGGCGAGTGGTATACATTACGCGGAGGATTCCCTTCCCTCTCCGCTGGCGGATGACGACATCCCAACGCCGTCCTCGCCTCCATCCACGGCGCCGGAGACATCCCTGACAAGCCAGATAATGCTACAAGCAAAGCGTCAGAGGCATCTTCCTCTTGGGGTTCGCGGGCTTGATTAGCCGGCCCGGGATTAGCTCTGGGCTCCGGTCCTCTGGCCTCCGGATCAAATGAACCTCCACGCAATTGGTCTCGTGCTATCGCTTCATTCGCCCCATTGGTCATAGCGCCTGGTACAAGAGGGTTGTGCCCCCTCAACGGGGGTGTGGGTTCCCTACTTACGTTATTCGGACGATAATAATAGATTAGGAGATCAAGCGGGTCTTCAAGAACTGGATTGGACAGGAGCCAGGCCCTTACCGCTTCATCGTCATCGATGAAGATATAATTGATCCACGAGACCGGAGTGTTAGGATACTCTCATAGGTGTCGCCGTCTTTAGCCTATAGCGCCAAGTATGTACCCAATCGTCTCATGTCGTATGGATCTCGTAATCATCGCTGACAGTCCATGGATGTCATAGGTATCCAACTCAGCAAACTGTACCCCGTTGACAGGGCGCCGATTGTACCGGGGATAATTGGGGTAGTCTGCGGGGCTATCAGCCGCTTGGCGGATCCAAAGAATACCCACTGCGCGTGGACGTCCAAGTCGAGCGCTCCAATCTACACCTCCTTAGTCAGTAAGTGAAAAACCCAAACACGCGGATTATTTTGAAAAGGACTCACTTGTTGGCGCCCGGCGATTTAGCGGGAGATAAGGTATAATTGGTGCCGGCGCAAGGCTGTATGGTGGGCTGTTAGGTGGGCTGTCAGGTGGGCTGTTTGCTGGGCTGTTTGCTGGGCTGTTTGCTGGGCTGTTTGCTGGACCTTTTCCTGGACTGTTTGCTTGGCTACTGCCTGAGGTGCTGCCTGCGCTGCTGAGTGGGGTATCGAGTAGGATTGGTGCTTGCGGCAACCCAGCCACTAGGGGAGTGTTTTGTGGAGCAGGTATTCCTCGTCCTTGCATCGGGTGAGCAGCTTGAGCGACTTGTCTTTGGGCTTACGGTTGGTTAATGAGTGGTTGAGGTTAACCCGGCGCAACACCTGAAGCGACTTGTGCTTGCCCCGGAAGGACATGAACGACCAGTCCTTGCCCTTGCTGTTTAGGTTGACCCAGAACGACATCTAGAGCAACTTGTCCTGGCGCCGGAACAATAGGAACAAGTTGTCCTGGCGCTTGCGCTTGAGGTTGACCAGGAATGACACCTGGACCGACTTGTCCTGTCACCGGAAAGACAGGAACGACTTGTCCTTGCGCTTGCAGTTGAGGTTGACCCGGAAAGACACTGGGAGCGAGTTGTCCTGGTGCCGGAACGATAGGAAGACTTGTCCTTACGCTTGGGGTTGAGGGTGACGCGGAACGACACTAGGAACGACTTGTCCTTCCGCCGGAATAGCACCTGGAATGACTTGCCCTGGCGGTTGCGCTTGGTTAATCGCCTGGAGAGCGTTTTGGGGAACGGGAGCTTGGTTCGGCTGAGCCATAGAAGGAACCCATTGAATTGACGCGCCCTGCGGTAGTCGCAGCAGGGGAACAATCACCTGCGCAGTGGGGACTCCTGGCTGGCCCAGTGCAGGTGCTGGCTGGCCCTTAGCCACAACCTGAAGCTGCTTGTTCATGGTGGTTGTCCACTTACTCATACAGTCCTTAACAAGTTGAACGATTGCCTCATCGGCCTCCCGCATACGAGACATATTATTCGCAGCTGATTCTGTGGCAAGCTGATGGCAGGCAGGGCGCAATCTCTTCACTCCTGCGACCATTTGCTGGAATTCTCTGATAGCAAAATTAGCGAGTGGCGTAAAGTTCCTTGCTACCAGCTGATCTTTCACAAGTCGCTGCCATTCTTTATACACCACCGCGTCTGCATTATTAGCAGGGAAGCCCATGGCTCCCTTATAGTGAGTAATTGACTGACCCCCAGGATTTGGGCGTGTTACGCTGATCACCCCTAGGGGAGAATTAGGTGGAACTTAGTACGTCTACCCCGCCGGAGCCTGCTGTTCTCCTGGATTATGCATGTAGACGTATCCTACGTGGATGATATTCTGGGCCCTATTGGTTGATTCTTGGTGTATCTAAATGCGAGTATTGGAAGTAGTAGGCTGAATATGGTAGCCGTTGTAGACGTTCTGAATGTGAGATGGTTTTTGGTATGAAGTCCCTTCTATGGCGCTCTATCCACTTTTTATATACAACTCCCAGAAGTTCTAGGAAGTTTGAAAGAATCAGGCTGTGTCTTCAAGATTGGCTAACAATAGGGAAAACCTGACGCTCAAAGACAGGACTCTGCCATTATGCGATTCAACTTGAATAACGGATGATACGCGCATTTGCTCATGAACGGCTCTCGTCTTGAAAGAAACTCTACCGGACGCCAGGTGATGTCCGCACTAAACCCCATGGACGACTAGTTCCTTCTCGGAGCATGTGAGCTCCTTGACCCTGGGTGTGACCCACAAGCGTTGGGCTCAAGACTAAACATAGCAGTACAAGTACCCTCTAATCTACATATAACTCACAATATAGACTGAGCTGACTCCCACCATGCCTAGCAAATTTCCACTCTGCCGACGAAAATACATCCGGTCAGGCGCATATGAGAAACACCTGTGAACAGCGCACGTAAATCTCGACATTGTTCTCGCGTCCACCGTAGGATATCCATCATCCGGGGATAATTTGAACGACGTGGAAACAACTATATTGCACCACCCAGAGGTAGTGTTGGTTACGGGGCCGACGGGGCCCCGAAACCTCCGGGCCCCCGGCGAAATTCCCCGCCCCGCCCCGCTCAACGGCCCGGGGTGGGGCCTTTCTTTTTTTCATTACCCGCCCCTGGCCCCGTCCGGGCCCCCGCCCCGTTCAAGGCCCCGAACGGCCCCCCGTAGGTTGAATTTCCCCGTCCAGGGCCCTGT
>Ga0307507_10013121_pt1 | contig 10116 bp, 4 predicted proteins | sample 7_EM_MG_FD_207223 | JGI IMG/M metagenome (GOLD analysis project Ga0307507, IMG submission 207223) | Populus trichocarpa ectomycorrhiza microbial communities from riparian zone in the Pacific Northwest, United States - 7_EM | ecosystem: Host-associated > Plants > Roots > Unclassified | place... | reverse complement strand
GTATTAGATTAATATTTTTTTTAATAATCTTGATGTGTTATTATTAAAATAAAAAAATAATTATGTTCATATATTTTTAATTAAAAAGTATTTACAAAAATACTTTATACTATATTTTCAAAAACAAACTTAATATTTCCAATAAATGAAGCATAAACCTTGACATTGCTTGCAAATTTCTTTCTTGGCTCATTTGGCCATTCATTTTCGGAGATTCACGGGCTTTAGATTTTTAAATTTCTTTATTAAAAAATATAAGATTTTTTTTTTAAAAGTTTTTGACATTTTCTAACAAGGAAGTGGTATAATTGCAAAATATGTGTCTATAAGAATTCAAATTGAAATATGCATTAGACTCTTTTTAGAACGCGGTATTCTTAAAAATTTTGATTTTTTTTAAATGAATTCTTTATATATTTTTAGATTATATATTGATATCAAAAATAATTTTTAAAAAATAAAAAAAATATTTTAATATAATTTTAAATAAAAAACATTTTGAACCGTTAATACTATTATAATTTCAAAAATGCTCTTAACTCTTATTTAGTATTATATTTCAAATAGAATTGAATAAATTTTTTTAAAACAAATAATTTAAAATTAATTTTTTTATATATTTTTAAATTGTTTTGATGAGATGATATAAAAAATAATTTTTAAAAAATAATAAAAATAAAATTATTATTTTAATATATTTTTAAATAAAAAATATTTTAAAAAAATAATCGCAATATAATTTTAAATGTACACTTGTAATCAAATTCAGCAAAGGTAAGCTCAAGTTTTGATGTTTTTTAATTTTTTTTAATAAGAAAAAAGGGTAAACTCAACTACTCGAGTGCAAAACAGGACAATAGTGGCCGAGGTTTGGAAGAGACCGAGCACCTCGTTTTGGCAGAGCAGAGATAATGGCATGGAGAGGCCAACTTTCTAAGAATCTGAAAGAGCTTCGGATTCTTCTATGTCAATCTTCTCCTTCAAGTTCATCTACTAGGTAGATATTCTCGATTTTTATTATTGATTTGTTATTGCTAACAACAATATTTCAAGACTCCATTTTCTTTAGCCATTTTGAATTGATTGTATCCTATAATTAATGGGTTTTTCTTTGACAGAACATTTATAGAGAAGAATTACAAGGATCTGAAGACCCTTAACCCAAAACTTCCAATTCTGATCCGTGAATGCAATGGAATCGAGCCTCAGTTATGGGCAAGATATGGTATCTGTTTTCCTCTCTTTCATTTATATTTATTTTCTTCTTCTTTTTCTGTCATATCACTGTTTCTTTAAAATTCTCCTTATAGATGTAGATTTTGCTGTTTGTTGTGCGGGTGTTTCACAGGCATTTGATTGGTTTATGGTAGAATTGGATTTCGTAGAATTTGCAAATTGATGAATGTTGGATTCCTAGATTTTGTACATTTTTTGTTTTGATTTAATGTGGATTTATGACAATCCTTTGAAGTGGGTTTTTTCTTTTTCTTTTTTAATGAAAAAGTGGGGTTTTCCATTGTGTTTAGGGTTTCAATTAGTTTTTAGGGCTTTAAGCTTTGTTTCTGTTCGTGTATTTGGGTAATTAAACCTGGCTTTAGATACTCTACCTGAACAGGATTTTAGAGTTTATAGGAAGATTAAGAATAATAGTTATTCTCTTCTGAAATGACTCGAATCTATATGGTCATTTCAAATGCTCAAATCCATAAGCTTTAAATCACTTAATAGGGTTTCAAAATACCCAAATTGAACAAAGATTTTTGCTTCAGATTCCTCCTATCAAATACCAAAGCGAAATGCATCCTAAACATAAATTAATACATAGAAGCCTCTTCTCAATTTGATTTTAGATACTTTTCCTTCTGAAGCATGCATATTATTGAGAAGCTGTGAGATATGCTATTGCCCTCACATTTTCTCCTTTTCATCAATAATCTTATGGGACTGAATTCTGTATGTGCCAATGGCTTAAAGTCTTGGCAACAGATAAGTAACAACGTAGTAACTCAATTTTCTCTAGTTAAAAGTTATACCTATGGTTTCAAGAAATATAATAGGTTAAATGGTTAAGGATGCTCATAGGTGCCATATTTTTATGGCCAACTGATAGACGTCATTTATACTTTTCTTGAATTTGTTCTATCAACTGCCTAACTTAGCTTGAAATAAAATAAATCTCAATGAGGAGCTGGTAGGTTAGCGACAGCTTACCCTTATAAGACACTTCTGATGGAATTTCAGAGGGGCAGATCATGCTATAAAATTTCTGTAACTCTAAAGTTAAAAGGATTGGATTTCTTTTTCCAGTTACTTGTAATCTATTAACCTCAAGTTAATCTCTGACCTCATTGACTGTTTACTAATTGAAATTTTGTTGGTAAATTCAGCATTGATATGATCATCCTGTCTATTTTCATGGTTCTTATTTGATTGGAACATGTTACTTTTTTTATACAGATAGGATCTCTTGAATTTGCACATGATGCTTGCTAACTAATTACTGGACATTAAATGCACTGTTCACTTGTGCTTTTAAGGTTCCGTGGAAAAGAATTTATGTTCTCTCCGGAAGTTTATCATGATGGATGTAGATGAGAATTTGGTGTTGTTTTATAAAGTCTTCTACATTCATATTCTTCTTCTTATTTGTCTGTGGCACTTATTTGGTTCTTGCATGTTTGTTCTAAGAAAATGGGCGGGCTTCATTTATGTCTTATGCATAACCTTAATTTTGAGGTTGTCATTCATTTTATTTGTTCCTTTATCTTTTATCTTTTTTTCCTTTGGGAATTCTCTATCCCTCACCACACACCAAGAGAGAGAGGGTGTTCCTCTAAGCTTATGCTTTAACATATTTTCTGCACTCAATCATTTTATCATTTTATGCCTTTTTATTTTGATGCATTCAAGTATCATATTGCATTGATAATGGCCTACAAATACCTTGAAAGGAATGTTAGAAATGATACAGAGTTAGTTAATTATAAAATCTTCTAGTTTTTTTCAACACTTCCTGGAATGTCTGGATGAGGTAAAAAGACTGAGAAGTAGAAGGGTCGTGTCTCACTCTATTAAGAAGTGAATTCTCTCAATTGAAATTAGGAAAAGAGAACGAGGGAGATCCACAAGAAGAAGGCTCCAAAGGCTACTCAGAGAGCAAAATGGGGACAACGGGATGAAGATGCTCAACCAATCCAATCTGTCATTTGGCTAAACACAACAATAGTAGTTTTTAGTTTTTTATTTTTGCGTGATGGTGAAATAACCTTGGTGTGTTTGCAACTATTGGTATGGAATTTTGTTCCATGTTCTTTCTTTGTTCATCCACAATTGCCTGCTGTCCTTCATACTGGTATCCATTTGATGAGTAGTGTGGATTTTGTTTGTGTGCTTTTATCTTTCTGCCATCACGGATTAGTTCTTTAGCTCAATGATTGTAATGTGGAGTTGTGCAACCTTCAATTTCTATGCAGATTTTGGTGTTGAGCGGGGCGTTCGGTTGGAGGGTTTAAGTGAGGCGCAGATCTCGAAGGCCCTAGAAGAGCTTGGGAAAGTGGGTGCATCACTTAAAGGTTGATATCATTGCTGTTCATCTGTGTGAAATGAAATAAATTGATATTATGGGAAGAACTATTGAGTCTGCCCTTTGCGTTGCTATCTCTCCGTGATGTGCTTGTTTAAGATTCTTATTTGGTAGTTGGACATTCAGTATTGTTGTCGTTTAGTTTGATCACAATCATAACATGGCATTGGCATGTTTCCTTCCTATTGAATAACCAGGATTGACATTTTGTTTTTGGTATTGATAACCAGCACGACTTTTAGTTCTGTCCAAACCGGACAGGACCTCTCATTTGCAATCTTAAATGAGATGCTGACTTCAATTGGAATCATCTTTCTTCTCTTTATCCTTGGTCGTTTTCCTTTTTGCCGCTTGACATTTGTTGGGAGTATACCGTGACAGGGGATGACAAATGTTCTTTATCGAGGATACAATGTGACATATGATGGAAATAGTAAAAGATATAAAGTTAGGGTTTTTCAAACCTTAAACACGTCGATTTTTTGCTTAGTTTTTTTTAAAGGCGTTATACATGATGACATCATATGTTTTTTACGATATTGATCTTTAGCTAGTGGTTTTATCAAAATTTCGTGGGGATGTGGATCTTGTAGATCAGCTCGTTTGATTGTACACAAGTGGTGGAGTATATTTTGAAGTTGGAAAGGAGTGTACATCCTTTGTTAACTTCATGTAGGTTTTGAGGGAATTCAGAAAATGCAAGGAAGAAAACACATAAACGGCATTGAACATCTATTCATAGTTTTTCTCCATCACCGTCCATGCTCTCTGAGATTCAAGCATATCTAATGATAACATGTTTTCATGTAAGCAACCTAATTTCTCGAGTCCATTGAGGTCACCTTCAAGCCCTTTGGGACGTACATGATGAGGAGGAAACAGAAATCTAACAATGGGGCGAATAAAGAATTACCTTTTGCAACATCCGTAATAAACAAGCAACAGTACAAGCGAGGACGTCTTGTTTACCACATTCCTCGTGAGCAACAAAAACCAGCACAAGATGTCCTGTTTTGTCCCAGCTCCCGTGTGGCATGTACCAATGGGCCAAGGAGAGGGGGCTTCAATTTCAGACAAATGGAACATTATGGCCCATTCAGCTCTTCACCCAATAGCTTTTTGGTGGGAAGCTTTCTGGATAATCAGAGACCCTTCGGAAATTATTTTTTTGCCTTGGCCTTTTTTTTTTAAAAAAGAAGAAAAAATCGTATTTTTTATTGACATCTATAAAAGCTAAAACCCTAGTTAAAGCACCAATTTAGCAGCTGAAGGCTCAAGTTGATTTTGAAAAACGAGACAGAGGAGAGCCTAAGCCGCTCTGCAGAAAAAGATAGTAAAGATGTCTGTTGGTGTAAACACAGAAACCCTAGTGAGAGTTGAGGAGATACAAGGAAGAGGAAGAGGGCTTGTATCCACTCAGCCCTTAAGAGGTGGCCAAATCGTCCTCATAGATTCTCCAATCCTCCTCTATTCTGCACTCCCTTTAACCAAACAGCAACACTCAACCTTCCTTTACTGTGACAAATGCTTCAAAACTATACAATCAGCATCAGTATCTTGTCCCACCTGCTCTCACCAGCGTTTCTGTAGCCCCACTTGCCTTTCCGCTGCTCTGGCATCTTCTCACACTCCTTGGGTCTGCCAATCTCTTAGCCGCCTCCGCGACTGCCAAGATTTTCTACAGCATCATTCTGTGGAACGACAAATCCAAGCTCAATTCCTCGTTGCTGCTTACAATCTTGCATTCGTTTCACCTTCGGATTTTCAAATTTTGCTGTCGCTGCAAGGCCGCGCTGAAGATGAAGATCCAGCTATTGTCCAGTCTCTGCATTCTGTAATCTCATCTCTTTGTCCTCCTCCACCAATTGAGGGGTTCTCTTTTAGCTTGGAACTTATTGCGGCTTTGGTTGCGAAAGACAGATTTAATGCTTTCGGATTAATGGAGCCTTTGAATCTTAATGAAGAGAATGGTGGGCAAAGATCGGTGAGGGCTTACGGTATTTATCCTAAGGCATCTCTTTTTAATCACGATTGCCTTCCAAATGCTTGTAGGTTTGATTATGTTGATACGAATAATAGTGGGAACACTGATATTGTTGTTAGAATGATTCATGATGTTCCGCAAGGAAGGGAGATTTGTTTGAGTTATTTTCCTGTAAACAGTAATTACTCCACTAGACGGAAAAGATTGCTTGAGGACTATGGATTTACCTGTGACTGTGATCGTTGTAAGGTCGAAGCTACTTGGTCTGATGACGAGGGTGATGGTGATGATAATGATAATGAGGTGATGGAGGAGGATGTCGATGAGCCAATGGAGGCCGAATCTGATGGTGAAGAAATCGGCAATGATAATAGCACTGACTTTCCTCATGCCTATTTCTTTTTGCGATACATGTGTAATCGAAATAATTGCTGGGGTACACTGGCTCCTTTTCCTCCTTCTGATGCTAAGCCATCAAATTTATTGGAGTGCAATGCCTGTGGTGATATCAAGAATGATGAGGTTTGTTGATGCTGGTGGGGGTGCGAGCCTGGCTTTACTTGAATCATTAACCTCTTGAACTCTCTATCTTGCTGCTTGCCAATTACTACTCAGGCCGTGTAAGTAGTGTTCTTCCATTAGAAAAGTTTTGTCAATAAATTTAATTAGAAGGGTTTTCTTTTAGCGTTGGTTTTTAGTTTTCTAGCATTTCAATGACAAGGAATATGTGGCTTAAGTATTGAAAATGAATTCTACTGTATGCTAAATGGTTTGAAGAGGTTCTATTTTATTTTATGGTAGATTCTATAGCTTTTTCGTATTATTCTAGCATTTTGTAAGCTAGGATGTGCATCAGCCATATGTATTTTCATTAGCCTAATCTCATTGCACTGTGCAGAATCAGAAAAATCTCTTTGACAACAACATTTATGAAAGAAAGATTCTTTTTAGTCTACCAATTTGAATCATGGATAATTGGATATAAGAGGTTTCATGCTTGAAAGCTCCCCGTTACTAAACTGCTGATAGAAGCAGTGGTTTTCATTTAGAAAACACTCTTTGTTTTCGTTGTATGCGTACTGAATAGGAGCATCTTTTTCTTGCTAATGAATATGTAATGGTGCAAGCCCATGTACATAGCATTTTACCTAAGGATGACTTACATTGTATGCACAACCGAGCAGGGTTTTGATTTGTGATCGTGCAAGTCTCTGTGCCTATTGTATTTGATCTTACCTGTCAACTTGGGCAAAAGGAAGAAACTCGTGTTATCCCTTTGATCTCAACCACTCTTGTATCTTCTTATTTCACTCTTCATTAATCTTTCTTCTTGGAAAAAAATGGCTATAACTTTAATTCCATGCTTTGTTTCTCATTCTTGGACAAGAGATCTTGTTGAAAACATTGATTTTCTTATGCTGCAGCACTGCAGTTTATTGTTTTGGATTGGTGGCACTATCCTGGTACTAGGTGCTGAATTTAGAATTCAGAATTCAGAATTGATAAATGATGTCAAAGATGACAGGAATTTAATGGCGGAAAATGCAAGTATTATACATCCATGCACATTTTGAGGTTTCTCTTTTCAATCCTTGCCAGCCACACGCACGCAATTCTTGTGGAAAAGAACTGAAAGATTAGTGAATCTTTTGTTAGAATGAATGGCACAGTAGTTTTCATTTCTGTGAAGCTATGCTATTATGTTTAGTGCAAATGCATGCTGCAAGTTTTCTATGGTTTTGTATCGACTTATGATTCAAGCGTTCTCTTTGCATAAATGCTTGAGCATGCAAAATTTGCTGGTTTGCAGAGATGGCTGTTCCTTATCATGATTATCGTCCAAAACAAAACGGAAATTAGGTGTTGTTTAGTACTTCATTGCTGCTTTTATTTTACTTGTTTGGTTGAATTGCTGCTTTTATTTTTACTGCGATCTAATTTAAAACTGAAAAGGAGTTTTTAGAAACTGAAAAGTGGTTTTAAAAATAAATCACGTTGAAGTTGTTCTGAGTTGATTTAGTCAATGTGGTTGTTCTAAAAGTAATTTATTTTATTAATAAAGAAGTTTAAGGATGAAATTGAAAAAAAAATATAATTAATAAAAAGAAACTTCTTAACTAGTTTAATTTAAAATTAAATTATGTGGAAGTTGTTTTAATGTGATTTGGTTAATTTGTCTATTTAAAAACAACCTAGAAAAATGCTAAAAAAATTGGGGAAATTGAGAAATTTTATGCTAGAGAAGTAATTTTTTTACAAAGATTCTTCTTTGGAGCAAACTTCTTTGTCAAAGTTGCTAGTTGATGAGTATGGGCTTTGCAACCCTGAAATGGAGTCATCCATGGTTGATGGGTTTGAGATAAGTTATCCCAAGTGGAGGCTTGAGCCAGCTATGGGGATTTCACTATCCGAGCCCAACTCACACAGATTTGAGCTCGAGCCTTAAAGATCTAATTACTAGGTAAAAATATGGTTTGGTTTTTAAAAAAATATAAGATGATTTGTTTTTTTAGTATTGAGACAATAACATATTGGATTAACACTAGATTCATGACTTAACTTACAAAACCTGCAACTTCGATTACAGACTTTACTGGGTTTAAAAATTATTTTATGTTTAATGACACGATAACAAAAATAAATACTTATAAAATTGAGTACCAATCAAATATCGATATGTTTGTTTGAAACTGTAATAGTCTTATAAAATACAACTTGAAATAAATTATGATGTCCAACTTAAAATCAACAAAATATTAAAGAATAAAATTAAAAGAAAAAAAGCATTCAATAAAAAAAAAGTAAAAGATTTTTTACAAAGAAGAAGAAGATAGGATTAAAAAGAAAAAGAAAAAGAAAAAAAGAACACCTCCTTTGCCATTCATATGAACAATAGAGTAGGAAAGGAAAACCCAACTCTTTTAGTTTATTAGTTAATTTTTAATGAAATTGAAACTTTATCTCATACAATTAGGCAGGAAAGAATCAAATTAAAAAGGAAAAAAAAGTCTAGGGACCAATTTGTAAAAAGAAAAAAAAGCACCGAATCAAAAAGAGAAAAAAGTATAAGGACGAATTTTAAAAAAGTGTAAAAACAAAAGAAGTGAGGTGCTTCATTGAATCCACTTGTTTTAGTTTGTTAGGTAATTTTGATTTTATACATTTCGACAAATGGACAGCGATTCAACTACTATCTTTTCCTCGTACTACGTTACACCATCATCAATGTCTTCTAGTTTTACAATAATGTTTTCCGATTTATTTTTTCTTTTATTAGATAAAGGTTCTGTGAAACATCATGGGATTAGATGACGTCGGTTACCAATAAAGGGGATAAACAGTAGACATTTTCTTATGCCTTCCAGTTTAGGTGTCGAAATCCCATTGGGTAGCAGGCAGCTCTTGTGGATTATATACGATATCGAAGATGTCTGGATGTGGCTGTATGGAGTTAACAAGTCACATCTTGTTCTTAATTTTTTTTTCCTCAAAGAATTTAGGTATGATACTTGTAATTTGTGATTGTATGATCTTGAAGGGCAAACTAAGAATTTTGTTTTTTTTGTTAATGGATTTTTTTTGTTAGGAAATAATATTGGAAAATATAATAGTAATTATTTTTTAATGTGTTTTTTCATTAAAAAGATATCAAAATAATATATTTTTTTATTTTTAAAAAATTATTTTTGATATCAGCATATTAAAATAATTTAAAAAATTTACAAAACAAGTATTTTCTATAATTAATAATTAACAATCTGGATGTGCATCGGACATTAAATAATATTTTTAAGATTAATTTTTGTTTTTTTGTAAATTCACAAGTGTTTTGTTTGTTTTTTCATTTCTCTTCTTATCAATCGTACCATTAATAAGTATTAATTAACTGCATGATAACTTTCTAATAATATTTTTAGCCATATTCCTATTATATGCCAGGCAATCTTCTTTGTTTTTTTCCCTTTAAATTATATTAATATTTTTTTTGTATAATTTACAAAAAAAAATAGGTTAAACGTATATTATAAAAATAAAAAATTCTCGATAAAAAAAAAACAAGATTTTACCAGTGGCAAGTGGAAGTTTGAGTGAATTATTTGATGAGAAAGCAAAGAGATATGTTGTTTAGAAATATATTAGTGATTGTTTTTTAAAGTATTTATTTATTTAAAAATATATTAAAATGATATTTTTTATTTTTAAAATATTATTTTAAAATGTAAACAATTTTGTGAGTAGCTTCTGCCAGAATGCTCTGTGAACCTTTTGCCTTGGGTTGGCTCTCAATTTTGTCCACTCTAAGTTGTAACACATGGGAAACGGGGAGGAACCTTCGATCACTTTTATGCGAAGCAAAAGCATGGATTTCATTTCATGACATGCACCTTTAAGCAACCCACAATATTCCATGAGCCACTGCCTCTGGCAGCAGTTTCTACCGGCTTTTAGGGCGGTGAAAAGGAAGAAGATAAGAAAAAACATCAAATTACAACCTCTAATTTTCGAATTCTTTATAGGAATATGTTATAGCCGCAGCGCCCACAGCTTG
>Ga0307507_10013120_pt1 | contig 10116 bp, 13 predicted proteins | sample 7_EM_MG_FD_207223 | JGI IMG/M metagenome (GOLD analysis project Ga0307507, IMG submission 207223) | Populus trichocarpa ectomycorrhiza microbial communities from riparian zone in the Pacific Northwest, United States - 7_EM | ecosystem: Host-associated > Plants > Roots > Unclassified | place... | reverse complement strand
CTACAAACTGCAAATTACAAACTACAAATGGCAATTTGAATGTATGTCCTTTCTGTTTTTTGCCATATCTCAGTGAAATCTTGACGGAATTGCTTGAATTTTTTATCAGCCTGCAGAGAATTAAAATCTCTATCTATTTATGCAATGTACGTGAGGTAATATTTCGGTTATTTGGTACGATAAATTTTACAACAAAAGACCGGTTTTTTTCGCGTTGTGGACCGATCAGGACCGGTCTAAAGCGGTCCGGTTGCGGTCCCTTAATATCTGGATCGGTCTAGACCGGTTGCGGTTGCCAGTTGCCTCGTTTTGAGGTAAAAAACCGGACTTAACTGGACTTTAAAACACTACCTTTGCTGGAAGACCATCTGCGCCTTGTCGTCACCGTGGAGACCAAGGAACACATCAGTTGTGCATGCTGTGGATGAACCGCAGAAATGTAACCCCGCCCGCTCATTGGTAGGCTTGCTGTTGGATGAGGAAGATAATGTAAGTAGTTCCTATATTAATTAGTCTGTCATTTGACAGTCAAATGACAAAGTAATTAAGATAGTGGTACGGATCGATGCAGGAAGAGGGACATTAGGCCCTCAATCAACTCGAAGAATTTGGTTGACTGAAATAATGGAAACTATTCACACGATGAGATATGAATTATGTCCAAAAATACATAGAAATTGCTTGAGTTTAAACTTAGTTTACTCAAGGCCAATAAGAGCTGGCCAGGGCTTGTTTTTGCATGCGCACAACCATCAGGAAAAACCAAAATGCACAATTGTGCACAATTCAGCTGGTCAAACGTGTTGTGCACAATTGTTGGTAAATTTTTCTCAATTCTTCTTAAGGGAAAATGGAGATGTGGATTGTGCACAATTATTGGTAAATTCTCATCAATTCTTCTCAATTGAAAAATAAAAATAAAAATGGTTCATAGTCAAACTCATAGATAGGCTCATGACCAACTGTTTCTTCAAACTCCACAGGCTACATTCAGAAACTGCTCCTCTTCCCGCAAATCCTCGTCCCTGGGACAAATGAACCAATGAACACCCTTTGGCAGGGTCATGCTTTTGTGACACAGCACTTGGTGAAATTTCAGTGATTCACACCTGGTACAATTACAACAACAGCGCAACTAGACCGCTACTTGCCACTTTCCTCTGGGTCCTCATCACTGTCAGAAGACTCTTCATCTATAACAGCCACCATTACCTCATCCTTCCTCAGGCTCTCTTTCAACACTCCTATCCATCAACATGCCTTCACCATCGTCTTCACCTGGGGTTGCTGCTGGATTTTCAAGGGGTGGGCTCAGATTAGTTGGGGGATTGGGAGTAGCAGGAGCTGACAGCTCACGATTCTGCTCAGCAATGGACATCATGCTGCATCTGCGTTGTAGACGTGACTTATGACAAACATTGATGCCATGTGAGCGGCATTTGCCAGGAACTTCACTGTTCACAACAAACAAAGCTTCTAGGATTTCCTTCTCAACCACCAACATCATCCATTGTGACCACCTCCCTTGCATCACCTCTGCCACCAACAACCACTACCTCCCACAAACATCATTCAACCGCCCCCAACTATCACCTCACATCGTGGCGACGACGATGATGTGGCAACGCCACGTCACCACACCATCAGCACACGCTGTTTCGACAGTGTATGTTGAAGATGACATGACACATCAACAGATGTGCCACATTGTCCAGACAGTGATGATGCATGTCCTCGTCACTGTCCACATCAATACAAGTGAGTGACTCCCCTCCCCTATTCCTTTTTTCACACCAGAGGCAGGCGATGTGGCAACCAACAACTAACAAATGACGACAACACACAATGACAACGAACGATGGATAAAGAGGATGGACAGACGACAACCAGGTGAGTTACGTGAGTGAGATAGCACCAAGAGTAAACAGAGGAGCACAAGTAGGAGAGAGATATCCATGTCGGCGCACGATGATCGTCAGGTTCAAGGCGGCCTCCAGGAGCGACAGGAAATGCTGGTGAAGATTGGAACACGTACCAGACGAGCCTTAGGCAAACATCATGAAATGTGTGCTCGTGCCTTCACTAATCTTCACGCAGAACCCAAGGACATTGGTACAGCTCGTTGTGCAGGTGCTATTGCCATTGACGGGGAGAGTGGATGGGTATGAGATGGTAGCTGTGGTGATCAGCACTGTGACTTCTGAATGTGGGGTCTCTACCAATTAAGCCTGGACTTGAAGCCATGTTTGAGCAAAGCGGAAATATTGAGATCAATATACACACAAAGGTTACACCCACAGCCAATGTCCTGTACTATTACTGAGGCAAAGGGTACCATAAGCAGGGTATAATTATAGAGGCCCCTCCCTATGACACCAAACAAAAAATGCTAACTGTGCAATTGTAGCCTATCTGAGCATGTGTTCCAATCCATACCAGTGTGGTCGTGGGGATGGCCATGCAAGTGAGAGTACTGTAGAGAGACATGGTGGTTTCCTGGCTGTAAATGCCTATTGTTAATGAAAGATATGACAAGTTGAGGTCGTTGACTTACAGTATAACTGGCATCGTCCTCCACTTTGAAAGAAATATATTGGTTTGAATGGTGTTGCATGTAGTTCAAGAGTGTGTTTTTGTGTTTTTGTGAACATTGGTGCAAGGGGAGGTGTATGGGTGCCAGTTGCCTTTGAATAGGCTACAGCGGGGAACAAAAAAAGAATTGTCAATAGGATCTGAGGGAATTCTTATTGCCATCATCGGGACATGTGGATGGGGCATAAAACAGTAACAATGCTCACCGAGAATGGGGGGCTTGAAGTAGCACTTGAACCCGATGGGGTATTTGGCATTTGGAATGTGGCTGTGTGCAGGCCAAATGACAAGCTTGGCCCAGGACCATAGTGATTGGCGTCGGGGGGAATATTGCTGTAATGTTTTGAGGCTGTTTGGGGTATTGTCAATGGTGGTGATTGCAAAGGTGATTCTGTCACATGGGGTGGAGTTTCACTCAGAATCTACACATCGCTAAGCTTGAGCATTGATTAGTGGTAGGAGTGTGACTGTATGGTGTATACCCCCTCCATAACATGGCCCTCCATTGTATGTCTCTTTTGGTCTTGGTCACAACTCCAACCATCTGCGTACATTCCAATGCATGCCAGCAGTTGACGTCCCTCTCCTTTCTGTGATGATCCTCAGGAGCTCCTCCTTTTCTTCTCACAGCCTTGAGTAGTCCGTCTCAAGCTTGAGTATTGTCTTTGTGTATTTTGAAAGGGGAGTGATCTGCCCTTGAGTGTCACCAAGAGCACTTTGGAGCTTTGCTGCAGTTTGTTTGAGCTGGGTGACGGCTGCGACACTGGTTAAAATGCAGCGAGGTCATGTAGTGAAAGGAGCTGTGCTTACGCTTACATTTTCAATGTATGCCTTGTGCTTTTCTCGGTGTCTGGCTTGTGCTCGAGCATTACGGCTGCGCTCAGGGCATTCAGAATTTGCTGTGTGGCCATTAATAGACCCCAGTCAAAAACAACTTGGGTTGTTCCGAGGTACTTCTGATTGCCTAGAATTGAAGCAATGTAAGATGTCGTTTTATTGACACAATTCTATACAAATAGATTTAGATTAACCCCAGTTCCATCCAATTCGATATTACACATGTTAAACACATGTACACAGTGCGGTTTTTAGCATGGGTCAGCATTGACCAGCCTTGCAAATCACCTGAAATATAACTAACTCAATTGATGGTACAACAAGTCATGCAAATCGACCATAATCACTGTGATTCAGCCTCATTGGAGTTGATTTTGACTTAATAGACAACATGGAGGCAGTCAAAAGGGGGTCATGGGAGTTAACACATACAATCCCAAAATAGTTGTCATGCCCAATTTCCTTATTGGGTGATCTACCATCCAGACAAACCATGCTCTCTGGCATCGAATTGGTGGGTTTTGTGAAGGAGAGTGGATGCCTTCCCATAAGGATCTGAAGACATCTTCAGATTGCATCAGCCGAGATGCCGGACAGCAACCATCACAAATCAACACAAATTTCAAATTGAGGAGTGTCTTCAGATTTCTTCAGACTGTAAAATCTGCAGAGGGGTCCGGAGGCCTCTGCAGACTGAAATTTTGTCTCCAGATGTCTTCAGATGCACTGATCTGAGATGCAATCATCCCCAGTTACCCTTTGCGGTGCTTATCCTGTCCTGTCCCTGCTTATGTCAGCCCTCTCCCTCCCCTCCCGCCTATCTACATCCCGCTGTGGGCAACCTGAAGCCTCATAATTGCTCCATTTCTTTGTGCAATCATAAACTTAGTCACTGGCCTGTCTGTATGTGTTAATAAACCCTAGAACTAGCCCTAACTGTGATTCCCAACTTTGTTGTAGTAGATATTTCAACACTCCTGTATTGTAACGTGGCCTACAGGATACAAAGTATAAGGGCTACCCTAATAACATGTTTTAGAGGTAAATAAACCACAGAATGAGCAAAGAAGTGGTGGGGACTCTCAATTCCAAGTTATGAAATCTGGAGTTTCCAGATTCTGAAGTTAGGTGTACAGGCTGGAGATTTGATGGTGGCGTTGTCTTCAAATTTGGACTTTAAAATCTGAAGACATCTGAAATCTTCAGACATCTTCAGATTCCTACAGGAAGGCACCCAGTCTACTCCCAGCAAGGTCCAAAATGCGAGTTCACCTAGGGAGTAGAGTTCATGTCTCCTTCGCCTCCGAGGTCAATCCGAGGTATGGCCGCATTGATTCTCTGAGGTTTTTCAGCCGCAGTCCTGGGCGCTGGAAGTACAATGTGCCTATATATTTCTCCAATCACACTCCTTCTGCTGCTGATGAGCTTCCAAAACACTATCATTAAAGAACAGTATGAGTGGATTCTTTGAAAGTGGCCAGGGACACACTTAAATAATCATGGTGTTTGAGACCGAGGAGAGCAAGGGAACTTCGGGAGAGAGAAGCATACACACATCAAGTAACCACCCCCTTTTAAACATCGGCCTGAAACCATGTAAACAATTTGAAGAAGAGAATTGCATTTGATCAGTCTCGCAACACACAATCCCCGTGCTCAGACCAACAGGCTTTGAAAAAAATTGACAGCACACAGCCCCTTCCATGTTGCCTCCACCCACTTGAACTTGGCCTGGTTCGCAATGTGTGAGGCATCCTCAGTTGCTCCCTGCTCCCGCAGCGACCTTGCCAAGTGTTCTGGCACTGAGGAGCCTCCCTGCTGTGACTGGTACAAAGCCTTTGCAAGGATTCATCAACTGCACAGTGCCAACTTTATTCACTGCCACCCTCCCCCACAATGGGAATGCAGGCTGACAAGATCAGGCTCTGGGATTTGATTTCAGGAGAGCCCTGCATAAGTATTGGCATACCTACCAGGTGAGTCTCACTCCACTATTGGCTTTATTGCAACCATCTCTAACAAAGTTCCCTTGCTCTCCCCCACACTGACATTTTGGCTGACATAAGTTGACTTTTAAGGTAATGAACACAGCCACACAGACATTGAAGTCAGTGTAGGCTCACCAACCTTAGAAGATATTCAAGGTTTTCAGTGCCAGAAGAATGTAAATTAGTTTACATTACCTTAAAATGAATATATACCAGAATTTTGAAGTAAATAAATGAATTTAACACTGATTTTTACAATCTGGGGCAAGGTCTTCAGCCCAATTCTTTGCTAAAACACAGTAAAATCAATCTAAACCTCTTTAAAAAAATGAGGAATGAATTAAACTGTTTTAAGTAAATGATAAAGCTAAAATAATAATATTTTACTGATTTTATTTGAATTTAATGACTACATAATTAATGGCATTTTTAATCATCCAGAAGGCTTAATGTCAAGTAAAAATAAAAGAGGAACATAAGACAAAATAAAATACCAAGAGGAAGCAAAAAGTAACCAGAAAAGGGGGGGAAAACAGATGTTAGAGCCCCAGAAAAAGAATACATACCCTGGGAGTTGAACACAAAGGTCGCGACAACTGGTGCCATCCAACAAACATCGTATCCATTAGACCACCCGGCCGATGTAAATATTTATGATTAATAAAATAAAATGGGCTAGGAGGCTTCACGTGTGCTGTATTTCTTTTTCGGGAAAGTCAGTGTGGGGGAGAGCTGGGTCAGCTTCTCTAACACCTCATGATGTAATGCAGTCACGGGCGTCCAGTACCTCCACATGCGCCCGACTCTCGACATATTCACGTCTACCACATACACCCATCATATCAAGATCCGCAGCTCCTTCGTTTACTGATTGGCTGAGATACCAGGTGTACACATGCTTGCATGCGCCTACAATCACTCGGAATGAGCCCGACTGCTGCCGATCTCATCTTTCCCTTCTGAAACCTTTTCCAAGTCGCTAGTGCCTGGACACCCCCATCCTCTCAATGCTGAAATAAACATGCACGGACCTGCCATACCAGGTGTAGCCCCTACTTCGGGTTCAACCAATGCGATGCGACTACTTTGGGCAACACGTTGAATTGCTCTTCAACAAAATCGTCAGTCACCAAGTTCTTGCGCAAATGAAGACTGAGGCTGATGAGTTTACCTTTCTTAGGACGATCAGTCGTTGCATGCAGCATGAGCCCATACTACGATACATGTGTCATTCCCCCAGGGTCCATTACTGGGTTGCAAGTACTTTAAATCCCTCCTTGTTCTCTACCGACGCTAAAGAAATGCGCAGTGGACTAAAACTTCGGGCTACATCCAGGTTGTAGGTCACATCAGGAATGCTGGGCTGGGTTTGGATTCTTCAGACGAAGGCGGTGAACCTGACCCACATGGTGCTGATCTCTAGGGTGACCCCCTTGGTGGCATCATCTTTTCAAATGGCACTACCGATTCCGATGGGTATGCGTTAACTCAGGGATACTGCTGGAATACGTGAGTCTTCCTGGCATTATCCACCTCCCTTCACTCACTCCCTGTAGTTTCATGGGAGGCAACAAGTTCTGCTTCGAAGCTCACCACAACTCTGTCTCAAGCCCGGATTAGTGTGAGAACCGATATCATTTGGTTGGTTGCGAGTACAACATGCCCTATGCTGCCCAGGACAGCCAGTTCACATCGAGTGATGGAGATGTTCAAGACGTGGGTGTCTACAGTGTCGACGAACAAAGTACGTCTTCCCTATAATACTCTCTAACCATTGTCTAATGCAACACCTCATAATAGCCATGACGTGGAGCATGCCCAACCCCCTGACCACCACGCCATGCCATACCCACACCCCCGCCTCTTCCAACTGCAAGACCTACCCACCCACCGACCTCTTCCTCGCTGATCCCTCTACCGTAAGTTTTCTTTTCACTTCTGTATTTGTTTGCACACTAATATCCCGTTCATGCAGACTTCCAGTGCTGCAGCATTGGGAACAAGCAAGGGATCATCTGCCGCCTCCAGCTCAAAGTCCAGGAGCGTCGCGGCGACTTCAAGCACAGGCCAGTCTTCTGTCAGCTATTGTTGCCGCACGCGTTCCATTAGCCTATCACTTGTGCTCGGGGGTGTCGTCACTGGCAGTTGGATGGTTCTTTGAGTTCCTGGATAAATTACCTTCTAGGTGGTCTTTCTCAGTTGGGACGATGACGACGACTTTTCCACACTTGACTTTTTGATGCTGCCTACCACCACTTACCTGGTCGCTACATACTCGCTTGCATACACCCTTCGCTAGTTAATTGGGTGCACCTTTGCAATAGACCCTTACTTAAAGTATATATAATATAATTAGGATGGGTAACCCCGCCCCTATACTCGATCACTCACTTGTTAATTCCCCACCAATACTCTCAGAGACGATCCCCAGTTCACTGACGCTAGGTATATGCGGTGGCGGTTCAAAAGTGGATGCCAAAGTAGCGAGTGATGAAAGGGAGAGGGTGGATGTTGGAGTGGAAGAGAGTAAATTGGAATATGAAATTAAAAAAAGCCGTTTCTTGGCAGGAGACGGGGGATGAGAAGACGGCAAAAGAGGTGAGAATCCCGTGTTGGGGCTATTCGTATTGGATGAAGGGTGGGTATTGGAATGGTGCATTTGGCTCTGGAAGTGAAGCAAGCGGGGGGTCTTGCACAGTCGTCGTAGTAGGCAAAGACTTAGATGAAGAACTACCCATCAACATCGTCATCGAGAAATATGCTGAAGTGGGCATGACAAGGGACGGCGTCGAACCTACCGTCACCGCATCTGTTTGTGTCTGGATCGTAGGCCTGGTGGCGGTGACCCTAAACTGGGCAGGTGAATGTGGAACGACAACGGGGACAGCGGTAGGTGGTGCATGTGAGCTCAGAAGGAGGTTATGGATGGGTACACTGACAGCAGTCACGTTCCTTGCACCCAGGGGACTGGGACTCCTGCTTCTGAAACTCAACGGCCTGGCAAAGCCACTGCTCTGAGATGCAGGGCCCTCTACAGACACTTGCTCGTCTGGATGCAAGTCGTCGATGGACACTAGAATGGACGCGGCAGAGTCCAGAATGGGGGGAACAGACTGCTCCAATTTTTCAGTTGACTTTGCGCAGGATACTCTGTGGGAATTGGGTGGGTGATGGGGGAATGTAGCCGGAGAGGGTATAACAGGCGGCTCAATGTCCCGTTCGAATATCGCCGATGAAGACGAGTGTCTGCAGTTATCGTGTCAGATCGGGCTATAAGGGAAGGAGAAAGACACGTACACTGAGGTGGGCGATGTTGGGATTGAGGCTGGATGTCATATGGTGTAAATGATGTTTGGAAGAGAGTGGGCAAGTGGCTGCATTACTCATTACTATTTGTGGTGGTGTGCAGAATGAACAGGATTAAAACTTACAAGAGGGATTCTGGTGATGATGCCATGAAAAAAGGGTGATAGACGACAATAGATGGCAGAAAAGTGATGGATAGGGTTGTGGAGAAGTGATAACTTCCTTGGTTTGTCATCACATAATATTCCATCCATGTTTGACTGTATTGACTGATGCCTGCGTCTCCTTTCTTCAAGAAAGGGTTAACATCGCTCACTGACCAGCCCAAAGCAAAATCCAGAACAGGCAAGAAGCTCACCGCAGCCCCCTTTGGTGCAACCAAGACCACCAAGGCGAAGAAGAATCCTTTGTTCGAGGCTGATGTCAAGAACTTTGGTATCGGTGCGTTCTCGTGTCATCGCCTCTCTCTCATTGCTCTAAAACTCAGCTTGGGCCCAGGTCAGGACACCTGACCCCAAACTGACCTCACCCATTTCGTCAAATGGCTGCCTCTAAAGGCAAAAGGTCAGTCTGCACCAACGTCTTAAGGTACGCCCTCTTATACCCTGGATAAGAACACTGCTACGCAATTGTTCAAGATGTTGAGTAAGTGCCGCCCCGAGTCAAAGCAAGAGAAGAGGGCCCTTCTGACTGCTGCTGAGTTTGCTACCTAGGAAAAGGACCAAGGACCGTTCTGGTTTCGTCATTCCATCCCTTTCATTCACTACTTGACCTCTGACTTTGTTGTTGTAAGCAGGACTTGAAACCCCTCTTCGTCAACTACGGCCTCAATCACATTGTCGCCCTCATTGTCGCCAAGAAAGCCGCACTCGTTGTCCTCATGCACGACGTTGATTCCATCAAGCTCATCGTCTTCCTCCCTGCGTTGTGCCGCAACATGGGCGTCCCCGAGGTCATCGTGAAGGGTAAAGCTTGTCTCAGAACTGTTGTGCACAAGAAGACGGCTGCCGTTGTCGCTCTTGAGGAAGTGAAGAGTGAGGATCAGAGGGAGCTTGCAATGCTTGCTAGTGCTGCCAAGGCTAACTTGTGAGTTGTTGTGATTGTCTCTTGTTTTGAAGGTTGTTGACGGAGTTGGGGGATAGCTCTGACAAGTATGAGGAGCAGCGCGGTGTGTGGGGTGGTGGACTTTATGGGAATGAGTCTACCCAAGGGGGTCCCGGGATTTGAATGCCAGACCGGGGGTAGGGGAGGGGGGGGGGGTCCTCAAGCTCTTAAAAAAATTTACTACTCAAACGAAAAACTGGTCAAATGGCTGTCAATTTCGCTCTCGGTTGCTCTTCAGCTATTCCAATGTGCTTTACACAGTCTACAGACACATTTCTGACTCATAACT
>Ga0307507_10013119_pt1 | contig 10117 bp, 5 predicted proteins | sample 7_EM_MG_FD_207223 | JGI IMG/M metagenome (GOLD analysis project Ga0307507, IMG submission 207223) | Populus trichocarpa ectomycorrhiza microbial communities from riparian zone in the Pacific Northwest, United States - 7_EM | ecosystem: Host-associated > Plants > Roots > Unclassified | place... | reverse complement strand
TATTATAAAACATGCTTTAGTTAAGGAGTTATTGATACTTTAAGTGCAAAATGATGATATAAAACCTTGATAAAAATGCACTTTTAAGTACTAATCAATTGCTCATGAAGGATAGATTACAGAGCTTGAGATTTAAAATAGAGTTATAAAAAAGAAATCATTGGCTCTAAAATTGGTGAATGACAATGAACACAAAAATGAATATAATGGTAGAGATAATGATGATAGCAGCGATGATGGCTAGATAATTCATCAAATTTTTGAAATATAAGAAGTTTGGTAGAAGTTGAAGAAACTTTAAAGAGAGAAAATTGACAAGGAGGAATCAAGTAATAAAGATGCTATCATTTGTATAAATGCAAAAAGTCAGGTCATGTGAAGTATGATTGCCTAAATGTTAAGAAGAGATAATGATTTGAGAAAAAGAAAAAGACATTGAAGACATCAACTTGAAATGTTGAAGATGATAGCTCAACCTCTTTAAAAGATGATGGTGAAGTGAAATTGGAAGAATTAGCCAACTTGTGCTTGATGGTTAATATCAACATCACCACATATGAGATATGTTTGAATGGCCAATGACACCTTAAAAATGATGAGGTAAATAAACTTGAACCTCACATTACTTTTGATGAATTGCAAGATGTTTTAGATTAATTATTTCATGATTACAAGAAATTGCATAAAAAAACATTTTGTTATAAAAGAAATTAGATGCAATCTCAAAAGATTTTGATGTTTTACACAACAACAAAAAAAAAAAGATGTCTTGTTAACAATGAATATTCATTTTAAAAGGAAATTGAAGTCTTTGAAAAATGCATCCAATTCATCAATCTTGAATGAAAAATTAGTTAAAGAAAATGAAGTATTGGAAGCCTAAGTTATTGATTTAAATTCTACTATTAGTTAAAGAAAATGAAGTATTGAAAGCCCAAGTTATTGATTTAAATTATACTTTGACTAAATTTATAAAAGGAAAGGAAAACCTAGAAACACTTCTGGGCAATCAAAGATATGTATTTGAGAAAAAGCAGATTGGGGTATAACCAAAGAAAAATGAAAACATTCACTCAATTTTCTTTGTGAAAGCATCCATATCTTCTACATCTTTTCTATCATATGTCAAAAATGGTTTTCATGAAAAACATTGCATACAAAAAAATATCTCAACTAAAACTATACATATTTAGGTGTCAAAAAGCACATTTTCTAACCAAAATGGACCCATGAGATTATGAGTACTAAAACCAAATTGTTGAGAATTTTCCTTATAGAAAAAGAAGGACATATGATTATTGGATAATGGATGTTCAAGACATGTGACGGGCAATAAATATGAATTCACCTCTTCTAGAGAGAAGATGCCAGACATGTGACATTCTAGAATGATACCAAAGTCAAATGTATCAGTAATATTAAGAATTCCCATACTATTGAGCATGTTTTACTTATTGATGTTTTTAAAGTATAACTTGCTAAATGTTAGTCAATTATATGATAAAAGCAATAAAGTTATTTTTAAATCTTTACATTGCTTAGTTATTGACATTATTGAAAATAAAATCATTTCATAGAGAACATTAAAACACTTATAAAATTGATTTAAAATAAATTGACAATAATGATTAGTGCTTTAATGCTTTAGTAGACTCACCTTGGGTTTGAAAAGAACCCAACATATCATATTTTTAGGAATTTGTATAAAAAAATATTTTGTTTTGAATAATAAAGATAATTGGGAAAATCTAATGCAAATCCAATGAAGGTATTTTTTCTTGTTTATTCATCTACTAACAAAACACATAAAGTTTATAATAATAAAACTCTTGTAATTGAAAAATCTATACATGTTGTATTTGATGAGTAACCCTTTTGATATTTAAAAGACAAAAGATACTAGTGTAGATATTATCATGACAACCAAAATCTAAATAAAAGATCAAGATGACATCACCATAAAGGATGATTAGAAAAAAAGATCCATATAAGATGACTTAATATTTAAATTAACATGAATAAAGGGAACCATCACAAAAAGGGAGTTTTTGTATCCATTTTTGCAAATCAAGAGAGAAACACCAAAATTTCAAGAACCCATCCAAGATTAAGGGTTATAGGTAGAATAAACACTTGTGGGCAAGGGATTAACAAGAAAATTTGAACAAGAAGAGAAGAGGAGAGGGTTGCCGTCATTAGAAAGAAAAGGAGGGAGTTGAAGATCGAAACTTTGATTCTTACCGGGTAAGGTGTTATAAACATGGTCTTATGAGTCGTTTCAAAGTCCATTATGAATTGATGCTTGGATGTTGAATTATAGATTAGGGTTCTTAGACTTGAATTGAGGAAAAAGTATTAGTTGCTAAAATTAAATAACTGTAGGTGTTGTGTGTAAATGGAAAGGTCGGACAGTAATAGTTCAATGTCAAGACAGTAATGGCTAGATAGTAACAGTTCAATGTTTGTTAATGAGCAATTTTAACTATCTTAGAGGCAGAACTGGGTTCTCCTTCCTTCAGAGAACTTGTAGCCTCATGTCTTAGCTTTCCATCGAGACCAATCTCGCTTGAAACGGAGTTCTATAACTCTAGATATAGTTAAAATGTTGAAGAGAGGTCGAACAATAACAAGTTCAATGTCAAGACAGTAACAATCTAATGTTTTTAATGAGCAATTTTGACTATTTTAGAGGCAGAAATGGGTTCTCCTTCCTTTAGAGAACTTGTAGCCTCATGTCTTAGCTTTCCAACGAGACCAATCTCGCTTGAAACAAAGTTCTATAACTCTAGATATAGTTAAAAATCTGAGGAGAGGTCGGACAGTAACAATTCAATGTCAAGACAGTAACGGTTGGACAGTAACAGTCTAATGTTTGTTAATGAGAAATTTTGACTATCTTGGAGGCAGAGCTGGGTTCTCCTTCCTTTAGAGAACTTGTAGCCTCGTGTCTTAGCTTTCCAACGAGACCAATCTTTCTTGAAATGGAGTTGTATAACTCTAGATATAGTTAAAAATCTGAGGAGAGGTCGGACAGTAACAGTTCAATGTCAAGACAGTAACGGTTGGACAGTAACAGTCCAATGTCTAGACAGTAATAGTTGGATAGTAACAGTTCGAGATTTAAACAGTAACAGTTCAAATATAAATAAAGGAATGATAACTATGGTTGGACAAAGAACGACAATATTAATAGGCGTAATGAGAAAAAACATAAAATATTAAAAAAACTGAAAGAAAGACTTATTGGTTGTTAATATGGTTATTATAAAACATATCCCTGAGTGAGGAATATTTATGAGATAAACTTGTGATCTGCATGAGGGACCACATGTGTGGTGCAACAACAGCAGCAAGGGACCACGAGTAGAGCTTCTATTGCAGGTAGGTGAATTGCACATATACTTTCTATTTAAATTCCATGATTTAATATGTTACCAATGTGAATTACCAAATGTTGGATATTAGGTGAAAGGAGGAAAGTTTGCATAATAATATTGATATTTTGGATAGTATTCTGAATATATGTGCATTCAAAGTGAAAGGTTGTTGTGTGAATTGTCAAGTGATGAAATTATCGCTGACAAAGGAAGTATACGAAGTGTGATTTGGGGCGTGAACTAGCATACATTTAGTATATGTTAGGATCCCAGGTAAGGGGATCGCTAGGTTTGGCTAGCATACATTTAGTGTATGTTAGGATCCCAGGTAAAGGGATCGTCAGGTTTGGCTAGCATACATTTAGTGTTTGTTAGGATCCCGAGTAAGGGGATCAACTATGTACTGCCTAGCATACATTTAGTGTATGTTAGGATCCTAGGTAAGGGGATCACCATGAATTCACTAGCATACATTTAGTGTATGTTAGGATCCCGGGTAAGGAGATCACCATGTATTGGCTAGCATACATTTAATGTATGTTAGGATCCCGAGTAAGGGGATCACCTTGCATCGACTCCTACCGGGTGATGATGATGATACTAGTGAAATTGGTATCAGTAATGTGTTAAGTAGAAATAATCATGATTGATCTTATAAAATCTGGAATGGAGGTTGGTAATGGGATGGGAAACAGATTTTAGTAGTTGAACAAGAACAAGATTCTAATAAAAACCATAAGGGAGAAGTGAACAAAATATGAATGCATGTTGCCCTTTTTAAATTGTTAGATATTTGTGTTGTTATATTTATTATGATATTCATGTTTCAATAATATACATTTTGTTTCAGGATCATCGCATGCACGACAGGAGTAGATCCTAACTTATGTTCACTTCTTGTAATCTAGGTTCTAGGGAGTATACCCTTGTATTTTGTAAACATGGAAATGTTTGTATAATTAATGTTTAAACTTGATTAAATGAACTTAACTCTGTAGTTCATCATGTTTCATGTATGCCTGTTCATATTTTTATCCATCCATAATGATATTTGTTATATAATGTATATCATAAATATTGATATGTATGATGATGCTTGTGGGATTGAGACCCAAGATGATTGGGTCGGGATTGAGTTAGGAGATGCGGGTTATTAGAAGTGTAAACAGGTTAAATGTCGATAACTTGGGACCTTCCGGCATAGGGGAGACTCGGTCGAAATTTTGGTAGACTTTAATACGAACACCATGAATATATATCTAAAAAAAAAATTAATTACTCTGTTTTTCAGTTGACATGAGATTGTTGTCTTTATCCCGGAATGGGGGATTAACACCAAAGATATCCAACATCTAAGAGAGCTTTTGTAAAATGCAATCATTAGCAACTTATCAAGCAAAGTTCAAACATGATCCTCTATGATCAATCAAGTTGGTAATGTTACTTTCATCTCAAAACTTGAACCTAAGAATAGTGATGAAGCCTTGCGCGATGAGTATCAGATACTCTTAATGTAAGAAGAGCTTATTCAATTTGAAAGAAATCAAGTATGGGAATTAGTCCTTAATCCCAAAAGTCATTCCATTATTGGAACCAAATGGGTAATTTGTAACGAACTTAATGAATTCAAAGAAGTTGGCCAAAAACAAGTTTGATTGGTTGCCTAAGGCTATATAACCAAGAAGAAGGCATAAACTATGATGAGACTTATTGACACGATTAAATGATTGATGTCTTTTCCCAAGTGTATGAGTGTCAAAATAATATATAACCCGACAAGACCAAGGTCGATCCACAAAGAAATTAATTATACAAAACCACAAATAATAAAAGATACAGAGTTGAAGAGAACTTTGAGATGTGATATTAATGTGAAGATTAAATGAGGATAAAACAATTGCTAAGAATAAAGGATCCACTAATGGTATTTTAAATAAGCATAGTCCAAACTTTTTTTATTACTCAATTGAAAACCACACACAAAGGAGGTTCCAATCAGATGATTTATCATTGATGACTCATTTTAAGTTGTTAACATGATTGTATTAATTATGTTATTTAAGTAACACTAATACTTGTAAATGTTGTCAAGTATTCATGGTGTTAACTCGTGTCAACAACAAATTGAGTTCATTTCATAGCAAATGATAAGCATAAACAACATTAATAAAAATATAACATGAAATAAAAATTGAATATTACAAAAATACAAAGAAAGAAATCAAGAGCATGATTTTGATCTGAAAACCATAATGCCTAAATGTATGACAAATGCCTCATTCTATAAGCTAAAATCTAAAACTATTGATTTGGTGGCTAACTATTGCTTTGATGGCTGAACAAAACATCATTGATAATATCAGAATATGAACAAATGATCTGCATGAAAGTTTTGGGTATTTGTCCTAGATTTCCAAAAAAAAAATGATGGGTTCATTTAGACTTCTATAATTTGAGATATGGGCTGAACACCAAATAGTGTATGGGCTATAGGATAAATTCAGACTTCTGTTTTTTTGCTAAGATTTTAACTTCAAAATGACAGTGATAAATCTTGGACTCCTCATTAATGTTTTAGGCCTATGTCTTAGCTTTCCATCAAGCTAAACCACACCTAAATCCAATGTCTAAAGCTCCAATTATGATCTAAAAACTAAATGGTTTTCCAGTTTGAATTGAACTAGCCCAACTAGAATTTTTGGCCCTCTCTTTGTCTCTTTAATTTTAATAGTTAAACACATCAATCAATCCTCTATATTTGTGAGATATGCCTATTTTGCAAACCTGCATTTAAAACAAGCATTTACCATAAATTAAAGATATCTTATCAAACATGTTCAAGTTAGGAAATTTAATGATACTTCAAGTGCAATATGATGTATAAAACCTTAATAAAAATGCACTTTTAAGTACTTATCACACTCCCAACTAACATATTACTGGTCCCTAGTAATTAAAACATTAAAATAGAAAAAACAATCTATAGAATCTGAAACCAAGGTATTCATCATTTTACTTCCACCAATCTATTCAAATAAACAAACTTTCATTAGATTTAAATGTTTGCCATATACCTCTTAATCAAGATATTAATAAAACTTTTTTTATGCTCAATATATCAACACGTAGTTATAGGGCTTTGCTTGGAAGAAAACAAAATTTGCTCTAATATTTTTCTAAGGTTAACTATATACAACACATAGTTATATATCCCAACCCAAAGAAATTAACCTTAGATGCATGTGTATGTGTGTGTGTATTTAATAACATAACTTAACACAATGCATGCTTAACACATGTAACGAGCTTTAGGCTAATGACTCCCAAACTAGTTGGTCTTAGGGAATTAGGAGTTGAGACACCCCTACGAGCTTAGTAACTTGGGTTATAGATACTTAAAATATAGATAGTGAAATGTTTGATTCTCTTAAGTTTTCTCCTCAACCCATGTAACAAGCATTAACCAAAAAGGGTATTAGGTGTTAAGACACTTGTAAAACCCATTTACAAAAAAAAAAAAGTAGACCGGCCAATACTAAGAGGAAAACACGAAAGAACCAGTCCAAGATTAACCAAAAAAGGGTGCTAGGATAAGAACATCCAACATCCAAACACAACCCACCACATTTAAGAAGGGGTATAAATGCATTGAGAGGAAAAAGATGATTTTTTTCTCTCCCCCAAAACTAGTAGTAATCTTAGCTGCAGCAGTCCCCCTCTTGCAAAGAAACTCCCATCCAAGCTGCCCTTGCATATCACCCCCTTGAATACTTGAGTGAGAAAAGAGTTGAAGAGTGGAAAGAGAACCAAAAATATGAGGAGAGGAAGGGGATATAGGGCCGACTAGAATAGCAGAGGAAGGAGAGAAAAACCAAGAGGGAGGGGAAGAAAACCACCAAAACCTTCTCCAATTCTTGTCTAAAAATCATGTGGTAATAGTAACCTCACTCTCTTACGTGTTATTTTGAGATTTTAAAGCAAAATGAGAAATAAACCTCAAATGGAATGACTTAGGGTTCTTGCTCTCTTAATTTCGGAAAGACTAAATAGAAAGATTGGAAAATGGGGATGAAAAGGATGTAATTTCAGAATCTATAACAAAAGAAATTGATGCATGTTAAAGAACAAACCCTAACTATAAAAACCAAAATAATTAAATTGTATAGGCCGACCTATTCTAGGTGGGAATTGTGGGGGGGAAACCGGTCCTAAGATAACAAAAGAAAGGAATAAGAATATGAATTACCAACACCCAAACACCCCCATCCCATTTAAGATTGGTATTAATATAAGGGGAGGAAAAAAAGATGACTTTTCCTCTGCCCCAAGACCGGCAGCATCCTTAGCTGCAACAACCCTTCTCTTTCCAAGAAAAAACTACATAAATCAGCTTGTATGCCATCCTTCTTAAGTGTTTGAGTGAATGGAGGGTTAGAGAAAGGAGTGATGATCGAAAACATGGAAGAAGAACTAACCTAAAGGGCCAGCTGGAATAGTAGAAAAATGAGAGAAAAACCAAGAGGACGAGAAGAAAAAAATCATCAAAACCTTTCTTAAAGTTGTTTAAAATCATGTGGCAAGAGTAATATCACTTCCTTGTTTGTTACTTCATGATTTTGGGATAAAGGAGAGGGAGAAAACTCAAATGAAAGTTTAAGGGTTCTAACACTTGTTAATTCAAAATAAATAAACAACTAAATGAGAAGATTTAAGAAGAGTATGGATTTATAAAGGACATAAGTGTAGAATCCTTAATAAAAACATTGATGAATATGGATGATTATGAATGTATAAACCTTAAATGAGTGTTGGCTAGATTGAAAGGATGAAAAGAAAGCGAAATCAAGTGATGAAATGTGTAGATTGAGATCTTGTTAAGCCTCTATGTTTTGAGCTGAAACAGAAACCATGCTATATTAATACTTTGATTTTGTTTATGTGATTGATGAATTTGCATGATTATAAACCAAGTGAATGAATGTGTGATTATAGCATGTTATTGTGAGCATACTTGTGATAGAAATGATGAATTTCATGTGTAAATTAGGAAGAAAATGGATAGCAATGTCCGGCAAAAAGGGAAAAACCATGAAGGAAACTTTACATGATGAACACCCTAAGACAAACAATGTAACAACCCGGTTTTTTATGGCAAAAAATCATTGGATTTTTTTTTGTAACCCATTAGATTCTCGATGTTTTTCACAATATCATTCTGTGAATTTATAAGTGCATTCCATTTATTAGCAAGGCACAACTCATATAGGGTAATGTAAATCAACATTCCTTAAAAAGTGACAATACATATTCTCGCAACGATATTTAGGGTTTATCATAACAAAATTTATCTCTTAGTGTAGTGCAATACTCATGTCATTTCACAACACAACATTTTCATAAAAAAGAATATCACATACATACATGCACCACCTCATGAATACAAGATTGTACTTTTGCATCTGTATTCCATTACAATTTTCGATACAAGTCTTTTCAAAAGTGCCGAATGACAAATATTCAACTGGTTCATTTGTTCTGATCAAATACATAACACCTAAAACATACTATTACATAGCACTTTTTAAAATATATGAACTCGTGGAACGGGCGTTCCTACGCACCTTGATTGTGTGATGTCCTTGTTACAAAAACAACATGGATACAAGAATTATAAATAATCTAAACATGATAATAAACAACTAGAAGAACGCTATGATTACTTTTCGTTATCAACTTAAAATGGATACATTCCTTCTTTTACTTCTCATATGCATTATGCAATCCTTATTATTTCGTTAAGTGTATTATTCTCACTCATACGCCCCAACCTCTCCATAGGAGTTGTGGGGCCAAAGTTTAAACATCAGTCAGGGTTAATTACTTCACCTTAACTCGATCATCCACCTTGGATACTTTTAGCCATAGCTAATCACAATATCCAAACTCGGTCATTCATCTCAAATGCCATTAACCAAAACTAATCACAAAATCAAACCTGTCATATCTTACGGATACCATTAGCAGAAGCCAATCATCATAATCAACTCGATCATCCATCTAGGATGCCATTAGCCAAAGCTAATCGTCATATTCAAATTGTCATATCGGATGCCATTAGCCGAAGCTAATCATCAAAATAACTTGGTGATCCATCTCATATGCCATTAGCCAAAATTAATCATCAAACTTAACCCGACCATCCATATTGAATGCCATTAGCCAAAGCTAATCAACAACCATGACCTGGCCATCCATATCGGATGTCGTTAGCCAAAGCTAATCAACAAACATAACTCGACCATCCATATCGGATGCCGTTAGCCAAAGCTAATCAACAAACATAACCCGACCATCCATCTCGGATGCCATTAGCTGAAGCTAATCAACAAACATAACTTGACCATCCATCTCGGATGCCATTAGCCAAAAGCTAATCATCAAACTCAATGACATGACCAAAGAGCTGATGTCTTCTCCCAAGTGTAGGAGTGTCGAAGTAATAAATAACCCGGCAAGACCGGGGTCGAACCACATGGAGGTTAACTGTATAAACTACAAATAAAGAAATAGATAATAACATAAAAGGAGTTGAAGAGAGCTTTGAGATGTGATATTGATATAAGGATTAAACAAGGATAAAATAATTGTCAATGTTAGAGGATCCACTAATGGTATTTCAAACAAGTATAGTATAAACTCTTTTTATTACTCAACTAGAAACCACACACAAAGGAGGTTCC